>Ga0209611_10000001_pt1:720000-1026291 | contig 1026291 bp, 869 predicted proteins | sample S1TSphgellanicum_3_FD_187693 | JGI IMG/M metagenome (GOLD analysis project Ga0209611, IMG submission 187693) | Host-associated microbial communities from peat moss isolated from Minnesota, USA - S1T2_Fc - Sphagnum magellanicum MG (SPAdes) (version 2) | ecosystem... | reverse complement strand
ATTTGACTCCGGAAAAGTGTTCATGACACAGTCCAAGCCAGCGTTCGGGGAGTTTGTGGAACGAGCAAAGCTTGCCGGCACCTTAAATATTGACGTTCAAAGTCTGCACTCTGACCTTTGTCCGCAGCCAGAATAATTGAAACAGCTGCCCGTACCAGCTAATCCGTACTTGGATTGGAGGAGGAGAACTTTGCGCTTTGCCACGCCCAGCTTGACAGCTGCCAACTACCACCGCGCAGAATCTTTATCTAAGTCCGGTGTTGATATCGTACCCGAGCTTTCGATACTTGACGCAGCGGCGCTCGAACATCTTTTTCAAAATCGGGTGGCTCGAATCCACGTAATCGTAAATGCGAACATTCGTCTTCCCTGCATGCTCGCGGTGTAGCCGGCCGGCATACTGTTCAACCCTTCCTTCAAAGGAAATTGGCAGCAACAGGAACAATGTGTCGAGGCGTGGATCATCGAATCCTTCACCTATATATTTGCCGGTAGCGAGGATGAGCCTTTCGGCGCCATCTGATATCGCTTTTAATTTCGCAAAGATCGCGACTCGCTCCTTTTTCGTCATTCCGCCTTTCAACACGACAATGTTTTTTGCGAAGCCGTTGAGCTTTTCTGCCAACCCATCCAGGTGTTCAAGCCGCTCCGTGATAACTAGCGGCGACCTACCTTGCTCAAGCTCTTTTAAAATATCGTCAAATATAAGATCGTTTCTCTCCTGATTCGTCGCAAGAGCATCGTAAAGCTCATGAATATTCGTCCCTTCCTTTGACAATGTTGGCATCTGGAATCCAGTCTCGCGCGGAATTACGACATGCTGCACTCCAGATAGCTTTCGATTTCTGTGCGAGTCTTTGAACCTGACCGGTCCACATTGCATCATAATTATTGGCTGATGACCATCCTTACGCGCAAGCGTTGCGGTCAATCCTAAAACATATTTTGCCTTTGCATGTTTCATGACTTGCTCAAAACTAAATGCTGAAATATGGTGGCACTCATCGACGATAACCTGCCCATATTCAGAGACGATATCCGAGACGACTCCCTTTCGCCCAAGGCTTTGAATGGTGGCAATGTCCACCACGCCGGTTCGCTTCTTTTTGCCACCACCAATCTGTCCGATACTCTTCGGTGGCATATCTAAAAACTGTTCCAGCTTCTCCTTCCACTGATCGACCAAGGGTAGCGTATGGACAAGAATCAACGTATTGGTCCTTCGCGCGGCAATCATGTAGGTGGCTAATACAGTCTTTCCAAACGCAGTCGACGCGCTAAGAATACCAAGGTCGCTACCCAAAATCTCTTTGGCGGCTTCCGATTGCTCGTCTCGCAATTTTCCCTTAAAGGTTGCTGCTATTGGATTTCCTCCAGAGCGCTCATCGATTTCTGTAAACTCGATACCGCTTTCGAGCAGATGCTCCCTCAAACTGTCCAGGCACCCCCGAGGCAAAGTGATGTACTTATCGAGGTTTTCGGCGCAGCAAATTACGCGTGGCGTTTCGTGGGTTGATTGTCGCGTCGCTTGCTTCTGGTAGAATTCCGGATTTTGAAAGGCTGCGATTGCCATAAGCTTACTCAAAGACGCTGAACTGAATCCTTCCTTGTGCACGTATACCATGTTGCTAATTACTATTTTCAGTTTTTTAGGATACGGCTCCTTCAGTTTCTTGTCTTGTAGTTTTCCAGAACTTCTCCTATTCCAGGGTTCTTCAGAATCTGGATCGTCGGATGGCAACGGAACTGTGAGTAAAACCTCTCGTGCTGAGGCATCTCGTACAATCGAATCAAGATCGGCGGAGCGCAAACGAACAATGGACCGCAGATACATCCACTGATCTTCAAAGGGTTGAAGACTTCTGTCTACAAATACGCTATTGCCAGCGTTGCTGGGCTCAAGCTGCAGCGGCAGCGCAATCAGATTGCCATAGCCACCGCGCGGCATCGTGTCTTGATTAGGAAACATCCGATCATATGATCTGAAGCCGATTTGGTAGCGATTCTGCTTCGTTTCAGAAATTAGAAATGCTCCGAGCGCTCTAGCTTGAGCAGCACGAACAGGGCCATCAAAGAAGATCCAAACATGTCCTCCCGTCCCTGAACGCGATCGTTCCAGATACGCTGGCACGCCCACCTCGTCGCACGTTTTCAGAAAGGCTAATGCATCATCACTCCATTCGGAGTCATCGAAATCTAGGGCGAGTAGCCGGCAGGTTTCATCCCTGAGAAGTGGATAGATCCCGACTGTTCTCTGTCCCTTCAAATGCTCTTGCAAAACTTGTTCTGTAAGGGGCAAGAGTTGGCAGCCAGACCCGCACTGCCATTTGCCTCGTTCAGTTTTGGTGTGGCTGTCCCATTGGTGAAGCTTTGCCGGAGAATAGTTGATGGTACCATCTTTCTTCTGCCATCGCTCTGCATATACGTCTTCTCGCCCACGAAAGAGACTCTGAAACAGCTTAATCCGGGAATTACCGTTCGCTGTGGGCACGCTCTGCGCAGTATCCTTAGCCCGATAATTGGCGCTCTGTTCAGATACTCTCAATACAGAAGAACCCGAATTCAGGCGCAAATTGTCAGCCCTTAGCTGAGCATTCTCTTGTCGGAGCTGGTTGAGCTCAGCGCGAAGTTGTTCACACTCATTCAAACCATCAGAAGAAAACGTCAACTGGAGCTGCGTTGTCTCAACTTCTATTCTGGATTTCTTTTTATCGGAGCGCCTGCCTGAGTCCATTTTGGCACCTTTTCGACGCGCAACGTAAATCGCTATATTTTATTACTTTGACAACGCGTTAGCGCTGCGAGTTTCTACCGACGCATTTGCTGGAGCTGTGAGCTTATCATTAATCCGGAACCACGCGCAGCCGTGGCTTTGCATTCACCCGCTTGGCTCTACTTTTTCGTTTTCTTCGTGCTCGAACCGCCGAAGGAGGGTATACGATTGACAGTGAGGACACTCCTGTTAAGAAGTACCTAATTGTGCCTTCAGCGGAGAGTCAGGAGTCAGACCCTGTGTTGCCGCATGCAGGCTGTTCCCCCGGAGAGATATCTGCCGAGCTGTATTGATTAGGGAGCCGAATCTTGCGACGATCAGCCTTGACCTTGGAACGCAACCTAGTGCGAGGAACGTTATTCCGATGATAGAAACTTCCGCAGATTCCGTTACAGTGCCCTACCGTTTAGCTACAGACCCAAGAAAGGCACCGCTTTCGGTGCCAAGTTAAAATCCAATTACCGTTACGTCTATTGACCCCGTCTGTCCCCACCGCGGTGGGTGGGACAATACCTGTGGTGCGGAAGCTGGATTTTCCGTTTCCACCTGCCGGCAGACGCCAAATTCGTACATCTCCGTTCGGTTTGAGCTGGGAGCCTGCGAATCTGCTAAAGAAGACCACAAAACACCAATCCGCTTCTGTGATAACCGCGTTACAGCACTACCGTGTCTCCGACCACCTAAATACAAAACGATCACAGCCCCGCTGCAATCATTCCCTTTCAGAACCTTCAAGGTTCCGCACCACAACTCCACAACTTGCGACAGGAGCAAATCAAATATGAGCGATAGAGATATGAGCGCTAAGGCTATGAAAATTGCTGTCGAGATTCAAAAACTAGCAGGTCGCGCATTGGAAAATCCAAAGGACGAGAAAGCATTACAGCTCTTACACAAGGATTCTCTCCTTCTAGATTCTAAAGGATACTTTGCCCCAGGAGAAGGTTTCAAGCGAAGGGTAAATCTGAATATAGGCGTCCAAGAGACACCTCGCCGTATTTTGGAGGAGAGCAAAGTCCATAAAAAAGATCCCAGGAAAATTGACCCACGACACAATTGGAAAGTCATCACATTCTGCCTTTAAACCGTTTAACTGGTTTGACTTGTCGGTAGAGGCAGCTTAGCCACCTCAGAGCCTTCTACGCTTAGCATGATCAACCGGAGTTTCTCTGAGCAACGCAATGAGGATTTACGTTTTTGGATCAACCGTTAGGAAAAATCACCAGCGCTGCACAAAAGTGTATCGACAAGCCTGACCCATCTCATGGAAACGATTTGGTTTCAAGAGGAGCTGTGAGCTGCTTGCTCCAAGAATATCTAAACAGTTCTAAAACGCCGAAAGAATTGGAACGAGTCGTGTCCATTGAGAACGTTACTTTACGGATGGATGATCCATACCAAAGAGCAAAAGAAATCGGAAAAGCTTCGGAAGCACCACTCACGGTTGCAAGCAGCAGCGACGTCGCGCTATACCAAAGGTTCAAACAATTCGCTGATTCTCCTCCTGTTGTTCCGCAAATGTCGCCGAAAGGCGCTGAAGAACCCACTCTTGGCGATTTGAGGGTATTCGTGAACAAATCCTTCACCGCAGCCGGGGTCTCTGCTTCAATCCGGCATGGAGCAGGAAAGAAGCTTTGTGTTGAAGCATCCGCGACCTTAGCATTTGAACTGAGTCAGCGAAATTTTAATTACTACCGAGTCGCAATGGCTGGAGAACTGCCCAAAGGTGTAATCAATCAACTTAAAAAGATCGGAGCCGATATGGACAGCATGAATATCACTCCGCATTGGTACTTGTTAGTCAAAACCAAGGATCATGGCGTAGTTGTAGTTGACCCAACGATATGTCAATTCTTCAAAGGAGGAGGGATTGACTCAAATGGCAATGCCATTAGCAGAGAGGGGTTACCATTCGTGGGTAAACCCTCTGCAATCAAAAAAGCGTTTGACCAAAATCATGCCCGTCGAGACTCTGAAAATCTCATGCTTGGCTCTCAAGTCGCGGAAAGCGGACAGGATTTATATACAACCATCTATGGCGACGCACGCATTCCAGAATATCCGACTGAAAAAATGCGTTCTATTTCACTAACCCGCCAAGAGAAAGACGTTTTAAGGAAACTGAGTGAATGTATTAATTGGTATCATAACTCGGCTTCTCACAGACGGAAACCCGTCGAACACTAGAAAACAAAACCTGGGGCATTGAACTGGATACACTATTCAACAGAATCGGTAATTGGGAAGACAGCTGCCAGGAGAGCGGATTCGCGCAAAATATAAGAACCCTTACGCGGTCCCCGCGCCGTCAGAATTTATTGCGTAAGCGCTTATAAATCTTGTCATCATTGCGCTTATCGACCAAGACAATCTTGAGCAGGTCTTTTTCGATTCGGTACACAATCCTGTACTCTCCGCTTGTGGCACGCAGATAGCCAAATAGCCGGTATAACCATGCAACTCACTGGAATCTGCAGGTCGTGGCAATGTCTTGCATCTTGGTCTCACTTAGAGATGAAGCTTCCGGTACAACACCGGCCGAATTCCCTCCGTCAGGACCGTCACTAAATGCATTCCGCATTCAATATATGAATATCAACTATTTCTCCCCTTGCGACTTGCTGTAAATCGGCTATCAAAAACCCGGATTGGTTTTATGTGATAGATATTTTCTAGAATGATAGTGGCGGTGAAATCACTGGTGGTGGCGTAACCCTACATTGCTTTGGGGCGCCGAAGCTACCTCGCGGTTTGGTCCAATTCGTGAAGATGGGCTGGTTAATTCCGCAGTCCATTGTATAGGAACAGTGCTATCTGTTTCTTTGCCAGCTTTACTTCTTTTACCGGACGGTTACGGCGATTCCAGCTGCGGATATATTCCTGAACGCTGCCAAAAAACAGGGGCACCAGTATTTCAAAGTTGAATCTCGCATCAGGAAACTCATGCGCAACCAATTCCTCAAAGCGCACCCGAAATTTATAGAGAAACTCTTTATGCACTGTTTGCAATTTCTCAGAACCAGAGAAATCGAATCCCAAATCCCCTGTACGATTTAGATAGACACTCTTCTTCTCATTGTCGAGATGCCAATCGATAAAATTGTCAACGCAACATTGGATAAATGCGGACAGGGTTCGCGACTTCTCCGTGCGCAAAAGTATGGCGATCTTAACCTCTTTAGTGACCGCAAAAAACAAAGTCTCTGCTATATCCTCCGCGCCCTTTGGGAAAAAGTGATAGAAGCTTCCAGTACTAATACCTGTTTCGCTTTTTAGGTCTGAAACAGATATTCGCCAGTCCGGATTGGAGTGAATCAGCTCCAGGGCCTTGTTAAGTATCCTCTCCCGAGTTGCTACTTCAGCCATTTTCGCTTTTGCCATTTACCAGAAGTTCCAATGCTGAGATTGACAGCAGTATTTACCCACTTAAACTTAGAGATAACGTCTAGACAAATCGTCTAGTAAGCTATAAGCTAGACGATAATACTAGACACATCGTCTAGCTTAGCACGGCATAAAGAGATCAATTGATGAAGTACAAACCTTCAATTACGTTAGCTTTTCTTGTCCTTTCAAATTTGCAAGGAGCATCTATGAGTAAACCAATGAGCAGTCCAACAAGCTTTGCGAAGAGCTCACAAGAAAGCAGCTCCCGAGATAAAACCTTCAAGCAATCATTGCCAGAGTCGGCGGCTTTGCTGCTAGTAGAGAGCAAGGCGCCGTGGTATGCGGCCGACTTCATGATTAAGACGAAGTTTAAGCAAGCGGTGCCTGAATATCAGAATCAGAAAGGACTAATTCGCAAAGCTTTTACAATCGGACCTGCTGGTTTCTTTGGCGGACTATACGTTTGGAACAGCCGAGCGGAACTTGACTCTTTCTACACTGAAGAGCGAATCGAACAAATTAGACAGAAAAGAGGAATCCGGCCTCGACTTGTCTATTACAAACTTCAGGACTACTACGACACAGGGATTCGACTTAGGACTAATTTAAAGAACGCAGAGGAATGGGACGGAGACTTTGTTCTGACCGTTGCTGGCACCACCGGGAGCGATCTAACTGCTGAACGGAAGCGATTTGCACTTAAGAAGCAAGGTCACTATCCGCCTGGTCTAGTTACCGACTACTTTGTGACCGAAGAAAGCAGCGGACAAATCTGTGAACTAAAAGTGTGGACAAATAAGTGCGTTGCAAAATCTGCCGAAGACCATTTTGCAACTGTGCGCGTCTATAAGGCTCCGACGCTAATAGAGGGCAGAAGCTCGATGTAAATCTGTGTCTGTTTGCTCAGACAGCTTGCAGCTTACAATTGCTGGCAGATCAACTTGTGATGAGCTCTGATACCAACTTATCTGCTCTGCAATCAGTCACGGCACCAGACCGATTAAGAACTCAGACACTTTTTCCGGCCAAGCTCTGACGTCACTGCCACTGTATGCGGTGATTAGACTTGCGTGTGGTATTAAGTTGAGAAGCTTTTCGGCACAGGAAACCGGGTGAATTTGGTCATCAACGCGAGCCAATATCAGGGTGGGAACAGATAAGCCGCTCAAGGCTATTTCAGGTGAAAGATCTGACATTGCTGCTCCCTCAAAGGCGGCTGCAAGGGAAAGAGGGTCACGCGTTAAGACGTCTTCAAAAACGATTTCACGCGCTTCGGGAAATTCTCGCAAGAAAAATTCGGTAGGCGAAGACTTCTTCCAAACCTGAACGAGCGCGGCAGTACCGCTTCGCCGCAATATTTTTGCCCAACGCCGGTAAACGGCTGCTAAATCGGTTCTTTGAGCGCCAAATCTTGGCGGTATTGCTAAAACTAATCCACGAACATTGATGCTGAACCGTGAGGCTGACAGGGCGCTAATTAGAGCCACTGCAGCTCCCATGGAAGATCCCGCCAGGACAACTTCCTTTCTTGGCAAAGCTAATAAAAGCTTACATAGATCGGAAGCGAGTGCGTCCCAAGTGAATTGTCTAGAATCGTGCTCCGGCAAAGAACGCCCATGACCAGGAAAGTCAAATCGAATCAATTCGCAGGCTTCGGCACACCTGCTCCAATCGGGAAGTAACAAGCGCTCTTCAAGCTCGACCGAGGAACCGATCGCATGAGCGTATAACAAACTTAAATTGTTGTGCGAGCTGTTCTTTATCTGGACAGAATAGGTCCGTTCTTCAACTGGCACCATGATTGAAAAAGTAGACAACTTAATTCGGAAATCCGTTAATACAAAAGCGAATTGGGTCTTTTGATGGAAATTTGTAGAATAATAGCAGCCAGTGAAATCTCAGGTGGTGGCGTACTCCAATATTTCGTTATCGATCGCGAAGTCCATAGTCATCCAGGAATGCGGTTGTAGATTCGACAGTTGTTCCCCGGACCCCGATAAAGGACGGCACGGTTACTTGTCAAAATTACGATATGAAGCGCGGATGTGATGCCGATCAGGAGATTCGCATGCCTGTAGCAGTTACACGGACAGCTTCCTTAGCCTATTCAGTTCTTTTTCGACGTCACTATCTTTAGCGTCCGAAACAGTCGTGTAGTGATGGGGATCAGTGAGAACTTTTCTAGTTAAATTCGCGGACTTGTGCAGGCTTTATTTTGGTTCTCAAGTCTGCGCAGCTCTTTGATCACTTCCCTTTGGAGGTTTACGTTTCCTTCTAGCCGACGAGAGTCCGCATGCAGAGCCTTCAATGCTTTTCGTCACCTTGATTTATGAAGAGCAGCGTATCTGCTTGAGTTTGAATGTCTTTAGCAAGTAGTGTACTAGCCCTATCGCTCATACGTCCGGTGCTCCTGTTACAGGTTTTGGTGCGGAACCTTGAAGGTTCTGGCGTGGATTATGGCAATGTGGCTGTGATCATTTGGTATTTAGGTGGGTGGATACACGGTGGTGCAATGCAAGGATCTTTAAAAGGCGATTCGAAATCCAGACCTAACAAATAAGGTCTTGCCACCAAGACCGCACTGGCCCAGGTGTTGATTCGCGTGCACCCTGCTTGATACGAAAAATTAGCAAAACGTAATCCATACTGACTCATGATCTATTCCACCAACCTTATCGGGGTCATAAGTGTTTCGTTCGGGAGAAAGAGTATGTTGAGTCAGGTAAAAATTGGGCCATCGCCGAGAGTGCGGCGACGTCAGTTGGAGAATGCTCCCAATATTGAAGTTTTGGCAGACTATTTACGCGAGTTGTGTGATTCTCCGCCGGGAGCGGAGTTCAATTTCAGTTGGTTCAGCAAAGAGGAAATCTATACAATTAGCGTGAGCTACAGTCAAAACGAGCATGTTGCCAATTGGAAGCTCTATAGGGGCAACAAGCAAAAAAACAGTTTAATTTGGGAGCACCTCACAAACGACATACCCATGCTCAATAACCTAATAGCATCGGAAACTGGCACGCAAAGGCAAGCAACAGATGCGGACCTTATATTCATGTCGCGCGACGGAGGTCCCAATGAACGCGACTCAAACTATATTGTAAGACACCTCGCTGATTTATATCAGGCGGCCAAATCGGAACAGGCACCAGCTCTTGTGCCAAGCACTTCAATGAATGGCAGAGCGAGCGGGCTACCACTCAAGGCAAGCATTTTTGATGGGCCTCCGATCAATGCCTGCCAGGCTGTGGATCTGACGCACGGAAGGAATCTAGTCAGAACTCTTCAAAGCAATGACTTAGGAATATTTTCCTATTCGGCATTTTTGTTTCTTTTGGAGCAAGAGTATTTTAAAGCTCAAGCAGAAGCAAAACCTTTTACGGTTGTACTTATGAAGGTTGTCGCGTCATCACGCGACCAAGCGGCTATAACAATTGATCAGGTTAGGGATCGGCTGCAAGATTTGAAAATGAGCCTGCGCAAAATAGACGTTCTCGCAGCCTACGAGTCTGGCAATTTTGCACTGTTACTGCCTGAGACTGACTCCGCTGGAGGCAAGCTGCTTGCGCAAAAGAGCGGGCGAATATTAAGTAAGGGGTCTCGGGGAAATTCTGAAAGTGGCTTGGTAGCTGCCTTTGGTATTGCTACCTTGGGCGGGACGCAAAGCCTTAGAACCTTACCGCAGGTTTTAAGCTGCGCTGAGCGTGCTCTAGCCATTGCCGAAAGAACTAAAGACCACGTGTTTGCATACGACGATTTGGCGGAATTTTCTGCTCGCTCGCAAGATATGTCACAGTTAGTACTGCCTTCAAAGGTTATCGATTTGGAATCCATGAGACAACTATCAACCAGATTGATTTCGGAAGATGGAATTCTTTCCGACCCAGCTTGGCTAATGCTTTTGGAGCGCGAGTATCATCGCTCAAGAAGACAGCGAAAGCCATTACTGGGCGTTGCATTCAGCATAGGCTGCGCTCATGAAGGTGGCTTTGCAAACGGAGTTAGCGTACCGCAATCGCTTAAGCGAGAAACCTTGCAACGAATTCTGCAACTGCAGCATAAAAGCGACATCATTGGCAAGTTGTCCCAAGAAATTTACTTGCTCATAAGTCCTTTCAGTTCCATCGAATCTGTCCAGGAACTATCTCGCAAAATTGAAGGTGCCCTTGACGGTTGGGAGCCGTCAAACGGATTAGAACGAAGGGGCTTTGAAATCAGCTCCGCCGCATTGGCCATTAGAGAACATTCGGCTTTGCCGGATGCACTAATGTTTTACCCTGCTTAAATGAGCTGATCTTATCCCGCATTTTATATGCATTTCTAACAAAACTAGAGGCACCATGCTTAGGCATCGGCTTAATAACCTTGACCGATTCTTGCCCGCTGCTCAAATTTGATTTCACCCAAGGAGGGAAAACATGGCGAAGACGCCCATCGAGAAGGAAGCTTCGATCATTGCCCATGATCTAGCACACGAGCATTTTGAAGAAGCCAGCGCAAAACTGCTACAAGAGTCTCATGAGCTCTCAATAAAGGATCAGGAAAACCTAGTTCAAGGAATATCGGACGATCTGAAGAAAAAGCATGCGCCCGTTCAAATAGATCTTGATTCGTTCGGCGGCATCTATACCTCTTTTAAGGATGGTCCGAACTTCACATTGGTGAAATCGCTCTCTCTCGGCGAGCTTTCCCACGATGTATTGAATCTGAACAACTTCCCACCCGTTGAAAAACAGATTGGTGCAGCAGAACTCGGCAAACGGATCGTGAAAGATTTAGAACATGGAAAGCTTACTGAATCAACAAGAGCAGTCATCGCATCACAAATTCAATTTCGCCAAGCATACGGGGAAAACGGAACATCAGATTTATTCTTGCAGGGACTCAACGAATTCCTTAGCCCTAGCGGTCTGCACGTGGAATCTGCAAAAGCGATCGACGGAACAAACGAATGGGAAGCATTAATCACTGATGGTTCTGGAAAAAATTTGGACAGCGTAAGATATGACATTAACACTGGCAAAGAGATCAAAGGACCCACTAAAGTGGTGCCAAAACCCGAGAGCGTGATCGCATAACTGCAGGGAACTGATCGTACTGCCTGCTTGATCAACAATTGCTGAATGGAAAAATCTCAAGCTGTTATTTTAATGATGGTATTGAGAACTACGTATTTATCAGCGACATTGTTCTCTCCGTAACCAATTCAAGAGAGATTGTTTTGATAGATTGAGATCCAGTGAGCGTAATTGCCTATTGAAAAAGACTTCATAAGAAGCCTGAATTTTTGGTTTGGGGAGAATTGAGCGTATGAGTTTGAAGCAGAAGTTGGTTGTAGCCTCGGAGGCTATGCGGTTTGGCGAATTGAATGTGGCTGAGGAGATCTTATCAGAAGCAATTATAGAAGCTGGCCGTTACGGCGAAGATTCTATGGTCTTAGGTGCGGTTCACGAGCATATGGCGAAGCTGGCTGCATTGAAGGGAAATTATCAGGATGCCATCAAAAACTTGCGGTCGGTTCTTCAAATTAAAAGAGCAAATTTTGGACTAAATCATGTTCAGACAATTAAAACGCTCAGTCAGCTAAGCGAAGTTTATATGCACCTCAATGACTTTGACAGAGCCGAGCAAACTCTGAGAAAACTTCTTTGTGCTCAAATTGAGCTTTTCGGTGAGTTGAGTTTAGAGACAGGCAAGACAGCGCACCACTTAGGACTCTTGTTTCAAGCCAATGCTAAGTGGCATCGCGCTGAGGAATATTACAAACTGGCGTTGCGTGCCAAGATAAGCCGCCTTGGGAGCAAGCATGGAGAGGTTTTAGTCATATTGACGGACTATGCTGGTTTGCTCCGTCAGTTGGAACGCTCGCAGGAAGCAGAACATCTTCTCGCCTGCGCAGGGCTTGACTAAAGTAATTGTCTTACGGAGCCCATTCGCCGTTACTAATTTGATATGAATACTTTGCGCCATAGCACTGTATTCCGGCTAAATATTACAAGCAAGTATCGGGGTTGCTAGCTAAGATAATTGCGGTTGAAACATCATTCTCAAAATCCCGCAAAGTTCACGCAATTGTTAACTGCAAACCGAGAGCTGTTATCTGATTGTGATCTATTAGTAGTCTCATTGTGACAGTGAAATTGCTTGGGACAATTTGTCCACCTCTGGAACGCAGCTGTCTCCGTTTCAGTTTTTGGTGACAGTGGTATGTACAGCGGTAAATTGTTCAAGAGATATTTTAGGCAATGGCGAAAATATTAGTAGTCGAAGATGATACCGATCTCTCGGTCATGATCGTGGACTATCTTCGTCTTCATAAGCACACTGTGGACGCTGTACACGATGGTGAAGCGGCTAAATCCTATATCACTACATCCAGCTTCGATTTGATTCTTCTAGATTGGCAACTTCCAGGTTGCTCAGGGCTGAGCATTTGCCATGATTTCCGTCGAGCCGGCGGTAATACTCCTATTCTGTTTTTGACAGGCCGCGATGCGCTCGTAGATAAAGAAGCCGGCCTTGATTCCGGTGCGGATGATTACTTGACGAAACCCTTTCATTTGGGAGAGCTCGGTGCCCGAGTGCGAGCTCTTCTCAGGCGCGTGCCCGTGATGCAATATAAAGAACTTAGAGCCCGTGATATCGTGCTAGACATAAGCACTCATCGAGTGATGAAGAAAGATTCGGAGTTGAAACTCTATCCCAAAGAATTTGCTCTTCTTGAGTTTTTCCTACGCCATCCGAATCAAATATTTGATGCTGAAGCCTTAATGAATAAAGTTTGGACAACTGAGTCTGAATCATCAGTACACACTGTCCGACAATGTCTTTTAAGATTGAGGCAGAGGATAGAAAACGACTTTGAAAGACCGTACATCGAAACCATTCGCGGTGTAGGTTATCGCTTCGTTCCTTAAAGTATTCGAAAGGAATTTGCTAGATTGACGTTTCTCTTAGCCTGGGCTCAATGAGTCATTTGTAAGGGATCACGTTCATTCATAGTAGCTGTCAATTCAACCTCTCGATACTTTGGCTTAGCTAATATGAGGACACGCAAATTGAAAAGTAGTTAGAGGGTTAGAGAGGCGAAAATGATGTTAGTGATACTAAGTGCGGTTATCTTGTATGGATGCATTACAATATTGATCCTGCGAGAACCGCCCGCAAGTGGTGGCATTGGTGTTGTTAGGGAACCGAAAAACCGAACAGGATCGAATTTCCCGCGTAAACGCTAAACAAGGTACCAAAACTTCACTTAACTCTTAGAAGTGACACTGCTTTCAGTGTCACTTCATTGTTTGTGTCGGAACTCTCAACCTTCTCGCTAATTTGGCCTGGCGGGTCAATTGTGAAAATCGCGTTCTATGGCATCGTAAATTTACCCGCTAGATACAAATTGATCATTTTTCCTGTGCAAGCATCCATTTAACAAGAAGAAATTCAAGTCAAATTTGCTTTGAGGAGAATCTATACCTGTGACCGATAGAGTTGAAAAGCTTGCCAGAGATATTCAAGAATACGTCGATGTTATTCTACTCAGCGCTCATAACAATGAAGCTTTAAGAGAAGCTTCAAGAGCGCTTCAAGAGGACTCACGGAAACTTGCCGAGGACAAAACTCTTCAAGGTCCTGTCCAGAAAGAGTTGGAAAGGTTGGAATTTGAAACGTCCGGAACTCTTCCAATAATCAAGATAGATAAATTAGGCAAAATCAATGCATTTGTGCAAACGGAAAATGGCAGAGGCTGCGCAGAAAAATATATTTCAATCAGTCCTCATGAGAAAGTCTCATCCACTGGTAAAGATAGCGCGGCGTTAATAGAAAGCGTAACAGCTGAAGAAAAGCTTCTTTCAAACAGAATCATTAAAATTTTGGGGAGAACCTTTGAAGGGGAGGAGTATAGTAGCGACTCAGCTGTGGCTCTCCAGAAAATTAGCATTTTTAAGAAAAAGGCGAAGGCGCGCGGTTTAAGCGACAAAGAGATTGCTCTTACTTTACACGAATTAAATGCGCTCGTTTCCGACGACAAGCAGGCGCAAATCAAGCTGACTGACCGTGCAAAACTGGTCAGTCAAATATTAGCGGACGCGGCTTATCCTACTGAAATAACCCAGGACAGACATAACACCTGCACTATGACCACTGTTGAAAAGATCATATATTGGAGTCGTCCTTCTAAGATTGCCGAGATGGTAAGAGAGGCAGTTCTTACTGGAAAATACACCTACATGGATAGCCACCAAACTACTTTTACGGTAAAGTTGCCACCCTCCTCTTTCCACCCCAGCTTAGATGCACCAGCATCAGTTGAGAGCGCGGGATCGCGAGGTTTATCCTCAGAGATATTGCAAGTCACCTTGATAAATATGGCTAGTCAGCGCCGCTTTCCCCCGCAAACTTACGAGCAAGGGCAACCAACCGATAACACAGACACTGGCGAAAGACTTTACGATTCGAACAACGTGATCGTTAAAGATGCTAACGGAAAGCCAACAAATTATCCCAATGTCACCTTGTCAGAAATGGCATCGGTGCTTGAGCAACTAACTGGTAAAACAGGAATGGTATTGGCACACAAAGAACAAAACAACGAAAATGGCGTAGTTCACTTCGGTTCATCGGGTGAACTGCAGAATATTCTCACGGAAAAAACTAAGCGCACGCCGGTAATTCTACTGGTTGATCTTGCTAATCGACAGGCTCAACGAATTCCGTTTTTTTCAACCGAACATGCCTGGCACGTTATAACAATCCACGGCGTTAAAGGAGAAAAAGCACTTGTTAACGACCAAGTAATGTTCGTACCCAGCAAGGAGTGGATTCCCATTAGCAGGCTCTACAAAATGTCGAATTCGGAGGGCTGAGTAGTGTCTAAGCTTGTGCTTAAACCGCTCACAAAGCCTTTCCCGCAAGCATCATCAGCTAAGCACCGCTTGCGGTATCAATCACCAAAAGTTGTTAGCACTAAAATGGCAGTTCTCGAACGAAAATCTTGAATCATCAAAACACTCCTCAACTTCCTCGGGCGAAACGTTATGTTTTTCGACGTTACTGCATTTGCAAGGCTTTGGGGCTCTCTTTAGCGCTCGGGGTGCTGAAAACAGATCTGCTCGTAGAAACCGTAAACGCACCAAACTCTGCAACCAAATTGTCATGCACTTTATGCGAGCATCAGTTCGCTAGCTTGAGTTTGCTAAACCTTATTGCGAGATTCTCACATGCAGAAGTTGAAGTACTTGCTCTTATCCCTAACCTTGTTTTCCCAGATTCCCGCTTGGTCGCAAGAGTGGCAAGAGGGTGGCTTGAGTTACAGATATGTTTTTGATCAAGCCACATGCTTTTACAAGCTCGTCGGAATAAATTCATATGGGATGGTCGTAAGCTCCACCTTAATTGAAGATCCAACCTTTGTTCCAGCAGGGCAAATCAAGCCAATAATTGTTTCATGCCAACAACCGATTAATGACACCCTTACCATTTACTGGGATTCAATAACTGGCGGATGGTATTACATTACTTCCGGTGTAAAGTATTTTCTTGATAGTGACAGTGCTGTTGAAAAAAATGCGGGTGAGCAAATTGAGTTGCATTGCGACGCAACTAATAGTTGGTACTTTTCCGATCATGCTGGAGTGCACTTGATGCCGAAAGGATGGAAACCACACGGGACAATGCGATCATCTGAGAAAGGGGAACCAATTAAAAAATCGTCTACTCACGCCGCTCCTATAAAAGGTGATGAGCACGCAAAGCAAAAAGGGAAAAAAGCGGAAGACAAAGAGCAAAGAACCTTCTTGTCTAAAGTAGTCAAAGGTCGTGTATTGATGGGACCTCCAAGCACTTCAGAAGAAAAGAAAATACGAAAGGAAGACTGACAGGCTATCATGCAAAGTCGCAGCAATTGTTCGATGCAAGCAGCGATGGTTGAAAAATTGGTGCTTTTGACGGATTAAGCAGTTAAATAATTAGGCACAAAATAATGTCGCGTTGGAGTCCTGCTTCTTGCGATAATCTTCTCGGCTACTGGTGACTAACTTTCATCAGCCTTTGGAAATTTTACTGGCGCCCACAAATCCTTAATCTCGATGTTTGCTCCGTTGCTCCTGGTGCCGCCGCGTGGAAGTTTCAGTTCCGCGAATTCAACCGCCCAAATCCGCTTGCTCTTCTGAGTTTCTACCTTGAGCGCGAGTCCGTTTTCTTGTTCAACTAATTTGATTTCCGGAACATTTTCTTGACTTTTCAATTGTTTGGCATTCTCAGCAACTATAGCGTGCAAAACTTCCCTCACCCTTTGGAAAGGTAATCCGTACAATTCGTCCTTCAGTTTTTGACCGCGCCCGCATTCAGCCGCGATCACTGCCCGATCTGTGGAAATTGGATTTATCCAGACCTTACTTACACGCTTGCCGACAAGCAGGTCGTGAATATTAGTATCCACAACACCTTCAAGAGCTTCTTCCCGCAAATCCTGACTAAGATTTGCGATCTCTTTCAAAAATGCTACGCTGCTTGGGCTGCCGCGTTCTGCCAGGTCGGTAAGATGGCGCACCTCTCTTTTGTCCAGGCTCATAAAATATGGACTCCTTACATTGGCCAAAAGCTATCCTTCTAATGATTGGTGCGCTTCTTTTGAACGATCACTGGGCCAATTTCGGGACCATCCATCGAAGTATTGTTTAGAATGTTGGCGAAAGCATCTCCGTCCGAAGGCGTAAGACGCGACACCGGGTTATCCAGTGTACCGTCATTGAGGAAGTTGTTCGCCTCGTTGATAGGAGGTTGAGTGGCTGATGTAAGGTGAAACTTGGCTACTGCCTCGACTTGTGGCAACCAGCCGTTCTCTTTGGCGCGTCGATTGAAATCTTGGGCGAGTACTTCCGCATCTTTTCTATCATAGTCGCCTGCTTCTTTGGAAAAGAGATTATTCGTTCTTGCGATAGCCTGATCCAGGCTCTTAGGCGCATCTTTAGAGAGCAGATGGAATCGCTTTCTGCTGAAATTGTTAAACCAACCGAGGGCTTCATTGACGAGCAATTCTGATTTTGGATCGAGTCGGAAGTGCACTTTGTTTCCGTTAACAACTAGTTTTGCATCCGTTGGGTCAGTGCAAGCCATTCCGGCCGCCCAAGAGGCTTGTGAATCTAGATACCTTTTCCTTTCCTCTGAGTTCAAAGTGCTCTTACCGTGCGATATACTTCGAATTTGCTCCTTTTGAAAAGAACCAATTTCTTGGCTGGTTCGAATTTCATATCCATCAGCCCATTCACGTCCCCAAGCTTTGCCCTTTGAAAAAGCCTCTGAATCTTTAACTCTGATTCTGCAAGCATTTTCAACCACTTTTATACCTTTCAACTTTAAGTAAGCACCCTTCAGTTGCTCAAGTTTTTCAAGATAATTGTTGCCTGCCACTTGATTGGGAAAGTCGCGGATAAGCTTCTCTTGGAAAGAGTTGGCGAATGAGTCTGATAATTCCGCAGCTTTATCCAAACGGTATATGTTGTTATTCGGCTGCCAATTCTTTATCTCTTCTTTACTGATAAATGATTCCAGTGCCATAATCTTCCCAAGCTGCTTGTCCGCAGATATTTTTTTTGCTAACTCGGAAACGTATTTGTTGGTGGCACCAGAGTTGCCGCGTGCCTCAACAAGTGTAATTGAATGGAGCGCCTCATTTAAAGCCGAGTCAGCATCGCCATCCAATTCGTTATGCAAAATTTGCTTGCGTATATTTGCTACCGCTTGCTCTACAGTTACTGCCTTCTCACCTCTTTCATCATTTCTTGGATATTTATGGAGAGAATCCCTGCGTAACTTTTCCGACGGATCTTTGTCACTGTAGTCAATCGGTCGAAAGTACTTATGAGGAAGAAATTCAGACATTCAGGCGACTCCTTTCATGAGAACTCAATCCTAAAGAGCCAGTCATTAATCTAACGTTCTAGCGCAGGGGGGTTTTCCCACTTGCACGAAGGACATTCTGCCTGAGAGCATTGCGCGCGTTTACGTCACATCCAAAGTCATCAGTTTTCTGCCAGTTTCTTTGAGCGTTGTAATTCCGAACATGCGCTAAACAAGCGGGTATCAAGAGCAGTTATAGTAGGTAAGTATTGGGGCAACCGATGTAGTGATGTAGCTGCGAGAGTTTACATTCCTGGCTTTGCTAAAAGGACCTGCTGTTCTGCAGTGCTTATCGGATTACCTTTTTGCTAGCCTTTGAGAACACTCAGTCTCACTGAAGGCCAAGCTAACGAAACCCAGAACACACTGCCACTACGGCGCTATTCTTTTGCAACCGAAGCGCGTTGCAAATAGCTTTGTATCAATGTTCTGAAGTTTTTGGCTTGTGAGAATTTGCGTGATTCAATTAACCATTATCACAAAAAAAATGCTGAAGGTATTTAGGCATCTCGCCGACGTTCACGATCTTAGGAATTATGGCTTTGACGGGCCACTTCTTCCTGGGCAAAGCGCGAGCAAAATAGCCCAAGTTTTGCAAGCGCGCAATATAATTTGGCACGGACCTAAATTAAGGGTCGTGCAAACTGCCGACCTGGTCAAGTCCGAACTTGCGGCTCGGGGGGTTGAAGCTGAGCTTAAATCCCAAAAAGGGCTGGATGATTTAGATCAGGGAGTTGTAAAACTCCCAGCCGGCTACGAAGCCGGCCAAGAGCTTGTTTTTCTAAAAAAATGCTGGGCGGAGTGGTGTCGGCAAGTTTATTACGAAAAAAACTGGAAATATAAATTTGGAATGGATGCCCCGAACAATTTCCACCGGTTCGGAGATAGCTTGATCGAATTTCTCGAGTTTTACAAACTGTTCCAAATCATTTTGGAACAGCCCGAACTAGAAGAAAAAATTGTGCTGTGCACACACAGCACGGTGATGCACACAATTGCAGAGTTCTGCGCAATTGCCGAGTTTGCGGAGGACGAGGACGTAGTTTTTCAGAGTCTGCCAAGTCTTTGCTATCAGCTCTATTCGGACAGAAAATTTCCTCCGATAGGATTCGGTCAGCTGATGGAATACGACTTAACAAAAGTCAGGCTCAATGTGATGCCGAAGATTGAACAACTAATAGTTTTTATGAGTTCATATAAATGAGGGCAGAATCTTCCACCATGGCGTAGCTGAGGTGGAAAGTTCTGCACGAGCACTTACCCAGGAGAGCGTTGCCGCGAGCTGCTCTCCTGGGTAACAACCTTTTTGATCCATGCCCTTTGGGATGCAGTAGCGGTTACCAGGGTTACTTTCCAGGCTTCTTCGAAATAGCAATGCACCAATTTTTTTGGGTTGCGGCTGTGTTCATTATCAGAATAATAGTAATAGCCGGTTGGGGCTGACAGCGGGGAATGTCTTAGGCGCCGTCAATTCTTAGTGATTCTTTGCAGAGTTATTTATACTATACGCTACAGCAGGTTTTGCGTATGGTATCACAGACGGTGACGCTATTATTAGAGCCGATCTTACGATCTGTGGATCTTTGGATTTCTCAGTGTAGTCGAGACGCATCGATGCACTGTTTGCCCCTAATTCAAAAGCTTCGGAGCGAACAGTTATGCGCATTATGGACGCCACCAACTTATTTTTCTAATTCTGAGTCTTTAACAGCATTGAGTGGCTGTTGAGTTATAAAACTATTGATGTGTTCGGAAAATTGCGCTGCCTCAAAAGTCTCCATCTCGATGTATACGACAGCACCCAGAAGTCGTGCGGTCGTGCGTATTCCATCAGCAAGATATTTGGCCAGCGGGGTTGGTTGCGAGCTGAAGAGAACAAAAGGGATCTTGCAAGTCGACTGCCCTTTCTTGACCCGACGCAGGAAATCAAAGACATTGCCGCCATTTTCCAAATGAACATCTGAGATAACCAGATCAATTTTCTTAGTCTCGAGGAGAGCTATGGCTTGTGAAAAGGTGTCGGCTATGACGACATCGTGGCCCACACCTTCCAAGCAGTCCTTCACTTGAAGGGCATTTTGGTGCTCTTCTAGCAGGGCCAGGATGAGAGCGGCCATTGTTTCACCACTCAGTTTGACTTGACGCCAACCACGAACTGATATGACCGGTTTTTAGCGCGAGCGTTCATAAACATACTTCTCGATACCCGCTCTGAATAAATTGCGTTGACTTTAATGGCTCAGATAAGAAGCAAGATTTCGAGTGTATGGGTGCTGCCAATGTGCTAGATAGTCAAATCCATTAGTATAGAACAGATATGGGTTGGAAATAGTGCTAAGCCCATTTAAAAGACCGAAAGTTAATGGTCACTGTTGCGTAACTTCGTAGGATCTAAGAAATGGTGAAATAGTGAGGTAGCAACACGCTCGGCTTTTAGAGCCGCGAAGACAAGTGCTGGTCAAAACTGCCAAACCCCCAAGTTATCCACTGCATAGATTTTCCGGGAAAAGAATTTGCCAACTCATAATCGAGAATCTGTTCGATTATGTTTAAGCATTGGTTCCTGCAACTGAGTTGATCTCTCAATGGTGATGCCGTTATTTTATATTGGGAAACTGCCTCAACTATGGAGGCGTTCTCATCAAGCATCGCCTTTGCTATTGTCGGTTCAGTGAAGGTAAGTCGAAAAATAGCAGCTAGGGCCTGGTGACTAACTAATGACGCGTAAGTCGTAGCAGCAATATTTTTCATGGTGTAGATATTTTCTTCATTAATAGGGTCAGAAAGGGCGGCTAAAATCCGACAAAGGAATTTTTCATCCAGGTACAATTGATACTGCTCTCTCCCGTTTTCCCTCAATTGTGCAAAGTCTATCCCGAAGTACATCATGAAAGTTTTAGCGACAGCACCGCGTATTCTTTTCCATTCAAATTGAAATAAAGAATCAGGCAGTTCAGGCGGAACATAGATTCCGGCCTGTGAATGGTCAGCTATTAGCAAATTGCGAACGATAAGAAGCTGACTATCGGAGAAATTCGAATGAGCAAAGGTATCAAAATCTGCAACCAAATCTGGTGACCGGCATAGCTCGGCAATGATAGTTAGGTTCATGCCCGCGCGAGTTTGAGGCCACATTCTGCCTCCCCGAAAATAGGCTTTCAGCAGTTGAGGCGGAACACCAGCATCCTTATTTAATACTCTCAAGTTACATTTCTCGACTCATAAGTCTTTGTTCTTTTCGGGAACGTTCAATATCAACCCCACTATCGCTAGCGGAAGATAGGCGAAAGCGTAGTCCTTCACCTATGCTTGCCAGCATGTAAGTTAGCGAGGTAGTTAGGTAGTACCAGCGGCTTTCATAGCTCTGGTCAAATGGTGCTGGAGGTTTAAATAGGCTAAAAGCAAATTTAAACCAGTAGGCCAAGTCGTATTGCTTAACAACATCTGGTCTGTGTCGATACTTGTCTCTGAACCTTTGTGCCCACCTACCGTGAAATTTCTTGCGCCTCATGATCCGGTCTAAATCGAAATCATAGCGGTGCAAGGTTGTAGACCTAGGGGCAAATAGAATTTTGCCACCACGGCAAAGAATATTGGCCGCTACGTCTCTTTCCTCTGCTGCTCCTAGTTTGTTGTCAAAACCCCCGAACTGAGTTTTCACCCTGTTGTGAATAATCTGGTTATAGCCTTGAAGATAACGAATCTCCCGTCCCTCATATTTGGCAAGGGAGCTACGAACAGCATCCCAAAAGCATCGCTCATTGTTTGCTGCATAAATTGGAAGATCATCACCATTGAACAAGGACTCAAAAACGGCTTTATCTAAACCGCCAATCTTTCCCACGAAAGCCACCAGTTCCATAAGTCCTTCATATTTACCAAAACGAGAAGCGCTAACCAGTCCTATACCTCCGCCAATTGCACTCACATTAGTGAGATCGTACCTAGCAAAGAATTTCTCAAGCTCATCGAAGTATTCTTCAACCAGAATGGTGTCCACCTCAGTAAAGAGTGTCCATTCACTTTTAGACAAATCAAAAAGACGATTGCGGATTTGCCCAATTAGCAGATAATCTTCAGTATTAACAACTTGCAGGTTCGGTAAGTTTACTTGAGCAATAATTTCGTTCGCTTTTGAAATATCCTTTTCCTTCATGAGCGTATTTAAAAGAATGATAGGAACATCACGCATCTTCAGTGCGCGTTTTAAAGAGGTTAAGTGTTCCCTAAGATATTTGAGATAAGGCGGATGGCAGCAGGTTGTGACAGTCAGGTCCAATTAGGAACTCCTCGTATTTTGTATTTGCTCTGGACAAGCGGTTTTACCACTTGCTTGTGCCATCGGATGAAAGGGCAAGACATTTGATTCAGATTCAAACAAACGCTTTGTACCGGCAAGCCATGCAACATCTAGAAAGTTTGTTTGATCGGCAGTCCATTTGGTCGGAATGAGAGGAATGGTTTTAACTATTCCATCGAAGACCTCATCTTGAATCCACCCCTGAAAAATTTTGCATAGCTCCATAGGAGGATCGACTATCAAATCCATGGCAAACTGAAGAGACTGTGTTTCCGAGTAAGACGCGCAGAAGGGATAGATTTCAGTAATTCTTTTTCTAATTTTGCAAGAAAACTCCTTCTGCTCCAGAGGGTATGCAATGTCGCTCTCCACGGGTCCGCCTTCGGTATAAGCAGTGATTGGTGGTTCATAGGATTTGATGAGTGCCTCAAAAGCAGTTGCATTGCGAGTCAACTCGCGATGAGAATCGTTCAACTGGATCCATCCTATTACGTCATTGCGTTCACTAAACAGAAGAACCGTTGAAAGAGACTTCAGTATTTGAAATCGAGCATTTGCCAACTCTAATGCGCGAGATAAAGTTCCTCGATAGCCAATATCTATAAGAACGGGCTCATTAGAAAGTTTCGCTAGATCCGTTAACACCAACCGGGCCACTTCCCAGTTCATCTCAGCCATATCTGCAAACCGTCTTCGCGTGCCGGCAGGTAAAATAGTGCAGCGTGATATCGGTAGACGATAAGGAGTTATTTTCAATTGATGAAAAATCTCAGCATCCCTTCCAATGGCCACCCTTCTATCAAATGCAATATTGGACTCTTGCAAGAACTCGCTAAAACCACGCGTCATGCAGGCTATTCCAGTTGCAACATAATCAGCCATAAAACCAGCCACTTTTGACTTCTCGACACCAAATGGATTTGCACCGTACCAAGCCACTGGCGGGAGTTCATCCCGCTCGGGCAGAATGAACTTGTGTGCCTCCAATGGGTCGAGTCGGTATCCTTGGAGAGCTTGCTCAAATCGCTGATTTATTTCTTCACGGGTCGATTGATAAAGATGCTTCGGGATGCGCCTATGAAACGATGCTTCGGGCTGAAGCATAATGAAAATTGATTCAATGGCGGAATAGGAATGGCGACTGTGCCTCTTGTCGTACAGGGGGCTAAATACATTTACGAAAAAATCTTCCCTATGAAAGTTGAATCTCCAATCACTTGACGTAATCTCCGCTTTATCAAAATCTCTTGGGTTTGTTGAATCATTCTGCAGCAGGTATTCTATGAACTTTTGGACGACCGTGCACAAAGCAGACATATCACTCCCGAAAGAGCTAACCGGAAATTCGAACACAAAGCCGTCCAGAGTTTCGTTTTTAGCTGCTCGCGTGAATGATTCCAAAAATGGTAGCGCTTGCTCCAAATTTTTATTGAACGAAAGAGACTCGTTGTAAGATGGTGCACCCCAAAGTCTGGCGGCTTTCGCAAATGGGCAATGTGATTCGTTTTTGATTTGCTTGAAGATTTCTAAGCACGAGGCGGTGCTCGGATTAAAGCGTCTTTCAAAAATTTCCGGGGCAGTTTCTGCAACTTCCAGATTATGCGCAAAAAACTTGGCGAAACAGGCTTCCGAGCAAGCAAATATATCAAGGATTGCTAGATGGTACTCAGGGATAATATGCTTTAGCGCTCTTACCTCAATAGGTGTTGCAGACGCTCTCTCGTAATCGTAGTAAGTGATAATTTCTCCAATCTCGTTAGTCTTCAGCCTAAGTGCGTTAAGCCTGAGTTCTAAATCGTAGGAGAGATCAATTGTCGCTCTCTTTTCAGCAACTATTTTCAATATGTCAGTGCACAACCCAGCTTCGCAATAAGCTTCTCGAAGGTCGACACAATACTGAGTCGATATGCATAGTGAGCTAGCAAACAACTCCATCAAGGGAGCGAGTAGCTCCGTTTTAATTCTTAGTCCATTTTTGTTCTCATCTCGAACTCCTTCAGATGTTGAACTCAGCCGTTCAATTTTTTGCTTTTCAAAATGAGGCTCTTCTTTGAGCTGATGATCCCTTGCTCGGTCGATCAACGCAGCCGTTTCGTACAGGTGCAAAGTTGCCGAAGTTGGTCTCCAGTATCCTCCTTGCGACTGGATCAATTCATGAATCGCCCTTTGAGCGTCGTCAATCAGGAGCGCGCCTTCGTATTGCGTAATGTTTCCAATCATCTTTGTCTGTGTTGAATTGCAAATGATCTAAAGGGAGTCAAACCCTTGCATGTAGCTGTACGCAAAATAAAATGTCCAGGACCGGCATGACTATGACAAGTTTCGCGATGAATCCTAATAAGCTGCGGACGAGCCGGAGAATAATTGATCGATCTGTGATAAATCTATATCAGCCATGAGGCTTTTCGTCATCTGAGAGAAAGCTGTTAAGCAATGACTTGTCTATTTATATAATTGTCCAATATATTATCGCAAGTGAGAAAAGCACTCTTCAGGGGGCATCTTCACTTAGAGTGGAAGTGGAAATTTTGATGGACCAGACTAACACAATAGAGAAGCACTACAAAGATGTGGAACCCAGGTTGGACATTCCTGCCAGCGAAGAGCAGATTCTAAATTATTGGCAAAAATCAAATATTTTTCAAAAATCAGTCGAACGCAGACCAGTAGCTGAATCATCTGAGTTCGTGTTCTACGACGGACCGCCGTTTGCAAATGGGTTACCTCATTATGGGCATCTGCTTACCGGATTTGTAAAAGATCTGGTGCCCCGATATCAGACCATGCGCGGCCGAAGAGCAGAGAGAAAATTCGGATGGGACTGCCATGGTCTGCCGGCAGAGCTTGAGGCAGAAAAGATACTTGGTATTACGGGCAGGGCGCAAATACTTACACACGGTGTTGAGGGATTCAATCAAACTTGTCGAGAATCAGTGCAGAAGTATGTAGGTGAGTGGCAGTCTTATGTCACTCGTCAAGCCCGTTGGGTTGATTTCGAAAATGCATACAAAACCATGGATCTGAATTACATGGAAAGTGTCATGTGGGCATTCAACGAGCTTTACAAAAAGGGCCTCATCTACGAAGGCTACAAGGTAATGCCGTACTCCTGGGCATGCGAATCTCCTGTTTCTAATTTCGAAACAAGATTGGACAATGCCTATAGAAAGAGACAAGATCCAGCAGTTACTTTATATGTGGAATTGAACAATACCAAGCCGAGCGAACCGCCAACAAGACTTTTAATCTGGACAACTACGCCATGGACCTTACCATCTAATCTAGCCGTAGCTGTAGGAGGAGATCTCAACTACGCCATATTTGAAGAAGACAACATTCGATATTTGCTCGTTGAAGAAGCCGTTTCAAACTACGCAGACATTTTCGCAAAAGCGACCAGAGTTGGAAGTTGCAAGGGACATGATCTAATTGGGCGAACATACAAGCCACTATTTCCCTACTTTGCGAACAATCCCAATAGCTTCACAATATTGTCTGGTTCGTTCGTTGAAACTAACGAAGGTGTAGGAGTGGTGCACATTGCACCAGGATTCGGCGAAGATGATCAATTGCTCTGCCAAGAAAACTTCATTCCGATTGTCTGTCCTGTAGACAGCAAGGGCTGTTTCACAAGCGAGGTGCCGGACTATGAGGGACTGCAGGTTTTTGCTGCCAACAAGCCAATCATTGCCAATTTGAAGAAACGTGGACTGATTCTCCGGCATGAAACCTATACGCACAACTACCCTCATTGCTGGAGAACTGACCAACCCTTGATCTACAAGGCAATTAGTTCATGGTACGTCAAGGTAACTGAGATAAGTCCACGTATGGTGGAACTGAATAGACAGATACGCTGGGTTCCGGAACACATAAGAGACGGACTATTCGGTAAGTGGTTAGAAAATGCCAAGGACTGGTCCATTAGCAGAAGCCGTTTTTGGGGTGCACCAATTCCTGTTTGGAAAAGTGATAATCCTGCATACCCAAGAGTTGATGTGTACGGTAGCTTAGACGAGATAGAGCGCGATTTTGGCGTACGTCCAACTAATTTGCATCGCCCTAATATTGACGAATTGGTTCGCCCCAATCCAGATGATCCAACCGGCAAAAGTCAAATGCGCAGAGTTGAAGACGTATTAGATTGTTGGTTTGAATCAGGAGCGATGCCTTTTGCTCAGGTTCATTATCCGTTTGAGAACAAGGAGTGGTTTGAAGAGCATTTTCCGGCAGACTTCATCGTGGAATATATCGCCCAGACGAGAGGCTGGTTCTATACTTTGGTAGTTCTGGCAGTGGCATTGTTCGATAAGCCGCCCTTTCTAAATTGTATTTGTCATGGCGTAGTGTTGGACGAAAACTCGCAAAAACTGTCAAAAAGACTGCGCAATTACCCAAGTGCCGACGAGGTGTTTAAAACCCATGGGGCTGATGCACTGAGATGGTTTTTAATCTCCTCCTCCATTCTTCGTGGAGAAGATTTGCAAATTGATCGAGAGGGAAAAGCAATTGGCGAAGCCGTGCGTCGAGTCATCAATCCACTATGGAGTGCCTATTACTTTTTTTGCCTTTACGCCAATGCGGATGGTATCAAAGCAAAATTTGCTACAGACTCTCAAACACTGTTGGACCGCTATATTCTTGCAAAAACTGGGGAGCTAGTTTCGCAAGTGTCGCTGAGCATGGATCAATACGATATCCCAGGCACTTGCGCGCTTATTCAAGATTTCATAGACGTATTGAACAATTGGTATATCCGGCGCAGCAGGGACCGATTCTGGTCTTCAGAAGTATCGCAAGACAAAACTGATGCCTACAACACGTTGTATTCGGTTCTAGAAACCTTTCTTAGATTGGTGAGCCCTTTCCTGCCCCTCATAGCTGAGTACATATACATTGGACTGACGAGAAAAGAAAGTGTTCACCTGGAGAACTGGCCCAATGCTAACCAGTTCATCTTGGATCAGTCATTGGTACAGGCGATGGACGAAGTGCGCCGTATCTGTTCAATTGGGCTATCTGTTCGCAAAGCAAGAAATCTACGAGTTAGATTACCGCTGTCATCTTTGACGTATGTTGCACCAAATGCGGAGTCAATTAGTTCGTATGTGGACTTAATAAGTGATGAAGTAAACGTCAAAGAAGTCTTCTTGTCTCAAGATGTAGATAAGTACTGCGACTTCAAAGTTCAAATCCTGCCGGCCGCGCGAAGTAAACTCGGAAATCTAATGCAAGAGGCTATTGCCGCCTCTACTGAAGGGCGCTATAGGCTCAACGAAGACGGCACGCTCAATATTCTTGGCCATGCCCTAGCACCAAATGAATTCTCCAAGCGATTAACTTTGAAGGCGGGATACGCAGGGCAAGAGTTAAATTCAAATCTAGGTGTGGTGATGCTAGATATTACAGTCACAGATGCTTTGGCCGAGGAGGGCTCCGTCAGAGATTTGATTCGTTTGGTCCAACAACTGAGAAAAGACGCTGGTAAAAAAGTGTCGGACAAGATTGATTTACAGCTTAAGGTGTCTGAAAAGTTGGCCAAAGCAATTGAAAGTCACAAAGATTATTTCTGCGAACAGACTCTGGTAAACTCCATTGCTTACTCAGATTCAAGCCCGAATTTTTACTCCAAGGAGTTTGAAATGCATGGGGAGTCTATAACAATAGGCATTGAAGTTTGAATGATTTGAAGTTGGTCGGACTTTCTAAGAGCAAAAAGAGCCATGTATAGGATTTGTATTTTCTGTGGAGCCCGAAACGGGAGCGTTCCAAAATTTAGAGAGGCGGCAATCGAACTCGGGCGTTTAATAGCTGAAAACAATTTTGATCTCGTATATGGTGGCGCAAATGTTGGCTTGATGAGTGTTGTTGCCGACGCTGCCTTGCAGGCATCAGGGAAAGTTATAGGTGTCATACCGGAGAAGCAGGTCGAACAAGGGCTCGCTCATAATGGCCTGACCACGCTAAAAATAGTCAAATCGATGCATGAGCGGAAGGCTATGATGGCTCAATTATCAGACGGTTTTATCGCACTGCCAGGTGGTTTTGGCACACTAGAAGAAATAGCAGAGATGATAACCTGGTCAACGATGGGTTTGCATCAGAAGCCGTGTGGACTTCTAAACATCAACGGTTTTTACGATAACCTATTGAGTTTTTTCGACAATGCCGTTGAGCATAAGTTTATTAGCAGAAAACAAAGAGGGATGGTTTTGGTTTCCAGTTCTGTCTCAGACTTACTCTCTAAACTCCAGTTGTCGGCGCTTGGAACAACGGCATTGGTAGTCGTTTAGCTTGGAGGTATGTTAGCGGCACCACAGTTTGATTTTTCAAAACCATCTGCGGCTATTTCATTTGATCTTGACGAAACACTAATCGAACGCGATCCGCCTGAATCAAAGCTGTTTATAGAGATTTGCCAGTCCGCAGGAATTCCTCTTGATGATTCACACTTCAATCAAATTGAACGCTTTAGACAGCAGTTTTTTTCGGACATGGAATTCGTATCGGAGAGGTTCAGACGACTCGGGGGCAAAGCTTTTTGGCAGGAATATAATCGCTCGGTCGTAGGATATCTAACGAGCAAAGTCCCAAACAATCGTCAGATAAGAGAGATCACTGGGACTTTCCAAACTAGTTATGACCCGAAGACAACTATTTGTCCGGATGTTCTAAATACCTTACTCGTATTGTCAGAAAGAAACCTACCCCTAGGAGTATTAACAAGTCGGCCCGCCTGGGCTAACTTGGGCATTAAGTTACCATCATTAGCGTTCGAGCTCAATAAACTGGGACTTTCCAAGTTCTTTTCATTCAAAATTGACCTTTTGCCTGGCGGATTTTTAAAGCCGCACCACAAGGTTTTTCAATCGGCAGCTAGTGCTAGCGGTATTAGATTGGAGCAGCTATTGCACGTGGGCAACGATCTATATTCGGACTATATGGGTGCAACGACTGCTGGAGCCCAGGCTGTTCTGCTGGATCGCCATGGTGCATTCCCCGAGGTTTTCTGCAGGATTAGTAGCATGGAGGAATTGCTGTTCCTTATATAAAATCTGGCTTTTGTCATCCGCGCATCCGCCATAATTTAAGATGCGATAGCTGTCGTCCAATCATCCAATCACAATCACTGCAGCTTTGAGTTAGACAAATTGCTCACAAATTGCTCCGCAAAACTCGCAAAACCGCATAAGTGGGGAGTTTTTGGCAATGCTTACTTTCGATTACACAGGTCGATTCTTCGATTCTGATGAAAGAATTTAGCAACACATATGATGGGTTCTAAGCACTATATAGAGAAAGTTCATATTAAAGTCGGCGGAAATTTATTTTCCTTATTGCCTATTACGCAAAAGATGTGATATCCGTAAATCTATGACATTCCTAAATCCCTGGACAAAGTTCAATTTACGTTTACCTGACCCAAGCTATCAACATTTTGGGGCAACATAAAGGAAAGGTACTTACGGTCTTACTGTCGATTCTACGTAAATTCCCTACGCGTAGCCGATTCAGTTAGTGACAATGCATATTACATTACACTGAACAACACCCATCAGGTTATTACTTCCGCTTGGTGTATCGTCGACTAGAGAATAAATTTTGCCAGTCTTTGCTCTTTAACAACAAAGCTTTATTGCTCCATCCAGCCATCAGAGTTATTTATTAAAGAATGCGTCTGGACCATCTTCTCCCATCTTGAGCCCTTTCTGAAATCTTCCGTCATCCGCCTATGAGTAGAAAAGCCAACTGCAAGAGGATAGATTCGTGGAGCCTAATGAGCAGGCAGAGCCGAAGTTAGAAGGGCAATTAGTTTCGCTAAAATACACGTCAGCGCTGCCTGCTATGTCCGATATTGAGGAAAAGCTGAAAATATGGGAACTACAATTCGGAAAGGAGACGACATTGCTTCTGGTTGATACATTTGTGAAAGAAACCAGAGATATTATTGATGCTACAGATGGTGCTCTTGGGAAAAAAGACTTTGAGGTTGTTGGGCAATGCATGCATAAGCTTGCCGGTTGCTGTGCGTCTACTTTTATGGGCGGCGACTGGAAAAAAAGGGTTAGGGCTGTCGAAGAAATGGCAAGTCACAATTCCCTTAACTCGATCAGTGAAAAATACTTTTCCTTGCGGGACTCGCTTTTACGCACAGTTGAATTATTGGGACTCTTTACACAAAATAACAGCCAAGACTTACGTATTTCTGAATCAGATTTCTTTGACGTCCCAGATTAATCAAAGGGACTCCTCTGTCGGACCCCGAAATTGAGCATTGCAACATGTTCAATAAATTTCTTTATGCCTTTCTGCGATGGTGAAAAGTGGCTAGGAGCTAGTTTCGTTAAGCAGCTGCTTCATGATCTTTAGGATCTCAGCGAAATTTGACCTAAGGACAAGATAAGAACGCTTTACATCAACCCAGTCCCCGTCTCGTGCCGCATCCATAATGGCTGTTATGTGCACCGTCAGACTGCCCAGCTCCATGATAGAAGCCGGTCCTTTAATGCAGTGTGCAAACTGAGTTACGGCGTCGGCGCTTTTTTCGTCTATGGCCAATTGCATGCATTCAAGGAAGGTGCTAAGACTGGAACTAAATAATGAAAAAATCTCTTCGAGCTCTCGTGAGCCCAGCATCTTGCGCAGGCTTTCCAAATCTACTGCTGAAACATTTGCCTCAATCTGCTTTAAATCAGGTTGAGCATCATCATCTTCTTCGTGCAAAAATTTAGCCACCACCTTGGCTAACTGCTTTTGCGTAACTCCTTTGACTAAATAATCATCCATGCCTGAATCAAGACACAGTGACCGATCGATGTCGCGGTCGTACGAGGTCATAGCAATAATCGGCACATGCTTTTTACTTGCCTCCTCCGCTTTTCTAATCTCAACTGTCGCTGTGGGCCCATCCATAACCGGCATATCCATGTCCATGAACACAAGGTCGAAATCCTTGGAAGATATTGCCTCGATCGCCTCTTTCCCATTAAAGGCAACTTCTATATTTAAGCCCAGTTGACGAAGCTGCAAGCGCAAAAGTGATTGATTTACTGGCGTGTCGTCGACGATCAATACTGTCTTCGTCAAGGGCAAAAGTTTTTCATTTATTGGGACATCGTCTGAGAGTGTTGCGTTCTTTATCACCCTCTTCAAACCCCCAATAGAGCCACTAGACGGTTTGATGATGTTTTGCGAGTTGGCTCTTGTCCGGGCCGCAGCCGGCTGCGAGGCTTTCTTTATATCCTCGCCTGGTGGCTCTATAGAACGTGATTCGGAGGTAATCTCTCGCTCTGCTTTTGACTCTTTTGTCATTAAATCGGCGCTGTCTTTGCTGTTGTTCTTTAGTAGATTGCTCAAGCCTCTCGGTAACAGCTCTTCCGTTGGCGTCCCGGATTCCTGTTTTAGAGCTTCGATAACGTTCTGTGGTTTTGGTTTTGTGTCCTCCGCCAATTCTGACGCTGCCAGTGGTACTGCTTCCGGTGGTTTCCCAGACTCCTGCTCTGGAGCTTCGACACCGTCCTGAAGTTCAACATTCTCCGCCAATTCTGACGCTGCCAGTGGTACTGCTTCGGGTGGTTTCCCAGACTCCTGCTCTGGAGCTTCGACACCGTCCTGAAGTTCAACATTCTCCGCCAGTTCCAAAGGTGCCGCTTTTAGAGATGCTGCTATCGCCGAAGGGACGAATTCCGATTCCGGAATTTCGGCTAAGTTCGAGACTTTAGTAGCTTCCTCAAGCTCCGTAGCCTTTTCAGACCCGGACTTCAATGCTTCATTTGCAGACAAAGATTTAACTGCTTCCGACAATTGTGGCACTGCAATTTCCGTAGGCGAAACGACCTTCGACCGCTCGGCTTCTGGCCCTGAGAGAACGCCTGTACTTACACCACTTAAGACCACTGGTCTGGAACGAGCCGATTTCTCAATTGGTGCTTTGTTTTCTCGAGCTATAAGCATGTCCGCATTCTCTTCTATGCCTATCTTTCCGGAAAAGTCTAACAATTTTGAAGTCAACTGGGCTAGCATCAGATGAGCCATTTCGATAGACGCGAGCTGCTGCTCCAAGGCAAAGATAAGTTGCTTTACTTGCTGCTCTACCTGCATCTGCTCGGTTGTATCAAGGAGAAAAGCCACCGCTCCTTTGGAAGACCCTTGCTCGTCGCGAAGTGGCATCGAAATGGTTCGAACCCACATTTCACTTCGAACCTCCGCTCGACGCACAAGGAATAAGCCCTCTTCGATCTCGAGGCCCCGCGCGCACCGCTGCCAGGGCAGATTGCGGTGCTCACAACGAGTTTGTTTGTCGGACAGAAATACCCCGAACTCTGAGCTCAGTGAATCAATATTGCGAAGCCATACCGAACCGAAGATCGACTCGGCTGCAGGGTTAGATAAAAGGTATCGACCGTCAGTTCCGACTAGAAGGGCGCCCACTGACTGATCATCCAGCACAGTTGTTAGGATGTTTGGCAGTTCGTTGAACGACGAACCGGTTGATCCTCCAAGTGAGTCTTTCAGCTGCGCGGTTAATTGTGCAAGCCCATGTCTCTGGTCAACCACCGAAGTACCTATGTGCTGCAGGGTTTGTTTTAGCTCGGCTATTTGCGCCGTGAGTCGGACGTTAAAATCTTTCATGTGGTTCTCCTTTATTCGGGCGCTACGCCAAGCAACACATTTAGTTCCTGGGCCAGGGCGTTTAGCTCGCTGACAGACTGCTCGACATCTTTGACTCTATTGACCGCGCGATTCCCAACTGAGCTTAATTCAGCCATAGCTTGGACTACCTGCTGCATGCCCACTAATTGCTGCTGATTGGAAACTTCAATCCTTTCGGCAGCCTGTGCGGAAAGCCTGACTTTCTCGGCCAACACGGTAATAGAATCGCTGGCTTGGGAAATAACGTCTTCGCTTTCTGCAACAGCCTGTTGACACAACTCCGTGTTCAAAGTGGCCTGTTCTGCAGCCGTGCTTATTTCACCGAGGGATTCTCTTACGCTTCTTGTTGCCTCTGTCGACTGGAGCGATAAATGCTTGATCTCTTGTGCAACAACAGCAAAGCCTTTGCCGTGTTCCCCGGCTTTCACCGCTGCAATTGAAGCATTCACGGCCAGCAACTTTGTTTGTTGGGCCAAGTCGTCGACGGTCGAAATTATTTCGCCGATTGTCTTACTTTGATTATCTAAATGCAGCATACTTCGTTTGATTGATAGCATTTGCTCACGAACTTTTGTGATACTTTCCACCGCCTGCATCGTGGAAGATTGCCCACGTTCGGCGATTCGCAGGAACGATTGCGAATCCCGTGAGACCGATCCGGCTTTCTCCATTGAAATTTCAGCGGTCTGCGTGACTTCCTCTGAGGCACTGGTAGTTTCCACGACGGCAACCAAGGTTTCCTGAGCGTTTGCTGAGAGCTCCTTCAGGACTTCCGTGATTCTTTCTCCACTACTGGTGAGCACTTGCACGACTCTTCGGATCTGTTTTGCCTGTGCCGCAAGTTCGGACTGCGCTAGCTTCTTCTCTTCGATTTTTGCTCGTAATACTGTGGTCCTTTCATTTTGCTCAGCGGCATTCTTGCCAACCAGGTTTTTGTTTAGCCTTGCAAAGGTGCACAAGTAGAAGAATTCTATAGATGTACAGCCCAAGTGGTTTATTAGCGCTGCATGCGATGGATAAAGTGCATCAAACACAAAGGGGGCAACAAAGCTTACTAGAGCGGTCGTCGCCAGCAAGGTGCAATACGCAGTCGTTAGAGCTATTTGGTCGAACCGAGTGAACGAAACGAGAAGCGCGAAGTATGTTGCATAGTGCATCTGCAGTTGCCCCCTCGTTAAAGAGATGAGAAGAAGAGACATGAACACAAGGCTCGCAGCGCAAACACGATTGGCTTGTACTTTATCGGAAGGGGTGAAGGCTAAAAATAACGGAGGGGACAGAATTAATGCACCACATACGGTGGCAATTATCCAGTACTGCATAATGGGAGCTGGACGATCACTCCATGCTCCCTCCGAAACGAATAGCCCTAAAGCAATGGCGATCAGATAGGCTATAACAAGAACAATGACTTGACTATTCATGTCGAATGAGCGGGCATAAATAGCCGAATTTGCAGGTTCGGAACTTGGCTTACCTATCGCTACGTCGCCAGAAATTTGAGTCATTCTAACCGTCGCCTCGTGCACACGCTGAATAGCCTATCTTCAGACTGCCTTTTTTGGCAGCGCTAGCAAGTCTTCCAGATGACTGTTCAAGTCGTTTAAATCTTTGACGCATAGCTCCACCTCTCTTGCTCTTTCAACGGTATGGTCGCTTACAATTCGGACCTCTTCCATCGCTTGGACCACTTGCTCCATCCCGATTAATTGTTGTTGATTGGATATCTCAATCTGTTCAGCAGCTTGTCCCGATTGCGCCACGCTCCTGGCCAAAAGTGTTATTGACTCTTGAGCGTCCGCTACCACGGACTCACAGCTAGAGACAGCGAGTAAACCGAGCTCCGTGTCTTTGGTTGCAAGTGACGCTGCTAGGGCAATCTCGTTTAGGTTTGCTACCACACGTTTGGTAGCCTCTTTCGATTGCAGGGATAACTGCTTCACTTCTTGGGCTGCCAATGCGAAGCTTTGTCCGTGGCTGCCGGCTTTTGCTGCTTCTATTGACGCGCTGACAGAGAGAAGGTTGGTTTGTCGGGCTAAATCATCAAGTGTTTGAATCACCTCCGCAATCGTCTTGCTTTGATTACCCAGCTTGACCAAGCTTTCGGAGATTGAGGTAATCTGTCCTGCAACTTTCTGAATACCTGTCACAGCTTCGACAGTGGCCGATTGCCCTTTCTCAGACGTTATGATTACCGACTGCGAATCCTCCAAAACAGCCTTGGCGCTCTGCATTGACACCTCCGCAGTTTGTCTTACTTCCTCGGCAACATGAGTCGTTTCGACCACCGCTGAAAATGTATCCTGGGCATTGCTCGAGAGCTCCGAAAGCAACATTGAAATGTTCTTCCCACTTTTGGCCAAGATGTCAACGATTTGAGCAATGCGTGATCTCTGCTGGGCTAACTCTAATTCAGCTTGCTCCAATTCGGAAATTTGGCCATCTATTTCGAAGATTCGTTCGCAACTATCAACAGCGGCGCTTCGACAGAGTTTTCTTACAACAAAGCACTGCCCAGAAAGATACAGCGCTAAAAGCAAAAACCATGTTGTTTGTGCAATCCAAGTCCAATTGGAAGTCTCGGCAGAAAAGATCGAGCCGGGAGAAAAGCCCCTAAAAAAGAACATCGCCGCCAAAAATAGAAGCATTGATGAAAATACCAAGGTCGCGTCAAAATAGAAGCCTACAAAAGCAAATGAGAGAAAAACTAAATCGCGAAAAGCCCCCGCTGTCACATGCGCGAAAAGCATCGATAAGAGCATCATGCCAACTGCGATTATTGTTTTGGTATAACTCTTGCCCGGGTGATTAACGGCAACGATAAGGACAGGGAGCCACAGCACCACGCCGAATACCGACACAGCTAAACAGTCTTTCGGAAAAGGTGATGCCTTACCATCCCAGAAATGAAACGAAGTATTCGACGAGACAGCGATGAGGGCGAGCATTTCTATTGTCAGCAAGCACACTAGGCTAAGAGTGGTGGCTTTCTCTAAATTCAAAATAGCAAGGTTAGCCAGAGTTGCGATCTTATTTTCCAGTTCGCTGTTCAACGACTTTTCTTGCGCCGAACTTGTCATAGATTTGGGTCCGCCAGAGTGCCAACTAACAAATTGCCATCAGCGATTCTAGCCGATGAGGCTAGAGTTGTTAAGCAACCAGAAACTAATTACTTTTTGGAAGTACATCGTAATTGTTCCACTTTAAGAATTGCTTTTGAGCCCATCTACGAAAATTCCTGCTAATTTAACTTGCCCGCCTGCAATAATCGTCGATAAGATTGAGGATTGGAAGTCCAACGGAAGAAGGTTTTGGCCTTGAGCGAAAAAGAATTGCTTCTTGTGGAAGACAGTAAAACTCAGGTGGTTTTGATGAGGCGTCTGCTTGAGGAGTCCGGCCTTCAAGTTACGGTAGTTAATAGCGGCAAGGACGCACTTGATTGGTTAGACGAGAACCCACCTCGGCCCGTACTAACAGATGTAACCATGCCCGAAATCAATGGTTACGAGCTTTGTTCCCGAATCAAGAAAAGCTCAAGACTCGAAGCAACCCCGGTTATATTGCTTGCGTCGCTGAGAGAACCGGGCGATCTAACTCAAATTTTGGAAAGCGGTGCTGATGGTTTTATCTACAAAGAATTCGAATCAAGTTACTTCATCCCTATGCTGAACGAGATACTCAACGTGAGCCGGCAAGCCACTTGTGAAGCTCCTCTTGCTTTATTCAAGACAGGCAAGAGCTCAATCCCAATATCCAGCTCGCAGGCAGAAGGAATTATGATATCGGCCTTCAACACAGCTGTTTATTGCCGCTCGAAACTTGAAGCCCTTCTATAAGCCCATATGCGAAGAGGTAGCTGTAGTTAGATTTTGTGTTAGAGCAAAAACCGTTTTGCTTTTATTTTGTCAGGGTAATTTTAAGTAAGGAATTGGACTTTCGACGAGAATCTACTGTAGGTGCTCTCGTCCTATTTAACAACGCTAAAAAAGAAGTGTCAGGAACAGCCGTTATTTTTCAAGTGGGCGAAAGGCGCTTGGCTCTGTTGGTCGAACAGGTAGAGCGCGTTCTGCGCTCGGTTGAAATTACTCCTCTTCTTGATGATTCCGTACCGATATTAGGCGTGATAGATGTCGAAGGTACACTAATACCGGTGGGCGACGTCCAAAGCTTGCTCGGACAAGACAAACTGCAAATCGGCCTGGAGCACTTCATAATCATCGGTATAGTCGACCAGATGAGAATCGCCCTCGTTGCAGATAAGGTCGAAGGAACTTTGACATATGAAGATGACCAGTTTGTTCGCATAAAGGGAGCCGATAGAGACTTCCGTACAGAAGGAGTCGTAAACATATCGGATGAACTGGTTATGGTTTGCGATCTCAAGGGCTGCTTTCCACCAGAGAAATTTCACCTGAGCGAAAACACTTTCAGGAGTAGCAATTAGTGTCTGAAGCTGCCGCCTTCGGGTACGAAACCCGCAAAGAATGCCTGAAGGAATTGAGGAATAAAATAAATCACAACTTAGGCTTATTCTACTCAGACGAGCGATTGGAAATGTTGGCTACGCGACTAAATCGCGCTGCCAAGGAGGCGGGGTTAAGCCCGGTTGAATATATCAGTCGCTTGCTGGACGAAGCTTGGAACCGGAATACCATCTCATCACTGGTTAAAAATCTGACAGTTCCGGAGACGTATTTTTTTCGTGATGAGATGGTATTCAAGGTGCTCGAATCAAACATAATACCGGATATTGTCCAACGGTCCATTACCCAAAACGAAAAAATCACGGTCTGGTCTACTTCTTGCGCGACTGGTGAAGAGCCTTATTCGGTGGCAATTTATCTCCATCGCTTATTGCCAGCGAATCTGTTGAGCAAGGTGGAGATTTTAGCGACCGATATAAATGAAGACTATCTTGCTAGGGCCGCGGAAGGTATCTATCGTAAGTGGTCGCTTCGTGCCACTCCTGAATATTTGCGCCATGCTTATTTCTCGGAAGTCGCTCCCGGCAAGTTTCAAGTCGTTGAGCAAATTCGTAACTTAGTAAAATTTGAGTATGCGAACTTGGTTTCCTTAAACTCTGATTTTCAGAAAGAGACAGTCGACCTGCTGTTGTGCCGAAATACTTTGATCTATTTCTCGAAAACGCAAGCCGATGCAGTTATGAATAGCCTTTCTCTGGCCTTGCGCGCGAAAAGCTGGCTAATTCTTGCACCAGCTGAGGTTTCACTAGCTCCCCCGGAACATTTTGAGCTGATTAGGCACTGCGGCGCGATAGTTTTTAGAAAGAGAGATGTTGTTTCCGCCCAACTGGAAATACCTCCTAAATTACCATTAGCGCCTGCGCCAGTCGCCTTAACCCCTCGCACCAAGCCCAGAAGCCGGACAAAGAACCAGGAAAAATCCTCAAGAAATCAGATTTCATCCTCAACATTGGGCGAGCCGAAGTTGCAGATGGCTAAGCGGCTTGTTCTTGAAGGGAGGTACGACGAGGCTGCTAGTATTTGCATCGCTTTGATGAAGGACTCGGAGGACAAAAACATCGAGGCAGCAACGATTGTCGCCGAGTGGTGCTCTCGCAGAGGGAATTTGTCCGAGGCTCTGAGTCTCATAGATTCCGCCATTCTACGTGAGCCGCTAGAAGTAGGTCTGTATTTTAGAAAGGCAATGATCCTTCATGAAAAAAATGATGTTGCAGGTGCTATCGAGCCTTTAAAACAGTCGCTATTCTTAGACCCCCAATTTGTGTTGGGCGAATTTACGCTAAGCAGTTATTTCGCCAAACTCGGAAATCAGCGGCAAGCATCGATCCATCTGCGCAACACTGAAACACTCTTATCGGCGTTGCCCGCAGATTCTATTTTGCCTGAATCAGATGGCATGAGCGCTGGTCAATTGCTAGCGCTGGTAAGGTCTCACAGTTATAAGCCGCCTTAAGTCAAACGATGTATCAGCGATTAGAAATATTGATACAACTTCAGTCTGGCAAAATAAATGTCCACGAAATCAAATAAGGTCAGAGTTCTCATAGTAGACGATTCAAAGTCCGAGCAGCAGTTCCTCAAAAGTGTACTGTGTCGTGACGATGATATTGAAGTTGTAGGAATGGTTAGCGATGGTGAAATGGCAATAGTTGCCGCAACTAGCCTTCGGCCGAACGTCATCACAGTGGACCTCAACATGCCTGGAATGAACGGGTTGGATGTAACTCGTCATCTGATGCTGAGTAGACCGGTGCCGATTATTATAGTCACTGCCGACCGAACTATGAATTCAGCAGAGAAAGCTTTCAAACTTGTCGAGGCGGGTGCGGTCGGCCTTGTGGAGAAGCCGAAAAGTTTTGCTGAGCCAGAGCACGAAGAGATGCGCATGCAGCTATGCCGCTTGATAAAAACGATGGCGGAAGTAAAGCTCGTGACGCGCAAAGGAACCCGTCTGCCGTCTCAACAAATTATCAGACCAGCGCACGCGGTGCGATGCATAGTGATTGGCGCTTCTACAGGCGGTCCGGCTGCAATTAAATACCTTCTCGAGAACATTTCAGCACCCTTGCCAGTTCCCATATTTGTGGTGCAGCATATGTCCAACGGCTTCATGGCGGGATTCGTCAGGTGGCTGGATAGTTGTTCGAAAATCAAAGTAAAACTAGCGGAGCACAATGAATTGATCCAGTCGAATTGCGTGTATGTTGCACCAGACAACGCCTACATGTCGATCGCTGCGAAGCGAATTACGATTATTAAGAACGAGTCCAATGATGGGCGCTTGCGAACCGTCTCACATCTCTTTCGAAGAATAGCCGAAGGTTTCAACGGAAGCGTACTGGCTATCATACTATCGGGAATGGGTAACGACGGTTCCGCGGAAATGAAACTTCTAAGCGAAAGAGGTGATATCACGATTGCCCAGGACAAAGCCTCGTCCGTTGTTCACGGAATGCCAGGCGAGGCGCTCAGATTGAAAGCCGCTCAGCACGAGATGAATCCTGCGCAGATGGTAGATTTCATCAACGAAATGTTCAAGCCTGCAGGCGAAGGGCGAAAGCCACCCGTTGACAATACTGAATGCAATCGCTGATTTGGAAGGTCAAATGGGTAATTCAACAACTTTTATTCAGGAGACTCTTAGGCGTCGCGCTCGGTCCTTAGCGCAACGGCGGACATCAGAATTGCAAGAGACATTTGAGGTTGTCGAGTTTCTGTTGGACAACGAGAGCTATGCTTTTGAACCGGCATTTCTGAAAGAAGTCTGCTCGGTCTCAGTCGTAACGCAGATTCCCTGCACTCACCCGTTCGTCGCCGGTGTTCTGAACCTGCGTGGACAGATTGTGACCATCATCAATTTAAAACTCTTGCTCGGACTTTCAAGTCCATCAGTAACAGTGCATAACAAGGCTATCATTCTCGAAAGTGGCAACGCTTCTATTTGCTTTCTTGCAGACGAAATAGTGGGCGTGCGCAAAGAGCTGCGTTCATCCCTTAAACCAGTACCTGAAAGATTGAAGGGGAAAGCGGCCGAGTACTTCAAAGGCATTTGCATAGATAGGATGGTAATTTTGGACGCTCGAAAAATTTTAAGTGACAAGCGACTGGTGGACAGCACTTAACCTTCTAAGGGAACCTATTATGAGCAAGCAAGACGATTTTCGGGATGAGCTTCTTGAAGCTTTCACTGCCGAAGGGCACGACCAGATTCATAATATTCTCCAGGCTTTACTGATGCTTGAAGCGTCGTCAAATGAGGGCACTAGGATGGCTCTGCTCGAGACTGCTTACAAGGAGGTTCACAATCTGAAGGGCTCTGCCCGTGGTGTTCAATTTTTGACTATTGAAAGTTTCTGTCATCCACTTGAAAGCATCCTCTACGCCCTCAAACGTGGCATAGCGGAACCTACGCCTGAACTCATGGATCTCTTATTGCTAAGCCTGAACTCAACGGACAGCCTATTCGCCTACCCTGAAGCCAAGTCGCTAGATGCTCCAATGCAAAAATTGCTCAATCAGCTAAAAGCTGCAGCGAATACTTTCGAAGCTAAGGACGAGTTTAAAAGGCAAAATGTTAGCCAAGAATCGGAGGTGGTTGCACCGTCCCCCATAACCCATGGGGAATCAAATAGCGCTGCTACCAATCTAGAGAAAGATTTCCTGGCAGATCGTTCTTTGAGCCAATCAAAATTCGAGGAGAGCGGAAAAGCCGAATTGATTCAGGCTAGGAAAAGCGCCGATACTCTACGGATTGCCGTGAGCAAGCTCGATCTGGTTATGCAGAAAGCGGAGGAAATGCTAGCAATAAAGTTGATGTTGAGACAGCAAGCCGCTGAAGCTAAGATCTTACAAGAGCATTTTAGTAGTTGGACCAGGCAATGGACAAAAGTTGCCACTGCTTTAGATGCAATGTCTAAGCAAGTTCAAGACACCAATGAAAAGTCTGTGCCGGCAGCTTTTCAAGTGTTGGATAAACTAAACCCGATTTTGGCATCGAGCGACGACAATTTAAAATCACTTGCTTTTGAAATCGACGCGCTTGTAAAAACGTCAAACAATTTTTCCTACTTTGCGTCCAATTCTTTCGACTCGCTTTTGGACGAGACAAAGCACTTACTGATGATGCCGTGCGCCAACCTTTTTAGCGGCTTCTACATCCTGGTGCGGGAACTCGCTCGTGAACTAAAAAAGGATGTAGATCTGATCATCAGCGGAGATGAAATCGAGATCGATAAGAGGATACTGAACGAACTCAAAGACCCACTAACGCATGCCCTGAGAAACAGTCTAGACCACGGCATTGAAAGACCGGAAGAGAGAGACGCACAGGGTAAGCCACGAAGAGCAAGATTGATTCTTTCGGTGGAACAGATTGATGCCGGCACTATCGAAATTAGAGTGAGCGATGACGGCCGAGGAGTCGATGTTCAAAAGATTAAAACTCGAGCAATCGAAATCGGACTGAATACGGCAGACGAGCTCTCAAAAATGTCCGACGAGGCAATCAAACAATTGATATTTAAATCCTCTTTTTCAACCCGCGATGTTGTAACTGAGATATCTGGCCGGGGCATTGGTCTTTCCGTTTTGGAGGAAAACGTGCGTAAATTAGGTGGACGGGTGCGCCTGGAAAGCACCGAAAAGCAAGGCACTTCTTTTTGCATTACACTTCCAGTCAGCATAACAACTTTTCGAGGCGTACTGGTTGAAGTAATGGAGAGAATGTTTGTTATTCCGACAAAGAGCGTTGAGCGTGTGGTCCGCGTGCAAAGAAATGAAGTCAAGCTTGTGGATGGCTTGCTAACAGTGCTCCTGGAGGGATCACTGGTGCCACTTTGCCACATGCAAGAAATTTTGAAATTACCGAAACCCCAAAAAAACGATCGCTCGGAATTTTTCACGGTTGGCGTACTCGGTAATGGAGAAGAAAGAGTTGGTCTAATTGTTGATTCAATCGTTGAAGAGCTTGAAGTCCTGGTAAAACCTCTTGACGCAATTCTGGCGAGCACACCGAATATAACTGGATTAACCATTTTGGGGTCAGGAAAGGTTGTTCCGATTATAAACGTGACAGATATCCTTAAAAACTCGCAACCGGCATTTTCGAGAAGTGCAGACTTGACCGAGCGAAGAAGCAAGCGACAGGCAAAAATTCTGGTAGCTGACGATACTCTAACGGCTAGAATGCTGCTGAGAAATATTATCGAGAAAGCAGGCTTTAGCGTAAAAACCGCTAATGACGGAGTCGATGCCCTTGCCGCGCTGAAGCGTGAATCTCCCCCATTTGATTTGTTGATAACCGATTTGGAAATGCCAAGGATGAACGGCTTCGAGCTTACGGCAGCTGTTCGCAAAGACGAAAAAGTGAGGGACCTTCCTGTGATCATCGTTACGTCGAAGACGACCAAAGAAGATCGACAACGCGGCGTGGCGGTGGGAGCAAATGCTTACTTTGTTAAAAGTAGCTTCGAGCAGACGAATTTGGTGGACGTAATCAGTTCGCTCGTTGAGTCTTGAAGGCTACAAAAAACAAAACACCACTAACGATTCAATTTTGTCGTCAACCTAGATCTAATCGCAAATTATGACGCTGAAATACAGACTTAGTAGGGTATATCAACTCTGATGGCGTTTGTTGACGCAGCACGAAGATAGGAGCGAAGCTCTTGATAGATTATTTGAGACAGCTCGATGAGCAAATCTTCGAATTGCAGGAAACCCTGAATTTATTAGGTGATGCCGTATTGAAACAAAGGCACAGTTTAGAGCAAGTAACTAATCAGCTGCGAACTTCTCTTCAATCTTCAGACAGTCAAACGCAATTGCATCTGCTGCCCCAAATTCTCCAAGGCATTTCCGAGAACCAGAAATTGGGTGCCTTGTTGATCGGACGGAATGGCAGTTGTTTAATGTCTAACTCTGTTGCAGAATCGATTTTGGGAAACAGATGGATCCGAAATCCAATTGCATTCTCCTCGGAAGAACTTGCATTCTACTTTGCCGATAGAGAAACGCTTTGCGAGCAAGCTTCTCTGCCTTGGCAGCAATGCGCGCTTGGCGCCGAGACGCAAGAAGTTTTGCTTTATCTTCGTCGTGCAGAAGTAAGAAGCGGACTCTGGCTCCGTACTATGACGATGCCGCTCAAAGATGAAACCAACACGCCCAGTGGTGCGGTCGCCTTTATGTTGGACGTGACTGAGCATATTCAAGTAGAAGAACAAATAAAGCAATTGCTACTCGCCTTAGAACAGCAGCTATCTTCCCTTCAAATGGCACAACGAATGCTTTCTCGGCTCTCATCCAAGTTAACCACTGCGTCCCGAGGCCACGAGCATAACTGGACAGAAGATATTTGCGGGAGCGCTTTAAAATCGTTTGGCGAAAGCGCGGGACAACTGAGAGAAAATCCAAATTTTCGGGAATCTTTTAAAACTGAACCTGAGAGCGAAAAGCGCATCGAGGCAACTGAGAAAGGCGAAACTTCAGATGCATCTCTTGAAGCATCTAAGAGCCTGGTCGAAACTTCAGCCGCCGAAGCTGTTGAAAATATCGAAAATGAAAACAATCAAAGAGGATGCATTCTCATCGTGGACGACATTCCGGTTAACCAAAAGCTGCTGAGACATCAGCTTAGACGTTTAGGATTTGATGCCGACACAGCAGCAAATGGTCGCGAAGCAGTCGATGCAGTTCTAGAAAAAGAATATGCTCTTATCTTTATGGATCTCGATATGCCTATAATGAATGGACCAAGTGCTGCTCGCGCTATTCGGTCTATTGGCAGCTTGCATGGCAGCCAAGTGCCGATCGTGGCTATCACTTCCTACGACAGAGATGCTGAACGTGCTATTTGTTCCGACTCGGGCATGAACGATTATCTTCTTAAGGGAGCAACGCAAACACAGTTGTCGGAGGTGGTGCAAAAGTTCTTGCCGAAGACGCAGGATCCGTCTTTCGAAGAATGCACTCAAAATAAGCGAGGAGAAGAGAATGATTCCACGGTGAATATCGATTTTCTGGTAAAGATGCTCGGTAAAGACGAGCTTGAAGAAGTGTTTCGCTTGTTCAACTCTAGCATCAAGGCATTTATAAGCTGCATGCGATTGGCTATCGACGAAAGAAACAATGATGCGTTCTGCCATTTCGCCCACTGCATAAAAGGACCCTCATCCGCCATGGGACTAACAGGACTAACTTCCGTAATCACCCTTATGATTGACGCAGCCGAAGTTGGTGACTGGGCCCACGTTGACTACCTTTATCTGAACTTGAGAGCAAATATTAGACGTGTCTTGGACCAAATGGAAAACGCGTCTCAACCAATTGGTCGTTAAAAAAAGGGAGCATAATCGAGTGCAACAGCCGTTTTCGACTAGTGCTTTAGAAGAAGCGCTTGAATTAGAGGGAGCGCAAGAGATCGTGCGTTCATTTCTCGATGACTCCTCCGATTTGGTGCAAATAATTGCCCAGGCGATAAAAAATCGTGATAGCGAATTATTGCGTGCTAACAGCCATAAGTTAAACGGCTGCTGTAGAGCAATAGGTGCAGAAGATACTCAGAGAATAAGTGCGAATCTAGAGTCTTGCGCGGATGCTGGAGATTGGCGCTTGGCGGAGGAAGTGCTACCCATTTTGAGAGAACATTATAAAAAAATCGCTGAATTGGCTAAAAGCTACCTTGAATCTGAGTGACATCCCTATATTTCGTCAAATCTTTTTGCAGGACCGATATTTGATATGATCCGCCATCCCATCGCGTATTCAATTAAAGAATTTGACAAAAAGTTGGATACAGTATCCTAATACGATCCCGAACCAGGCAGCTCGGCATCAAGGCATGAGGTTTGATCTATGAAGTACACAGAACGTTTCAGAACTCAGCACGAATCAATCTCTTTGATTGCTTCCGAAGTCATGAACCGCCTAGAGAAAGAATCTACGCCGGAAAAAGACTCGGAAACTTTGCTCATGATAGGGGAGCTGATAGGCAAGCTAAAATCACACTTGTCGTTCGAAGATCAGTTCCTCTATCCGGCGCTTCAAAAGTCCAAGAATCCGGTCTTGCAAAAGATGGCCGCCGATTTTCAAGATCAAATGGGAGGCTTGTCCAACCAGGTTCAAGAGTATTGGAAAAGATGGAACATGCCCGGTGCTGTCGCGAAAGAGGCTGTTGCTTTTGCCGAGGCGACAAAAGGTCTGATAACAGTGCTATCGAGAAGAATCGACAGGGAAAACAACGAACTCTATGAATTGGCTGATAGAGACATGGAGTCGTGAAAGTCTGCTCGTTTTCCCTGTCGATTCGATCAGATTTGCACTAGGTGATCGCAATCAGAGAACCATCTGGCTGCTCAACTCTTGAGCCCTGACGAGTCTTGCTTGGCATCCGTTCGCGACCACAATCATGCCCCTGGCGTCCCGCATGATCAAACGTCCTTGCCTGGTATTTTGATCACTGCTGGCTTGGGTTATCTCGTTATCTCTGGTTTTTTTGTTTTTTGGTTTTTTCGAGAGCCTTCCAGGAAGTACATTCTTGCCAGGCAGCGGATGGCGGTGTTAAATCGAAGCGCAGATAGTAACACAAGACAGACAAGTGGTGCGACAAGGAAAGCGGGACGGTGCAAAAGAGGAGTTTTGACGAGGAACCAGTTCTCTACAAGTGGATTTAGCCAGGCGCAGTTTCGCTAGGATGAGGGTCTGCGCCCACATACATTTTCCTACTGGAGACCACACGCTTTTTGAGCGCGAGGCAGAGCGGAAAGTTCTCGATGCAACTACCCAAACGCGAACACATCAAGAATTTGTTCCGGTTGTAGTGGCCCAGTCCAATCACAAAGAGAATCTCAGCCAACTTTTGCTCTTCCCAGGGACTTCGTAGGAGCCACGAAATAGTGCAGGTCACCAGATTTGGTTGCAGGTTTCAATACTTTTGCTCATTCGAATTTTTCCGATAGTCAGCTTTTGATCGTTCGTAATTTGCTAATAGCCGACTATTCGCAAGCTGGAATTTATGTTCCGCCTGAATTGCCTGATTCTTTATTTCAATTTGAATGGAAAAGAATACTGAGTCACCCAGCTCTAGCTGCTATTTTTCGACTTACCTTCACTGAACCGACAATAGCAAAAGCGATACTTGATGCGAACTGCTCCATAGCTGAGGCAGTTTCCCAATATAAAATAAAGGTGTCACCATTAAGAGATCGACTCGGTTGCAGGAACCAATGCTTAAAGAGAGTCGAAGAGATTCTCGATTATGAGTTGGCAAAATCTTTTCCTGGGAAATCTACGCGATGGATAACTTGGGGTTTTAGCAGTTTTGACAAGCGCATGTCTTCATGTCTCTAAAAGACGAGTTTGTCGCTGCCAGCTAGGGTAAAAGAAAATACATTCGATTGCCGGCGACACCACCAAAATGGACTACGTCTTCCGGTTGGACATCATATTTGAGCAACCCCAAAGCGCCTTTTATAGAGGCTTTAAAAATTAGCCAATTCCAGAACTATCAGGCGGTTTCAGATAAACACGTTCGCTGTAGCGAGCATAGTGCGGATCAAAAGTTTGAGTATGATCATTGGCTTGATGTATGCGACCGTCACTATCCACGCCCGTTACGATAAAGATGTCGCCATACTGCTGGTTATTGTTCTGCTTAACCACATCTGGTGCCCATTTCTGGCACACAATATAACCGGGACGAATCGGCTCTCTGGTGGGGTCGATCGGTACCCACCCTTTGTCAATTAATGGTTTTTGCATCTCCCAACCATTACCTGAACCCATAACATTCACCCCAGCCTCGCTTAATGCAAATTGAACACCTTCGGCACACTTGCCATGACTGCTCATTTTACCGGCTATTTTTTGGGCCTTTTCTACCAGTTTTTGTTCAAACTCAGTGAGCGGTTGGTTGGAAGTTTTCAAACCATCTGCGTTGCTTACTGCGTTATCGGTACCGTCGGTAGTACCATCCCAAACTACGCCCTTGTGGTTTGTGTCTGCTTGCTTGGCCTCTGCTAATGCAAATAGTCTTGCAGCTGCATCCTCATATTGTTTGTTGTTGGCGACATCAGCCTGCGACAACTGATCCGGGCTTTTGCCAAGCATGAGGGAAAGGGCAATCCTGCCTGGATTTCCATCTTTATGAGCGTATGTCTTTATCATGTCTGTGAGAATTGTTTCCTGCAATTCCTTCGGTAGATATTTACTAATTTCTTGCGAGCTGACTGGGCCAGAGCCACCTTTTAGCTTTAGCATGAACTCAGCAAAAGGTATCTGGAAATCTAGCCTTTTCATTTTCTGGGCAAAATCAGCTGAAATCAAACCCTCCGTTGCAAGCTCATCAATTTTCTTTGAATCTGGTGGTACGCCAATTCTTTGCAGGCACCAGGATGTAATTAGTCTGTAATTCAATCCAATGCCAACGCAATAGCTGCCATCATTAGATTTATGAACAGTTTCGTAAGGGTTCTGCTTCTCCGGATTAACGAGGCTTATGTACGCATTTTTCATGGCTTGCAAACCCGGGCCTTCATTCTGATGTGGTTTAACTTCTCTTGGTGGGAAGTAGCTTTCGAGTTGAAAGTGCGACAAAATACCTTTGCCACCCTCAATGCGGTTGACATGCTTGACTTGCTCATCTGTTTCCGGAGAATATTGCCTGGGACGATCTTTTGCTAACCGCCTCAATACATCTCTATTAACCAGCCCTTTATCATCTTCGACATCAAGTTTTTGGTTCGGCGCATGTGGATGTAGATTGTGAGTGCGTCCGTATATGTAAGTTAGTAGTTCTCCCAACTTCTCTTTCTCAGCGGGTCTTGGATCTAGCTGGTTGTCGCTTCTTGCTATGCTTATTAAGATTTGACCATCCCGCTGAGGATTCTTCTCGGGATCGTTATGAACATCAATTTGTGTCTTGTTGTTTTTAGTCGTAATAACAAAGTCCGGTTGTCGTTTTGGATGCTTGCTATCAATAGGCAAATCCTCCTCAAAAATGACTTTAACTTTACTTGGAAGTTCATGCCGGACAAAGACTTTATCTTTAGCACTACTGGTTTTTTCTGAACCGGCCGATGAATGTTCTTCTGCCTTCGCTCTCTTATCCAGTAACTTGTGCTCGGCTATGAGAGATGAGACAGATTGTTTTGGATCAAGGCTAGGATGGGCAGAAGGGGGTTCCACCTCATGTTTATGCAAGTTCGGTCGATCTGCTAACTTGGGAGGATTGTGCCAAGGCAGGTCTTTTCTAATTTGATGCCCCGGTTCCTCTTTTACTTTCTCAGGCTCGATTTCTTTTAATGGATGATGGATTCTATCCGATGTCTTTGCCATCTTTTGGTTTCCTAATCTTGGTTCAAGTCAAGAACCGTCGCAAACTCTGCGGGAGCAAATCAATGTTTAATTGTTGCCTGACCGAAAAGAAGTGTAGTTTCGGCTTATAACAGGCAAGTCACAGCGTTTGCGGGAATCACCAATACAAGCCTTGCCGGTTGGTCCAATGCCTGAGCGAAGAGACGAAGATGTGCGCATTCAAATTCTCTGGAGAAGTAGACTTATTGCGGCGAAGCTCAGCGCTCTTCTTTGGTGATTGTGAAGAAACGTGCGCTTTTAAGCACCGTTAAACAATCTTGTGATGTGGCTGTGATTTTGCTGTGTCATGCTTCCGCGTCTTGAGAAAAACTAAGACATTGCCCGTTTGGGTTTAGAGAGGAGGCTTGATTCGCTGAATCAAGTTTGTATTTTACCTTTGGCGTTCTGACATCGCCTGCAGTGGCATAGTTTAAGCCCACTCGAATGTGTCAATTTATTGTAACCCAGTCAATATCGATGCAACGCCTATCTAGAGGTCTTTCGACTCTAGTGAATGCGCTGTTCGGTTTTCACCCAAGAGAACTTCATGCAAACATACCAATCTTCCATAAGCTTCAAAATCAAATCATTTCTCAAAAAAAATGTAGCCAAGAAAGTCGAGCCCGGCAGTCAATTCCGTTTCGAGCGGCGTGCCTTAGGTATCATTCCGCATCTTCGGGATACAGGCATGGAAGCCAATTGGGCCGGCAGAGAATTCGTTCGCCAGCTTCTCTTTATTGAGAATAATGAGCAAACTTGCTGTATCAAAATGAGTTCCGAACGTTTTCTTAGTCGCTCAGCACTCCTTATCTTTCGTGGCCGTTTAATAGGAAGTATTTACGGTAATAGGAAAAATACGCAACAGTTGTTCGGTGCGGCCGCGCGTCAATGTATCTTTCGTGATCTAAGCGATCTGGATAGCAACATTTGCTGCTACAAACTTAGCGAGAAATATGCCTTGAGCGTAGCGTCATTGTTCGAGGGTGCAGTTTTCTCCGTAGCTTCGTGGGTTCATCCCGAAGTTGCCCTAACGCGGGCCCACTACTTTCTCCTCAAGAATGGGAAACCAGGTTTGATAGCCATGTCAGATCGAGCGAAAGGTGGTGTCACTTTTTGCATTTATTATTTCGCCGGCCGAATTCTTGGTGCGTATTCCTTCTTTGATGGTTGGCTTAAGCCGGATTTTCAAACAGGAGAGCGCGATCTTGGCCTTGCCGAGGATCCGTCTATTACAGCTTTTGCGCTTGATCAACCAATTGATGAGTTTCTCAGAAACTCATCAACCAGCCTCACCGGATTAGCGGATCGAAGAATAGAAGATTGGCTTCCGCAAGAGCAAGAACCCGAGCAGTATTTTAACTATTAGCTAAATCCGATAGTGCACTAGTGCTATTTCAAGTGCGAACTTTGCACGAGCACAGATAATCTTTGCAGTTGGTCTTGCCCTCCCAAGGCTATGAGTTCGTCCCCAGAACCAAATATGAATTCGGCTGGTGGGTTAGTCATTAGTCTTCCAGCCTGGTTCACAGCCAAGATTGTGGCGCCGGATGCTTGTTTGATGTTTGCAGCCCTAATTGAGAGTCCAACCAGTGAACTCTTGTCGTTTAGCTTAAGCTGCTCTATGCGCAAGTCATAAGAGGGGTTGTGCATTACAACGTCCAAAAATTCGGTGACAAGCGGGTCTGTTACCGAAGTAGCCATGCGCCGGCCGCAGATGACGTAAGGTGAAATTACCATATCAGCGCCTGCTCGTTTCATCTTCGCTTCAGCGCCTGGTTGTCCGGCGCGACAAACGATGTGAATTGATTCGTTAAGGGTCTTGGCAGAAAGTGCAATAAATGTATTGGCTGTGTCGTCAGGCAAGGCACATATTATGCCTTTTGCTCTTGAGATTTTTGCTTCAGATAGCGCCTCATCACTAGATGCATCTCCTTCCAATACTAAGTAACCGTCTGCTTCCGCTTGCCGGTAAATCTCGGGAGCGGAGTCTATGATAACAAAGGGCACCTCATGCTTATTTAAATGCAGCGCGATTTCTCTGCCTGTTCTGCCGTAGCCGCAAATTATTTGATGATTGCGTAGTTTACTAATTCGATTTTTCATGCGCTCACGCGCGAAATCTGCTTCGAACAGTTGTTCAACCATGTCGCTCAGCACATACAAGAGCGTGCTTGCACCGGCAAGAATTAAGACAATCGTGTAGATCTTACCTACTGAATCAAGTGGATGCACTTCACCATAGCCAACCGTTGTAAGTGTGGTTACGGTCATAAATAAGGAATCCAAAAATCCCCAATGTTCAGTAATGATGAAGCCGCAGGTGCCTACCAGAACGAGAAAGGTAATTAATAAAGCCCTTGCGAAAAGCCGTTTCTGGAAATTAGAACGCAATATAGTCAGTTATCCTGTGCTCGCCACATCACGCGTTCTTTTGAACTGTTTTAGTTTATAACTCAAAGCTTTCCCGTTTTTGTATCAGACATAGTTTCTTTTCCCGATACTAATCGGTCGATTCAAAGTCCGCTGAAAATGGGGAAGGTCAGATCATGGGCATTACCGGCAGCTGTCTGACAGATTTGTCACAAGTTTGGTGGCACAATTGGAGTGATTATCGCAGCGAGGTTTGATTATGTCTGACATTCAAAGAGAAGCTACGGATATTTTGAAAGCACTAAGAGCAAGCCAAGCATTTGTAAGTATCGGATTGATCGACAAGGTTGTTGATCCACCCCGAATTAAAGACGTGCTTCGCACAATTCATACAGAGCTCGATAACCTTCCCATTGGAAAGAAAAAGCGAAAGGATATTGTCAAAGAGATGATTTATAAGGAGGCTTCATCTCAAGATCCATACAAGGGAGCGATTCTTCCAGCTTTACAAATCGAGTGGAAAGGAGGAGGCCGCGGCCATGGCTACGAAGATAGAATCAGAGCAGGTGATCTTGGTACTAGCGCGTACTTTAACGTAAGGGACCTAATGCAAAATCAAACATTGAACGATGACAACACGTGGATCCCAGTCGGTAAAAAAATCGCCAACAAGATCGCTAATAAATTGAATGCTGAGATTCAGACTACGAAATTGCGTGAGGAGGCCGTTCGGCAATACAATCTCGCCAATTTTTCCGATCAGTCTTACTCTCCTATGGACACCAGAGCCTGGGTTGGAAAAGATTCCAGAATTAATTTGGTAATCAAGAAAAATCCTTCTTACTAATTTTGTCGATACCATCTCATCCCAATAAAGCTTGATTTGCGTTCATTAGCGCCCGGAATCATCGGACGTTTCCAACGCAATACATCCTTTTGCTCCGCAAATACTCCTTCTTATAGATGCGTTGTTATCCTGCTTCGGTGCTTCGGTTGATACGTTGATACAAAAGATTCACGAAGCAGTGGCTATGTTCTTACCGGTACTACCTCGAATCAAGGAAGGTTCATTTAAATGTATAGCGAAATTGCCCTGGAAAAAACTAATCTGCAGCAGCAGCCTCCAGAAAATCAACTGCAGAGCGAGGCTAATGCATTACGAGAAAAATCGGAAAAACAATTAGCAAAAATGCCCGCTCCAGTCAGATCACCCGAGTCTTTTGTGCCTGGAGAAATCGTTATTGCTTCTGCTTTCAAGGCTGGTCATCTAGATAGGGCTAGCTGGTTGCCCCATAATAAAACGCAAGAGTACATCATTAATGGACTCCCAGATGCTTATGAAGATTTGAAAAATGGTTTGCCACCTTCTATCAAGATAGAGGCAAAAGCCAACAGTAACGGTGATCCAACCGAAATCAATAAGCTCATGAGAGACCATCATCTTAATATCCCGCCGCTCCAACCTGGTAACCCAAACCAGGTCTTCATGGGCGCGGTTATGGAATTACAAGGCCCATGGGCGGGAACTCCAACATCCTTACAAGAGGACGATGGCAAAACTGTCAAAGCAGTGCAGGTTGAAAATACTCAAACCTATGAAGTTAATGGACAGGACGTTGTGAGCCTCTACTCTAAAGACGGAGTAGCCGTGTATGCAACTTCAGTACCCGACGGGAAGAATCTATCGGGACTAGAGGCAGAGCAGTTGGCTAAGAGCATGACGCCTGATGGGCAATCTACGTGGAAGGAAGGCTATACAAGAGCAGTAATTCCAGAGGTAGATAAAACAATATACAACGAGCTTCCTTCACTAAGGGGCATGACCACGACTGATGGGAAGACGATAGAGCAGGTAAAAGCTGCCCTCCATCTCAAGGTAGATAAGAATGGGTTTTCAGCCACAGAGGGAGTAGTGGCTCAAGTGAGCCGCGGAGTGGAGCATACTGTCGAGTTGAAGGGCAAATTACTCATTTGGGCAGTTAACACCGATGGCAAGAGTAAAGACCCTCTCTTCGCAACTGAGTTGAATGGAAAAGACTATACGCCAGCTCAATAGAATAATCGAACTCTTTCCCAGTCCGCAGCGAATTAGATCGCTTGCGGACTCTTCGCAGCCACTTGCGATGTGGGCTTATGGCCAAGAGTCCAATTGCAGCCGATCAATATTCGGAACAGCAATAAATATCTACTGCCTTGGAAAGGACTCCCAGATTTGACGCTTCTCTGTTGTTAAAGAGGTTTTGAATTCTTACGTTCATTGCCAACTGCTAACCTTACATAAACAGCGTGGCGACATTCGATTACTAGACTCATAATTTATTCGGAGAGGAGGAAAATCGGTTGAGCTCAGACTGGCAGGCAGAGGGCTTTCGACTAACTGTATTCCCGACACAACAGACGGGGGAGAACGAATGGTGGAAGCACCTGACCGGCGAAACTCCCGAGCAAGAAATCAAATCGCCAAGGACCGGTACAACCCAACAGTCTGGTCCTTTTGAGGACGGGCTGCTTGAATTGAGTATACAGCCAGTCCGCATTGATTGGAAAGCAAAACTCTTACCCGACGGCGAGCAGCAGGAAAACCATCCGTAAGTTCTGCCAGCTCAAATTAAATGCAGAGCCTAAAGTATTCTTCCTGATGATGTCACACTCGCCTGAAACAACATTGGGTGAAAAGCTGAGTAGATAATTCGGGGAACCTAAGCCCTAAGCCGATTCACGGTTTGTAATGCCCTGATCATGTAGCACGCACGTAGGGCAAGATTTTCTTGCAGATGGCACTGTGTATGGTACTAGCGGGAAGATAAATTGGCCGATTTTGACAACCGGAGTTTTAGGTGCGTTACTCTCCGTATTGCTTTTACTAATTTTTCTCAGGGTGAACTATACGACCCAAGCATGGGGAAAGAGATGCCCCTTTTAGTCCCGCCACTCAGAACCGTCTCTATTGCAACTAGTGCACTCTGTTCCATTAGCCATGTAACTTGCCAGTTGCTTGCCGGATACCCATACGTCGTTACCGTCTGTGTCCTTAGCCCTTATAAATACGTCTGCCTGTGCCAAATCACCACCTAGCCAACGCACTTCAACTGCTTCAGGTGATGATGGAGGTATTGTGAAATGCAGAACTTTTCCGGTGTCTTCCAGTCTAGCCGAGAACTCCGTTGGCGGCTTAAATGCTTGAATTAGCGCCTCGTACGCTGCTGCATTCTCGCTCGCTTCCTTTCCTTTCCGGCGGTTATTGAATTCTTCTTTGCCAGTACAGGTGATGTACTCTTCCTCTATTTGTTTATCAAGTTGAGTGAGCTTGTCATGTGCTTCTTTGCGCTCTCCCTCATTCAATTTAGTCCATTTCCAGGTGCCATCCTCCTCTCTGGTGGCTGATGGGCTAATATTTGCAACTTCAAACGGCGGCAATCTGAGACTGAGATCTGCGAAGTTCTTTGGGTGGAAAATAGGTTGGTCAACGTTCTTGTTTGAAAAAATTTCTGCCATAGTCCAACTTCCCGAATTATCGCCGGGAATTTTGATATGGTCAGGTCTATAAAACTTGTTTGAAAATTCTGCCATTAATGACTTTCCTCGTTTCAAACCTTGGTTTCACGTTGACAAGATACAGCCGAGGTTGTAAAAATTTTGTTTTAAAAATTTCTAGATTCTATGCTTTACTGACAGGAATCTCTTCGTCTTCAGTCAATTTAGACAATTCCCGCAGTGCTTCGAGCAGAACAAGATGGGTTGCACCCTTAAACGTTTCTTGAGCGACGAAGAACTTCACATTAGAACCATCATCGGTGCAAACAATTTTGCTGCCTGGCTTCATGGCCCGAAGCCAAAATGACGTTTCCAAACTCGCTGTTACTTTTAGCAATTGGCTTGGCTCCCCGCGCACTCCCTGCTTCATCAGCCAATTCACGTAACCGGCTCCGAGCTGGAGTGCGTTAATGAAGTCCCCATCCGGTGCATAGCCCGCGGCTTGACGGAGCTCCTGCAGTTCTTCCAGCCAGCCGATGATATTATTCAATGCGGTGCTGGAATCGAAACTGTCTCGAAGTGTCGCTATTAGTTCAGTTAGGTCACTGGTCTTGTTTTGTTGGGACATGCTGAATGACCTGGTTTAAGGAGTCTTCTCAGAGTTGGTTCGGACAGATGTGCGAAGCACAAGCTAAACGGACAAGATTCTTTTTCGTTCCGTGCCGGACTCAATGAAATACACTTTTCGATCACCACTTTTCTCACACGTCAAAACGTCTCCGGGTGACATCTTGGATAGTTCTCTACTCATTACCATCGACTCGCTAATATTTTCGGCTCCAAAATCTTGATGATACATCGCTAGCAAGTGTGATTTGTTCTGTCTATTTTGGCCAAGCAAACTCAAAGCCTCTATCTGAGAAGGGGGAAGACCTCGCATAGTATTCTTGAGCATTATGTACTCCTCCAGATAGAGCCCAATTTCCGCACCGAAACGGGCGAATAAATCTGACTCTTTGCATAAGGAGAGGGCAAACTCTAGTAGTTTTTTTTCGCAAGTATCCACGTCAGCCCAAGCCTCCTATATAAACCACCACCAAGCCAACTAATCAGCTTACTTACTCGTTTGCAAAAAAAATTTCAATAAGAAGTTTGCCGGTTCTTTTACCAAAGCCTCTTCGCCATTCATCGCATAATAAACACCGTTTTCGCGCTCAACGTAATGAATTAGAGAATCGATAGAACTTAAATGAAGGGACGCTGCCATCGCCACCGAAGCCCGCTCTTATCGCTGTCGCCTTTTGCATTGCAACCAAACTAGCACAGTTTTAAAACTAGTCCAACAGCGCTATTTCGTAATACGAATCCGAAACTTGTGAATTATATATTATTGCTATCTGCATCAAATTATTGCTGTGTTTTTTTTTCAAATTTAGTACGCATTAGATTTTGGGTGGACCTCTCATAGCAGGCAAAGCCGAACGAAAATTCCACTGTGAAAAACCTTGGTTGTGCCCGCAGTTCAGCCTTCGCTCAATAGGCGAACGAGAGCGACTCTGCTAATGTTTTGAACGTCGTCCTACGTAAGATATTTTGCCTGCGCTCGAGGAATACCGTGACGGTGCATCATTCGCATGACTTTTCTATTGGGCTAGCCGGAGTATCTGTCTGATCTGATACAGAGCCCGGGCTACAAATCCGGAAATGCGAGATGCCTGCCAGTGGTTGCGACTCTTCATGGGACTGGAGGAGAAAAGTGGTTAGTGTTTGTGCTGTCAGTTCAGAGGATTCTGTGCAATCAGCTCAACCTGCAAAGTTGGCTCGAATCAATCAGGTGAGGACTATTTGTGGTGGTGGGATTGATTTGAGCCAACCAATTTTCATTTCTAGTTAGGAGAAATTGGCAATGCGTCAAATCGTAATAACTGAGTCGTCCGAGCAAGTCAAAGAGGGCAGGTTGATCAGCGTTGACCAATCCGAACAGCTATCGAGCACTCAGGCTTGGAACTTATCATTCAAGCTAAATTAACTGCCGCTGTATGCGGTGGCAGAAATTTCAGAGCAAGCCTCTATCTAAAACCTCTAATGAATGGTTTTCGTGAAATCGGAAGGTGAAATACCCTCTCGTTCTTTGAAAGCCCGCGCGAAATGACCGGAGCTGGAAAAGCCCGCTAGTATTGCCACCTGTTTTATAGATCTTCCATTATGAACAAATAGTCTCTTGGCTAAGTCTATGCGCTTTTTCATGACAAATTCATGGGGCGTTGTATGAAAAGTCTTCTTAAACTGTCTTAGAAAGTGAAAATCACTCAAATTGACCATTTTGGCAAGGTAAGAGAGCGAAAATTTCTTTGAACCAACATTATTGAGACTCAGAAGGTCGACATTTTCGTTAAGACCTTCTTCAGTAAGGGCTTTTTCAAAGTAATCGTTGCCGATGGAAACGAGTAGTAGATCTACATTCTCTTTCCAGGAAAATCTGCACAAGTCCTTTCGGATTCAAATTGAAATGTCTTGATTCCAGGCAAAAGGAATCCATTTTCCTACCAATACGCAGCTGAAAATTGGCATCTTGCGCCAGGTTGAGTACGATTAACGGCTCCAATAAACGCATGTAAGGTGTTTCGCCTGGACCGAGCATGTGTCTTTCCAGTTTAAGCTTTTGCCAACGACCATACCCACCGCAAATATGACCCTCTTGCGTTGGACTAAACTTTGTTCTTATGCCTTTCTTGATCTCAAATATTTCGATTCTGCTATCAAGGCATGCTAAGTGTTCACCACTGTTGTCCATCCCCCCACCCAGTGATCCTGCATGCGTCTCAAGTAAATGAATTTGAGCGCGTGCGTTAAGTACAACTTTTGATGACGCTAAACCAATTAAGTGAACATTGGGGAAACTTGCTCACCAATTTTGTGAGCAGACTGTAAAATCAAATTCCGTGGTTGAAATTGATGGCGCGACTTGCCCCAAAGATAACCTTACGGCAGAAGTGATACGCTGCTTCGTCTTCTGCGCGCAGCGAACGTAATATAGCTCGAAGATGGTCGATTTCTGTAGCATTTTTAGGTAGGTTATGTACCGTATTGCGCCATTGGAGTAGAACCTGAGCCAGAAAATTTTGAGACGCTTCATCCTTCTTAGCGGTCGCCATTGCAAACTTGTCAGACCACAAGTTTGCTGTCGATATCGGATTGATTTCATCGATCAGGAAATCGTCATTACAAAATGTCGTCTCTGCACTCGAACAAATGATTGCCATGCTTATCCAATCTCCTTTCTAGCTCTAACAGGCCTGTAAAGAGTTTTCCATAGCTTGTGTATAAAAACTGTTACTGGTTAGCAATATCTAACAGAGTCAACTTCTGATTTGTATGGTATCGGTAATAGTGCCTACGTAATCCAAGCATATGCATTTAATACCAACCCCAGGTCGGTAGCGTCTTTTGGTCCTTTGATAGAAAGATGCTTTGCCACCGTTTTGATACGCGCTTATAACACGCCAGGCTCTAGCATCTAATAGTGCGGCCCTATCTGAATTACATGGTGTGTTATAAGCAGGAGATTGGAACAGTGGCAAAGGTGCTATTTTTTAGTTCCGGATGGCTTACGGATGTCGAGCTAAAAGGAATGTTTTCTTCCTACGAAATCGATATTGTGGATTACGCAGAAAACGCTTTAGATAAATTGTTTTTGCCAAATTATGGCTTGGCAGCTTTGGAATGGGGGCCAACCGATGAAAGCGCCATAGATTTGTGTCAGAAGTACCGTGAAGCCGATGGCAATCTTCCAATTCTATTTCTCAGTGCGCGAATCGATATACGCTCTAAAGAACTTGCATTTGAATCTGGGGCAGATGATTACCTGACGATACCTTGTCGCATTCCCGAACTTGTTTGCAGAATTACCGCTTTGCTAAGAAGGTCAAAAATATATCGTCGTGACATTACAAGAGCTGGCAACGTTACCTTGAACACACTCTATAGAGATGTTTTGGTGAATCAGAAAAGGTTGCCTTTGTACCCCAAAGACTATGCAGTTTTCGAAGCGCTCATGATGAATCGCAATACTTATTTGACGGGCGAGGAACTTTTCGCTCGCATCTGGTCAACTGACTCCCCCGCTACAGTTGTAACCGTTAGACAGTGCATATTGAGAATAAGGAAACTGCTAGCCGAAGCAGGTTCGACCGTGCAAATTCAGAACGTCCACGGAGTAGGATACAGGCTAGAAGCGAATCCCGATAACAAGGACGTTGACTTCACTCCTTATCCTCTTTCAATTTACATGAATAATCCGCCCCAATAGGCAGTTCTTTGCCCAGGCAATCTCGATGTGTCGGTCATTCGATATTAGCGGATTTGAGGCACACTTTAGAGGCTCTTCAATTTATTTTGCAATTTTAGTTGGCACCACTTATGGTGAGGGAATATTTTAAGCAATTATGTATTTAGTATGGACTGATCTACTATGTGAAACCTAAAAGGAGCTGTTAATTGGTTTGATGCCAAATAACAGCTCCTTATCGCGCCTCTGTCCTTTCAAATTGTCTCAATTCTCTCCGTAATGCTTTGGAGCGCCCCCTCCACCCTCGAATGTACTAGCAGAAGGATCATGCGAAACCTCATCGTGTAATCCCTTCAACATTGCCCCTACCGTGTCGTTTCGAATTTCCGGGGCGTCTTTCTTTTGTGAGCTAACATCTCCCCTGCCCGTCTCAGAAATTACCGGTCGGGAAGAGTTAGTAATAAGCAATTCTCGAGTTGTTCCCGAACTCAGTCGCTCTTGAGCGACAAAGCCTGTTGGACTTAATGTGACAGACGGAAGAAGTGCAGGTGAAATATTCTCGAGGTCCTTTTGAATTGTAGCCTCAAGTTTCCGAACATCATCAGGCGATGCTCCGGCTACTGCTTGTGCGTATTCGTTTTGAAGTTTCAACAAAGCCTTTTCGTTAAAGGGATGATTCAATGCTTCTCCGATTTCTTTAGCGAGATTCTGAGCATTGTTTTGTTCAGATGGTCTTTCCATTTTTTTGCTCCTGGTAGGCAAATCACTCAAACTAATTGCGCTGAGTGGCTTAGGAAGCCATTTTGCACTTTCAGTATTGCCTTACTTTTGCACACAAGCCGTGATAATTCCGTATCTACTGATTAAGAGCAAATCGCACAGAGAAAATTATTGATATGTGTTTATTGGCCGATGGTACCAGATGAATCGATTAGCGATTTCAAGGCGTCTTCCCTCTCCGAGACGGCATAGGCAGTCATTACCATTTTGTATCCTTTCGGTGGTTCAAAATCTTCCTTGGGCACTGTGCCTAAGCGGCGCTTGAATGTGCGAAGAATAAACCTTCGCTCCTTGCTAGGGTCTTCTTCAACCACAATCGAACAGACCAATGGCATCTTACCTATGCTTGGCAGAGATGCAAGCCTTGAAACCATTTCAATGCCTTTACTAGGAGCAACTATCTCGTTATCGACAAGAAGGCTTGCTTTGCAATCTATGGGTGAGTCACGATTCGGTAGCCAAATCTTACTGATTTGGTACTTACTAACGGAGACTTTCAGATCAGCTAGCCTTTCTTGTGTTGGCTTTCCAAGCTTTTCATACCGAGCAAAAGCGCGTCCCCATTGTTCCATTGCAAGAGCCTCGCATAAGCAGTAAAGATTGCCGCCGTTTTTAGCTGAACATAGCCGTTTCGTTTCTTTCGAGTAGAGAAACGTCTCGTCGGACTGGGCACGGTAAACAAACGTCACGCCCAAACGAGTTACTTCTTCTCGGACACCATCCGGGCTAACTTCAATTGTGACCTCACCTAAATGCCTGACGAATTGATAGAGAACCCAACCTTGGTTTGAAGCTTTTGATGGAAGGGCAGAGCACAATGCCAAGGATAATATTGAGAGCAAAAAACTAATAAGGATCTTGCAAGATTTCAATGCCTTAAGCAGGAACGGATCTAGATAATTAGACCGTTTTAGGGGAAAAATGATAATGACCCACTCGGGAATTTTCTTGATGCGCTTAATCACAAAGAATAAAGTGCACCGGTTACCAATACTCTTTTATCACAAAGTAAAACATACCATTTATTAGGCATAATCGCGGGGTGTTTGGCCTTGAGTTCTTACAAAGCAGTTCAAGCGGGGCTGGCTTCCGCTCATCTATTCATTTGCATTGCAGCCTACAGCGTTGTAATGCATAACGCAGCTTGCCTCAGGGCATTGAGCCAATTTTTTTATCACGCAGTTTCACCGTGCCTTGCCGAACCTTTTGCAGAGAGAGCTCTTTGTGCCTGTGCCTTTGACCAGAAGGCTTCGATGCACGATAAACTTCTTTGCGTATGGGATTTGGCTGAAATATACAAAGCCGAAAATAAATGCGATAAAGCGTTGGACGCCTACAAGTTAATTGAGCTCTATAACCTTAAAAGAGGAAGCCATCCAGCTTTAATGATGCACGCTAGCGCAAAAGATTTAAAATAGCAAGTAGTTCAACGATTTCAAGGATCAAAAAGAGAATCTCAGCTTTCTATTCATCTGCCAATTCCAAAACTCGGCTCATTAATCTCATTAGAAAATAAATGCCGACGCGACGATCCGATTGGATTTTCAAAATGTCTTGAAAAAACATGCCATCGCTATCGGTGCCGGGTGATGATAATAAGGCTAAATGCTTCGCTAATGTTCGTTCGTATGGAGTGAGTCCCTTTATCATTGAGAGCAAATAGGTGCGCTGAGCTCCGCTTAACTCACCGGATAGAAAAGTGTTCACGAGTACATCTGCATGTTGGAACTCGCAATGATCTTGAAATGCAAAAGGCGCTCTAAAGTGCTTCGGACTTATCTTTCTTGAATGCTCGTGCGAGCAATCGTCAAACTTCAATTTTGAATGCCACCACTTGAACAATGAGTGGTTCATGTTAGCTGCGAGTCCGTTAGAATCTTGTATCAAACCCTGAACGAATTGATCACAAGACGGTTGGTATTATCGTTTAGGTAAATGTCCAGCTGTGATGTGTTCAACGACCGCTATTGGAGAGCTTAGCCATCAATAGCCTGTTTCTAGAGCTATCGATTCTAAGTGTTCCTAGACCCCCTCAAGACCGCAATATGTAAAATTCTTAAGGTTGCGTTCGGCGGAACCGTATCCTATTGTGCCCTAGGATATAAGTAGGAGTTCTTTACCTAGCGGTGCCGATGGCCAAGATTTTAGTAGTCGAAGATGACAAGTATTTGGCGCTCACAATAAATGATTGTCTTTCCAACGCCCACCATGTAGTGGAGTTGGCAGAGGACGGCGTCACTGCTCGTACACTTTTAAGTGTTTCCGCTTATGACTTGATCGTAATGGACTGGAATCTGCCAGACATGACTGGCTTGGAGATATGCCGAGAAGTAAGGATGTCCGGGAGCAAAACTCCGGTGCTTTTCCTTACCGTAAAGTCCAACCTTACCGAGAAGGAAACAGCTTTTGACGCCGGCACAGATGACTATTTAACAAAGCCCTTTCACATGCGCGAGTTGGCCATGCGGGTAAAGGCCCTCTTAAGGAGACCGCCGGTATTAAATCAAGAAAAACTGACCATCAAAGACCTGATTTTGGATGTGGGTAATCACACCGTTTTGAAAAATGGCAATGTTCTAAAAATGTTTCCGAAGGACTTTGCTTTGCTGGAATTTCTTATGCGGCACCCCCGTCGTCTATTTACGGCGAATGAGCTGTTGGAGAGCGTTTGGCGCAGCGATAGCGCAGCATCTGTAGACACAGTCCGCCAGTCACTGATGCGTATACGCAAACAGTTAGGCGAAGGCGAGCAAACAGTTACGATAACAAACATTCATGGTGTGGGCTATAGGCTAGATAGCTAGGTGGGTAATCTAAACCAGAATTCGCTGCCTTTAGGTTGGCGTGAGCGAACACCAATTGTTCCGTTGTGTCTCGTTATTATTGCCTTGCAAATGGCCAAACCAAGCCCGCTGCCAGTTTTTTCTTCCGACCGCCTTTTGTCTACCTGTTTGTATTTTTCGAATATTGCTTGTCTGAGATGCTCGGGTACTCCTGGTCCATTGTCTTTAATTACAACTTCAACGTAGTCTGGGCCAACATCACAAATGACTTCGATGCCCTCTCCGGAAGCACTGTATTTGATTGCGTTCGATAATATATTGATCAGTACTTGCTCTAGTCGCTTGTTATCAACCTCAACCACTACTGGCTCTTGAAAGCTAGTTAGCGATATCGAAATGCCTCGGCGGATGGCAAGCTCACTGACTGACTCGACTGCACAATCAATGATCGTCCAAAGGTTTTCTTTCTTCTTCTCAAGCTCAAGAACACCAGCGTCTAATTTCTCAATATCCAATAAGTCTCTGACCATATCGAGAAGCCGACCGATATTTTTATTCATTTGGCTAACGCGCAAAGTAGCTTTTTCTGGCAACTCTCCGTAGGAGCCACTTGCTAAAAGTTCTAACATACCGCGTGTTGAGGTGAGGGGGGTGCTTAGATCGTGGCTCACCATGGCAACGAAATCGCGTCTCAATTGCTCGATTTTGCGCTCCTCTGTTATATCCATTACGCTAATTAAAATTCGTGTACCCAAGGATGCATCATATCTGGTGGCGGAAACTCGAGCTGGAAACCCATCAGCAAGGAGGGTTAATCCGAGGCATTCCATTGTGTTTCCCGATACGTTCTCACGCAAAACGACAAAGAGCGATTTTGCTTTGTCCTCGGAGTCTTTCAGAAGAGAATCAATGTGAAGATCAATCAGTTCGCTATTTTTAGCGAGGAAAAGTCGCTCGGCTTTGGGATTGGCAACTTCAATTAATCCTTCTTCGGTAACACTAAAGACTCCAATGGGCAGGTGTTCAATTAGAGCTCGTGTGCGAATTTCGCTCTCCCTCAGCAATAGCTCATTTTTCTTGCGATCGGTAATGTCGTGCGCAACGCAATAAAATAGCTCTTCCGAAGAAGACCACTGCACGGACCAAACCAAAGATATGGTTCGCTTGTCCTTGGTCTCTATGCGATTTTCGAAAAGATCGCACTGACCTTCTCGAGCTTGCACAAAGGCTTGTCGGGTTGCACTTAAATCTTCATTCTTAACCAGTCTATAGAGCGAGGAAGCGATTAGTTCGGATGGTCTATAGCCCCAAGAGCTTTGCGACGCAGTATTAACGGCCTGAAATTTGCCCGAATTATCGATCGCGCAAATAACGTCAATCGATTGCTCAACTATAGCTCGTTCTTTGCGGCTAGCTTCTTTTAAGACTTCCGTCATGTCGTGAAAGAACTTATCTATCCTGTTAATTTCATCCCGGCCGGCAAGCGGCTGATGCAAAGGCTGGTTGGCTGCATAACGAACGATGTTATCGACAATCACATCAAGCTTGCGAGTGGTTGAATTGACGAAGTAGAGAATAAGCATGACGGCAAGCAGGATGTCCGAAATGAAACCGATTGTTATAACGAAAGCCAGGCGAGCTCTTTCTCTTGCGCCACCATCCAGATCATTTGCAAACTTGATGCGCTCTTGGTCTCCCAAACTCTCGAGATCCTGACCGAGCGCGTTAATAGCTAGGCGAATATTTTGGTTGATGGCATAACCCTCAAACAAGGAACTTGATCCTTGTTCGATTGAAGCCTTTGCCTTGTCCAAATTCGCAATAAATCTATTTGCCTCATCTTTTAGTCGATCGGCCCGATCATTCATCTCGGGCCGATCTTTAATTAGCGAGATTAGTTTAGAGGTGGTTTGTAGAAATAGAGGACGGGCCTCAAGATAGGTACGGGCATCCTTTTCTTTCCGAGAACCAAAATAAACAAGAATTGCCTCAACCGATTTATAGGCGTAGCGGAAAGTTGAGTCACAACTAGAAACAATATCGCGCGAGTTAGATTGACGAACTGCCTGGATATCCGCTTGTTTAAGCAGAAATGCAAGAGTACCGACAAAAATGAGCTGAAAAAGAAGTGGAAGGCAAACGACAATCAGCCCTTTGTAAAGGAGTTTAGATAATCCTCGAGCCACCATATTTACCTATATAATCTTACTAATCGTCGCCCTTAAGCTGTTGAAATCTGCTTCACCACGGCAGTCTATCGCAATAACTAACGGTAGCGATAAGGCGTGCCCTCATTCGCTTAAATTTTACTCGCCGCTGTCAAGCAGATTGTGTAAGGTCTAAGACTGCCATTGCTTAACTTGGATGAATGACGTTACTAATGGTGTAAGAGGCTTCTAAAAATAAGTCAATGGCGTTCGAGGAACGATGGTCCGTCAACCGAGTAGACTTCGGTATCTCGCCAGAAGCCCCGTATTAATCTAGACTTTGGACAATCTCTTTCATGCCTCATGCCAACCCTGGTTAACACATTTCTAGATGCTTCATTTGCTGCATCTATGACTGCGCTAATGCGAACCAAGTTTAGTTCTCCAAAACCCAAAGACAACAAACTAGCAGCTGCTTCAGGAGCAATCCCTTGCCGCCAAAAGTCCTTATTTAAGCAAATAGAGAGTGCACCTTCGTGACGCAACGTGTCGCTTGCGTACAAAGAGGCATTGCCAATTAAGCAATTATTTTCTTGGGAAATAATTGCCAGTTCGAAGTGGGTCCGCGGTCTAAACCCGGAGATTTGTATAACGCGCTCCACAAAGCGCTGGCTATCCTTTTCAGAATTTGGGCTCCAGGGAAGAAAACGAACCACTTCTGGGTCTGCAGCATAGAGATGCAGGGTCACCCAGTCCTTTGGCTCAAAGTCTCTTAGGACTAAACGCTTTGTTTTTAAAGGCAGCAAAGACTCAATAACTGAGGACATGTAAGTGGCACCATGAACTTATCGATTGAAAGATATTGTTTATGATTTTCGACTCTAAAGCACGAAAAATCATAAACCGACTAGTTACGATAAGTCCGTTCAATAATTTATACCCATCATCAGACGCGAGTTATTTTTTCAGTATGCAAGCATGCACTGAAGCTGAAGAAATGGCGGTGGAGTCATAGGCACCGGAATATCCATCTGATTTCCTATACGAAATTTCTGCTTTCACATCTTCTGCTGCCGCATTTTGAGCGCGTTTCACGGCAGCCCTCTTAGCTGCCTCATTCTTGTAGCGGGCTTGTTCGCGCGCCACTTTGTCTGGATCGCTCTCGGCAATCGTGCGATCGTTATAGCTTTGCTTAGAGGCTTCTATGGGTATCCAGTAGAAGTTTTTCAAGTTGGTATCTTTTGCGGTTAGCGAATTTTCCCAGCCGTGCACGGTGATAGTTGAGTTCTGCACCGTTCGTATTTTGTGTGCAACGGTTTTTGCGGTGGTCATAGTTTGCGAGGTAGTCAAAGCCAGCAATATGAAAATAGATAGGTTTTTTATACGCATAGTTGGTATTACCTGAAATGTCGTGTTTTAGTAAGCTTGCGAATAACGTCTCTATATTCGAAGGCAAATAGCGAAAGCTAATACAACCAAGCGAATATCTTTAAGCTACGTTCCTAATGATATTAGGACGGAGTGTGTGAAGAATCCGTATCAATGCAAATGCAATCAAGAAGCCCCTAAAGCAATGCTGATCGCATGCTGCCAAATCGAAGCTTCTCGTAACCAAATTTAGTTTTTGCAACACGCAGTCTCAATTTTAGAGGCTCGTACTTCCATTGCCATCGATTCTAAAAGTTTGCCTAGCTTCTTCAAAAGCAGAGCAAAATTTTTGAGCGTGGTTACTAGCTCCGGACTGTTTTCTCCTAAAATTCCTTCTCGTATTTTTAGGGAACGACTGAACATGTGCTCGGCTTCCTCATAACGACCTTTTGCGCTGTAACAAGCTGCCAAATTCTGCAGACACAAGGCGTAGTCAACGCTGTTTTCTCCAAAAAGTTCTTGTTTAAGTTGGAGAGAGCGCTCATAGATCTCTTCTGCCATTGTGTATTTGCCCTGCACATGGTAAACCGCACCAAGATTATTCAAACTCTTGGATAAAGCGGAACTTAGTTCTCTACCATCGCTATGATGTAGCCCTTTTGGCCATTGCTCCGCCTGGTTTAGACAGTCGGCATACAATATTTCGGCTTGGGAATATCGCTTGCCTTCATAGGCGCGGTTCGCTACTTCAACCTTCTGCCGCCAGCAAGTGAGTTCACCATCGAAATCAAAAATCTCTTCGGTTTTGTCCTCGCATTGCATAAGCACTCAAACCTCTAATTAGCATTTTAAATGCGGTCAAGAGAAACGTTCTTTCACCAACCGCCCTGTTATCACACCTCGATATTAAGGTGGGGGTGGTAACAAATCGGTATCAAAGAAAGGCGTGAGGCGTCAAAGATTTGTCCAAGACGAGTGGGGCTCCAACATGATCACAAATTTGTTATAGGCGATTCGTTATATTACTAATGACAACCAGGTGGCCAGTCCTCGCTGGCGGTGCCCCTGGGTTTTCTTTTACTAGATTCCTTACATAGGGAGACGACTAATGAATATTATGAGTGCTATCAATGAAGCAAGAAGAGACTTCAATGAAGGCAAAGAAGGCAAAACAGAGGGTCAAAATCATCTAAGAAAAGATATCGCGTATGAGGATAACAGCCATATCAGGCAGGAGCGTGAACGGATCAATAATGACTGTGTTCGCCATTTGCCCCATTGCGAATGGGTACATGAGCGAAAGCATGGTGGAATCAATTTGGGTGAGGCAGTTGCCATTGGTGGTGCGATCCTCGGTGCTGCTTACTTTTTGTCGAAAAATTCTGATAAAGATAGCGCGGATAGCAAACCTACTAGCAGCACAGGTGACTCCACAACTGGTGACAAACCTATTGTTGTCCCTACAGTAGCAACTGATGGCACAACTACCACAGGTAAGAGCGATACGACAGTGGCAGTCAAGCCTAATTCCGATACGACAGTGGTGGCAGATGCGCCGATTAAGACTAATTCCGATGCCACTGTTGCAGCCAAGACCGATAGCGCAACGACGAAATCTACTAAAACTGATTCAACGAAAGATTCAGATGGTGACGACGATCCGACTGATGCTAGCAGCAAAAAGCAAAAGGTGGATTTAAAGAATCCGATCGCCTCGCTTATCCAAAATTACATAACGACGAAAGACCTAGGATGACATCCTATACCTAAACTTGTAGCCCAGCACCTCGCAAGGCAAATTCTTGAACGCTTTTGTCACGAAGCCTCATGTAGGATAAGGCGTCATGCTGTTGGGAAAAGTTTGTTGAGGAAAGTTGAACGTTTCTCTGAGGACACATGTTTCCAGCTTAGACGCAGCATTTAAGGCTGCTCTTAAGGTTGTCGAAAATAATATTCGCCCGACGCAATCGGGTTTACTTAAAAGCCCCGAACCTATTCTTTATGCTGGTGAGGGGTATGAGGGGGCGTGGACAAGAGACGCCGCCATCAACGTTTGGAACGTAGGATATTTATTTCCTGAAGTTGCCAAAAACACCCTGCTTTCAACTTTAGAAATGCAGAACTCTAAAATTCAGATAGCCGGTGAGTATTGGGACTCACTTTTGTTTTTCCTTGGTGCATGGACTTATTATCAAATTACAAGCGACAAATCTTTCCTGGAGGTCGCTTATTCGATAAGCATGCAGACTTTGAGAGACCGAGAATTGAATGAGTTTGACTTCAAGCTCGGTTTGTTTAGAGGTCCGGGTGTCTACAACGACGGCGTCTCCGGCTACCCGAACACTTATTGTGGCATAGGAAGCAATAGCGCGATCAGTGAGTGGGCGAAACAGAATCCTTTGCGCTGTAACACTAAAGGCTTTGGTCTGCCTATGCATGTACTTTCTACAAATTGCCTTTTCTATCAAGTTTACCGCTTGCTCGACTGCGCAGGTAAAGTATTGCGCGTAAATCACCCCCTGCAAGCCAAGAAGGCTGCTGCTTTGCGGGCATCAATCAATCACCATTTCTGGGAGAGCAGACGAGGACGATACGTGCACTTGGTAGATGACTTCGGAGGAGACAATCGGCAAGAGTCACTTGGTCTAGCCTTTTCTATAATTTTCAATGTCGCTCCCGATGATCTATTGGACATTCTTATTCAAAACACATTTGTCTCGAGCGAAGGCATTCCGTGCATTTGGCCGACCTATCAAAGATACAGGACAGGCAAAGTCGATTATGGAAGGCACAGTGGGACAGTTTGGCCTTTCATACAGGCATTTTGGGCAGAAGCGCTAGCGAACCTCAACCAAAACGAATTGTTTGGAACTGAGCTATTGAGTGTTGCCAATCGTGCCGCTCGTGACGATACCTTCTATGAATGCTATCACCCGGTTACTGGATTGCCTTACGGTGGGCTTCAAGAGCAAAGCGGAGAATTAGTCAATGCCACGCAACTGAGACTAAAACCATTTGACGTGCCTGAAAATGGCCAAGCTGGTATTGTTGAGTGGCGCTCTATGCCAGGACAGCTTTGGAGCGCCACTGGTTATTTGCGCATGGTCATTAATAATCTTGTCGGACTAAAATTCACAGATAAAGCAATTGGTTTTCGGCCAACGTTGCCATCATTCATCGATGGTTTAGAACTTTCCGGTCTAAAAGTCGGAGAAGAGATTTTCGACGTCCAGATAAAGGGTAATGGACGTCATATTAAGTCTTTGAAAGTAGACGGTGTGGAAAGTGGAAGCAATTGGTTTATGCGTTCTCACAAAGATCAGCGCACCGTAGTTATCGAATGCTCCGAAAGCAGGACTTCGGCACTTCCTCTTTGCGGTGTTGAAATCCAATAACTAATGCTTTGAACCTGCCTTCCACTCAGTCTCTCGATCTTGCCTGTACCTAAGTTTCAAAAGACTTTGTAGTTGTTGCTTGAGATCTTCCAACCCGACCAGCTAACATGAGCAATGTCTCTTTCCACGGACCAAGATCATCCAGTATATCTCATGGCTTTAAATTTGTTTTGCCCATGCCGATTTAGTACCGCTCTTGGTGGCAACATTCGGAGCAACCGGCGAATTTGAGCCCTTCCGACTACCCATAATCAAGTTGAGCTTTCAGGCACGGGCTAGATTCGCGAGGGCAAGCCTTGTTCTTTTGCAAGAGGTCCACAACATCTCCAAGAAATCCCGGCATAGATTTATGTATTTTTGCGATAGCTTCTGTTCTAAGTTAAGACTAGAAGCCATCCTCCCGGAAGGGATGGTTGCTCTCTTGGATGAGTATTCGGACTTCTCGTTAAGAATTTGGGAGCTTTATCGATCAAGAACAGATGGCTGAGAATCGCACTCCTGTGAGGCTTTTTGGTGTTGTGTGAAGTCTGTGGCTGAGTAATTCTGTAAACTATCGCTCAGCATTTATGCGATAACTTCGCAGGCTCGGTTATTGTTTCTGCATGAGCTGTTGCAAATGAAGAAGATTGACAAAGTTTGCAATCTTGATTCGCAGTTCCAGTCTGATGTGCGTATAGTGAGGTATCCCATGGAACTATGGACGCTATTGTCTTTAGTCATAGTGCCCGCATTTGTGGTGCTTGTATTGGTGAAGACAGTAAAATTCATCGGCACCGTTTAAATACAAACGTTTTGAACTGTCAAAACTAATGCTTGGGTTCTGCATGAGTCGCTTGCTTTATGTGAGTGCTTCTTGCGATGTTCTGCGATATTTTCATTGTGAGTGGTAGTACTTTGTGAGTGGTAGTACTTATGGATCCGAATTTAGTTATCCCAAACTTTCCACACTTGCCGTTGCCGGCTCCTTATCCTCTCCTAGAGCTGCTCTTGATAGTCGGATTTTTCTTGCATGTCATTCCAATGAATATGATGTTTGGCGGAGCGATTTTGTCTGCGGCGTTTCTTTTGAGTGGGCGTGGGCACCACGACACCTTCTCGGCACGGGCGGGTCGTGGATTAGCATCTGCTTTGCCCATATTCATCTCATTTGCGATTACGCAAGGGATAGTTCCCTTGCTGTTTCTCCAAGTGATTTATGGACCCGCCTTTTACACATCATCTATTTTGATTGGTGTCTCTTGGATCTCGGTGCTGGGACTATTGCTGATTGCGTACTATATGACTTACGCCATCACTTATAAAATCCTTGCGAAAATTGATGGCTCCGTATCCTCGCACAGCTTGCTGCAGGCATCAGTGGCGATGGCAATTGTTGCCTTCTTATTTGCTCTAATCGCCTTTTTCTTTTCCAACAACATGACTTTGATGTTAACGCCTTCAAAATGGGTCGAACTATACAAGCATAGCCCGAGCGGGTTTAACCTCAATCTGAGGGAGCCACAGTTGATTCCGCGTTATATCCACTTCGTATTAGCTGCCTTGGCTGTTGGCGGATTGACCGTCGGCTCTTTTGGTGTCTACTTCGCTCGCCGAGAGCCGCTCTACTCAAGCTGGTTGGTGAAGGTGGGGTCGACGGTTTTCGCAGTCATCACCATTCTTCAATTTCCGATCGGTCTCTGGTTTCTGTTCTCATTGCCTGATACTATGAGAAATAACTTTATGGGACGCGATCCAGCCGGGACTGCATCGTTTGCTGCCAGCATGGTATTCAGCGTTGTAGCTCTTGTAGCCACCTCTATTTCATCTTTTACGGGCAGTGCCAGAGCATTCATGCTTGGTGCAATCTCAGGATTGGTAACAATCCTGGCTATGATTGTGACGCGCCATATGCTGAGAAGCTACGCGCTGGACTCACTGGTTTCTGCTAGAGCCTTGCCGGTGAACACGCAGTGGGATCTGGTGGCAATCTTAGTCGTCTGCTCATTCACGTTGGTGGCTTACTTCGTGTGGCTGACAAGATTACTTTGGACAGCCCATAACGAGCCGCCGATAAATCCAGTCACTCCGGAACTGACTGGAGGAGCCAGAGTATGACTAAGAGTAATCAGACCTTTGCCGGAAAAGAGAATTTAAACGACAAACCAGCAGTAGATGAACAAGCTAATTGTGCTGAAGGGTGCGCCGGAACCATTGCACGAAATGAACTGTTGAGTGGATTTGCCAGTGTTTTTGCTCTTGCCTGGAGTGCGATGACTCTATATCCACTTTATCTATATTTGAAGCCATCGAAGCAGGACAGTGAGGGCACGCAGGTGCAAAGTGTTGTGGTCGGGTCCGCCGCAGATATTCCGCCTGGAACAGGCAAGAATTTTAAGTTCGGTAGCATTCCGGCCGTGATCACACACACCAAAGATGGAGAATTTCACGCCTTCAGCGCTGTCTGTTCGCATCTGGGATGCACAGTGCAGTTTCGTGAAGACCGCCAACAAATTTGGTGCGCCTGCCATGGCGGTTGCTATGACCCGTCTAGCGGCAAGAACATAAGCGGTCCTCCGCCCAAGCCGCTTAAGACACTTAAAGCAACCCTGACGGACGGCAAAATTGTCGTTTCGCGTGCATAGAGGTCTAAATCAATGCTTACTGAAGAAAAATCTGGTTTGAGAGGAGCTGTAAACTGGCTCGATGAGCGGTTTTACTTCAGTAAGCTCAAAGAGATAGCCCAGAAAAAAGAAGTGCCGGTGCACAAGCACTCTCTTTGGTATTACATGGGCGGTATCGCCATGATGTTCATGACGCTGCAGTTCATCAGTGGTGTGCTTTTGCTTGTCTATTACGTGCCTGAGTTGCAAGCGGCACACGCGAGTATTCTCAACATCAATTCGCGCGTGCAATTCGGATGGTTTGTCCGTTCCATTCACAGTTGGGGCGCTAACTTGATGATTGCTGTTTTGTTCCTGCACCTCTTCAGCACATACTTTATGCGCGCGTATAGAAAGCCTCGTGAATTCACTTGGCTAATCGGCGTATTGCTAATCGCTCTGACCATGGCATTCGGGTTTACGGGCTACTTGTTGCCCTGGGATGATGTCTCCTTTTTTGCTACTAAGATCGGGCTCGACGTAGCTTCGAAAATGCCTGTCCTTGGTGTCGAACTCGCCAACCTGCTGCGTGGTGGTGAGACGATTGGGCAAGCGACTCTCTCACGTTTTTTTGTTATCCACGTCTGCGTGTTGCCCTTTGCGCTCATGGCTCTTGTTGGTCTGCATCTATTACTGGTGCAGATGCACGGTATCAGCGAACCCGCTTCGGTAAAGAAGATATCCGGGAAAGAAAAATTCTTTCCAAACTTCTTTCTCAAAGATATTTTGGTTTGGATTTTGTCGTTCAATGTCCTAGTCGTGATGGTCAATCTCTACCCGTGGGGATTGGGACCAGAGGCGGATCCTTTCGCGCCAGCTCCGCTCGGAATCAAACCAGAGTGGTACTTCCTTTCTATGTTCCAATTCTTGAAACTGGTGCCGTCTTCCATAGGTCCAGTCGAAGGCGAGCTTGTTGGCATCATTATTATCAACGCGGTAGCAACATTACTCGCGCTCGTTCCTTTCTGGGACGACGGGCGTTCGGCGTGGAGGTCTAAAGCTGCCACTATATTTGGCATCATAACGTTGGCTGGTTTAATCATATTCTCAATCTGGGGAGCCCTGTCATGAACTACCCGATCTGGATCGTGCCCTACCTGGGTGGAGGCTGGGTGATAGGAATAATCGCTATTGTTCACGTTTTTCTTTCCCATTTTGCGGTAGGCGGCGGCGCGTTTCTAGCCCTGACTGAAGAACTGGCTTACAATCGCAAGAGTGAAGCCATGTATTCCTATCTTAAGCGTCACTCCAGATTCTTCATGCTGCTTACCTCAGTTGCCGGGGCCGTTACGGGAGTGGGGATCTGGTGGGCAATCAGTCTCATCAATCCCGATGGAACTGAGATACTCATCCAGAACTTCGCTTTAAACTGGGCAATCGAGTATCTATTTTTCGTGTCAGAGCTCGCAACAGTCTTCACCTATTACTACACCTGGGACAAAATTTCAAAAGAAGCTCATCTGCAGTTAGCGAGGCTTTACTTTGGACTTTCACTCTTCACTCTAATCATCATCAACGGTATTCTTACTTTCATGTTGACACCCGGAAAGTGGATTCAAACACATCACTGGTTCGATGGCTTCTTCAATCCCACCTTCTGGCCTTCTTGTATCTTGCGTTTGTTGATCATGTTTGCGCTAGCCGGAATGTACGCGCTTATCACCTCGTCGCAAATTGAAGATGAAGATCTGAAAGTTTCCCTCGTCAGATTTTGCGCTAAGTGGCTGTTGCCTATCTTTTTCATCGGACCGCTGGTTGCATTCTGGTACTTAAAGAATGTGCCTCAAGCTGCAATAGACACGATCTTCAACGGTATACATAGCTCGGGAGTTGGTAATTTCTCGATTCTGGCCCGCGCCCTATATCTGAGCCTAATTCTGTCAGGCACCATCATCGTCTTTGCCTTCTTCGGTCCATTTCTGAACCCCAAGGGATTGACCTCTCGCATTGCCACCATGTTCTTGATCTGTGGACTTGTCGTCACTGGTACTACAGAATGGATGCGCGAGCTTTTGCGCAAACCTTATGTTATTTACGACTATGTCTACTCCAACGGTATTCGCAAAGATCAGGTTGCCAGTCTCAACCAAACCGGTTTTCTCGTGCAGAGTAAATGGCCGAAAATGTGCCTGGGCAACGATGCTGATGATGCAGAAAAGGGAAAAATGCTTTTTCGCTATCAGTGCATGAGTTGCCATAGTGAAAATGGTTATCGAGGAATTAAGCGTCTGATTGGTGAGCGTGACAAAGACGCCATTGAAGGATTTCTGAAAACGTTACGTTCAGTTGAGAAAGATTCTAATCCGTACGTGGGCATAATGCCTCCTTTCGTGGGCAATGATAACGAACTCAAATACTTAGCGGCCTACTTGAGCACACTGAATGGCCAGGATAGGGCTCAGCCTAACTTTGATCCACGCAGGTTGAGTTTAGTAAAATCGCGATACTCCTCGATTGTTCCTTTGCAGTCAGCCGATGAAAAATTCGCACCGGTTAGGTCAGCGCCGGTGCAATCTGCATCAATCAAATAAGCCGAGGTAAACGAAGCAGATCGACAATCACGGCTATGAGAAAGTTGATGTTTGCGTGCGGAGTAAGCAAGACACCACAGATGACACCATTAATCAGCCACTAACTTTACAATTCCTTGCTTGATTCTTTCTGAGCCACTTCCACAGCAGACCAAACATAGCTGAAAAACATAGATTATGATCGCGCTGCGTCCGATGATTTGACCCCCGCCAGCACTAGTTGGATCATTTCAATTGCATACTGCTCAAGCACCTTTTTTTCAAAACCATTCGGGTTCGGCGCCCGCAGTCTTTCATATGGCGGAAAAAGTGCAGCAAGGCTATAGCATATGAGTTCCGCTGTGCGCAGGTAGTGATTGGAGAATTTAGCTTTTGGCATCTCGTTGTTGTTTGCGAGTTTTTCTAGTAGACCCGCGATCTGCATAAAGACTATGCTTTGAAAGCTCAGCATTTCAGAGAGAACTGCAGGGTTTGCTGAAGCTAGAACCTGAGGGCTGTGTAGATGGCCGCCTGCGATTTCCCAATAAGACATAACGTGCCCGTAAAGTAAATCTTCCAGGGTCTTCGTATATGGAGGTGTCGCATTTTTGACAAGCTCCATAATGCGCTTGAGCTCCTTGGCTGTGAATTGTTGGACTACGCCTACCAGAATCGCTTCTTTATTTGGAAATTCAAGATAGACCGAGCCCTTACTTATGCCAGAACGCTCGGCAATGTCATCCACAGTCGTTTTCTCAAATCCGTAGTAACCAAAGAGCCAGGCGGCGCTTTCCAGTACTTTTTCTCTTCTTTTCATGAACACTCCCGACCCTAATTCTTTTATTTTACAATTGACCAATAGAGGATTGACTGAATTCGTCTTTATAGTCAAACTTGTAAATGTCAGTTACTTATGGAGTGAAATTTGATGCAAATTTCTAAAATTGCCGCACTAGCCACGGCCTTTGCTGCGTTGACGATAGGGCAATCGGCCTTTGCGGAGTCGAAGGACATCGTCGATACAGCGGTTTCCGCCGGAAACTTCACTAAGCTTGTCAAGGCAATCGACGTTGCCGGACTTACAGATACATTAAAAGGACCAGGACCATATACCGTTTTTGCGCCCGATGATGCCGCTTTTGCCAAAGTGCCAAGCGCTGCTTTGAATGAGCTATTGGGCGACAAGCCCAAATTAGTCAAAGTTCTTACCCTTCACGTGGTAAAAGGTGATGTACCAGCCAAGGAGGTAGTGAAACTAAAAAAAGTCACAACCCTCGAGGGTGAGACCCTGCCAATCAAAAAAGTAGACGGCAAAGTCAAAATCGGCACGGCCGAAGTAACTAGCACGGACATAAAATGCACCAATGGCGTCATTCACGTTATCGACACTGTGCTCATGCCAGGCAACTGAGTAGAGACAACTGGGGAGTCGTAAAAATCGGCTTCCCTACTTCTCTGTATGATAATCTGTTTTTTTGTTGCCACGAGGTTTTAGGGAAATGTTCCGTAGAATTCTCATTCTTGTTCTCCTGGCTTTGTTTTTCCTGATTGGAGAAAATGCAAAGGCCTCAGAAAAACAAAAGGCGAAGGGGCTTAGCCATATGATGAAACTCGAGAAGCCGGCCGTCAAAATTGAAAAACGGGGCGACAGAAATTACGTAGTCGGAACTGTTTTGATTGATGCAACACCTGAATCGATCTGGAATGTCCTCGTTGATTACCCAAACGCACCGAAGGTTTTTAAAAATCTAAAATCATGCGAAGTGGTTGGTCAAAGAGGCGCAGTTAAGCTTGTTCGTCAGATCGTCAATACTGGGAGTCCGATTAAGTTTGACTATGTCGTGGCTCTTGTCGAGAAAAAACCCTATAGCATCGAATGGGCGAGGGAATCTGGTTCGCTAAAAGAAGTGACTGGAACATGGCAGCTAGAGCCAGTCGAATTGGGCAGGCGGACAAGGGTTACGTACAGCATCTTCATTGATGGTGGCATATTTTTACCTCCCTGGCTGCTAACGCCGGAATTGAAAGGCTACTTGCCGGTAGTCCTCGACGCACTGCGCGACAAGGTTGTAGGCGACAAGGAAGAGCGGCGGGTCAGCTTATGAATATGTTTTTCGAGAGTGTGGTGATACCAAATGGATTATCGATCACAGTAATGTTCACCATCATGACGATTGGATGGGTCGCAAGCGTCAGACTGAAAAATGCCGGTATTGTCGATATCATTTGGGCTTTTAGTCTTGGACTCCTTGCTGTTATATTTGCTTCGGTTGAGCACGGACTGCCCGCTCGTCGATTATTGCTTTTGACTATTGTTTTGCCTTGGACCATCCGCCTGGGTGTTTATCTATTGCTCAGATTTCTTCGTGAATTTCCTCAAGAAGACAAGCGTTATGCAGCCTGGCGGGCTGAATGGAAGGGGAAAGCAACCTTCAACATATTCTTTGTTTTTCAACTCCAAGGTCTTTTGATCTCAATATTGAGCTGGCAATTTGCTCTGTCTTGCGCTGACGCCTCGCCAATCAGGTTTTCCGATCTAATCGGAGTTGCGATCGGTTTAATCGGTGTCATTGGTGAATCCATCGCCGACAGTCAGCTTGCTTCATTCAAGTCTGATCAGGCTAACGCCGGGAAGGTTTGCACGCACGGTTTGTGGAATTTTTCCAGGCATCCAAATTATTTTTTCGAATGGCTAGTTTGGATCGGAATCTTTGTGTTTACCTCGGTGAGCCCGCTTGGTATTTATGCAATCTATAGTCCGCTGCTAATGCTCTTCATGCTCACCAGAATCAGTGGCGTAAAACTCACCGAGGAGCATGCCGTGCGGGCTCGAGGTAGTGCCTACGAGAGCTATCAAAAAACTACTTCCGCTTTTGTGCCTTGGTTTAAGATGCCAGCGCCGCCACCATAATCAGAATTTTTCGACAATCGTTCTAGTTAGCTCGCCGAAGCGGATGCTGCGGATGCCGACAAGTTATTCAACTAATATTATTTACAGAACCGGTTTCTCTGAAGCTAGATGGTCCAAAGAAATCAGCCCCAGTTCTCGTATTAGCTGGACTTGGGCAACATTGAAATCGGTAATCGCTTGAGCCTTGGTTATTTGTGCTTGCGTGTAATCTCTTTGTGCTGTCAGTACATCGAGGTGAGTGCCCACACCTGTCTGGTAGCGAATTTCAGCCAGTCGAAGTTCTTCTACAGCTGCTACTACTCGGTTATCGGATTCCAGAATATTTTGGTCTGAGGCGAGGCTTCGTATGTACGCGTTTCTAACTGACTGGATCACTTCCACAATCTTTTTCTGCAACTCTACCTTCGCATTGCTCGCTCGAGTACGTGCCGCTGCGATATTTGCTGCATCAACTGTCCCCAGTCCACCAAGTTTCCAATTTATGTTCAAACCCAAGTAGTAAAGGGGCTCTACCCTGCTTAGTCCTCCCCTGTTTGGACCGATACCGTTGAAGAAGCTGTTTCAACTGTTTGTGCAGGTTGATGGCACTTCTACTCGCAGACATGAGGGTAGTGGACTAGGGCTGGCTTTGAGTAAACGCTTAGTCGAAGCTCTAAAGGGAGAGATCGAGGTAGATAGCATTGAGGGCAAAGGCTCCACTTTCTCATTTTCTTTGCCGCTTCTTATTCCTATGCCAACTATTTAATGCACTTCGCCGCTTCGCCAGCACTTCTTCCCGCCAACTAAATACAGTGTCCGAAAGGCTCACGATTTGGTAGGGTAGTAATTTCGATAGGCGAAGGCGAGATTTGCATAGAGTGCCAGAATATTGAACAGAAGTTCGGCCATAATTATTGTCATTATGGTTCTGAAAGAATCTCCACCCATTACAATTAAATATTCGGAAAAATGCGTAAACTCCCAGCCTAAATTGGCCAGTTCGCTAACCAAGAAAATCGGTCCTAGTAAAGAAAATATCCCAATCAGAATTCGATTCTGCGCTCTTAGGGCATAGAGTAAAACTCCCACGAACATTGGTATCGTAGGCAGGTCGCAAACCAATATATACCAGATTGGCTTGCTGTTGAAATCTTTTAGTATCGACGCGATGCCGATATAGGTGTATGCAAGGAAGAAAAACGCCCACCTCAAACTCAGGTTTTGTACATTCAGAGCGTCTTTCAGGAAATGCTTAAGAACGAGGCTCCAGACCAATATCTTTACCGTCGGCGTGTATATGCTATCCAAATAGTTTGAGTCCGTGCGTGGAATTTTAAAAGCGATATTAGCCCTCAGTGTTCCTAGCCTTCGCATAAAGCCGGCGGTCAAAACCGGCGATGTTTCTTCAAGACATAGAATTCTGTAATGCGAATACAAGCGGGTAGAGATTCCGTCCTGTTCTAACTCATACGTGACTAAGAGCTTTTGCTTTGGAGTGCCACCGCTTTTTGCTGCCTCGGCGATTTCGAATTGAAAGACACTTTTCTTGCCAGGAACTTCGATTACCTTCCATGAGTGCAGCGAGTCCCCTGTTTGATTGTCCTTCTCTTCTTTTTCGCAGTCTTCAACAGAAGCCTTCAAAGCAGCAATGGTTGAAAGGTTAGACAGCGCGAATATCTCTGTTCCTGGAAGAAGCTTTTCTAAGTCTCTCTTCTTCATTTTTCTTGCGCCACTCAAATAAAGTGTCAAAAGAAACGTTGTTCCCGCTGAAATAAGCAGAGATGCCAGTACGTTCAAAACTAAATGCAACCAGGAAGCCAAAACTGCAAATCTGAGTGTGGCATCGAACAAGGATGCCCCTAAGGGTTTGGCATCAGGTACGAGGGGCACTTCCCACAGTTCATAAGTTTTCCAACATCTGTCTGTGGATTCAATCTGTGACAACATTCGTCTTAGATCTCATTGGGGGCGTTGTTGGATAGGAGCGCAAACTTTGCATTACTCGCCTGAAGTTACTTGTACGTTTGGCAAGAACTGAGCGTATCGACCGAGATATTGCTCATGACTTGAAATGTAAGAACTAATTGCTTGGAGTTCCGCACGCGAAAAGTCATTGAGAGAAAATGGGTGGTTGGATGCATTGGCGAGACTAGCTTCCATCGTATTGAGCCATTTAGTGATTGCTCTCTCGTCGTTGTCTATGCGCGAGGGGCTTGAGTGATTGTGGTGATAGCTCACTTGTGATTCTCCTTCTTGACTGCTTAGTCCCGAAAGTCAGGGTAGCCAAAATCTACTGAATAACCGGGACATGAATGTGACATCCATGGCAGTTCAAAGCATGTCATCATCATGTCCCGCGAGCGGCTTTAGACTGCGCAATCGCGCGGCTCCAGACACTGCCATGCGGCGCCAGTGTTGCAGTGCTCATCAGGCTGTTGTAATATCTGTCACCGATTAGAGGCATTTTGCCTTGAGTAATTAAACGGGCAAAAATTCTCGAGGTGGTGAAATCGTGTACAACCAGTTAGTAAAGGTGGCAGCAGTTGCCCTGTGCTTAAACGCTTTTGTAAGCGCCGCCTTCGCTCATGCACCGCTTACACTTCGATTCCCCATCGGCCACGTCGGAGTGTCAGGAGCGAACCAAGCATCACTCACTCAGCTTTCAACAATTACCAGAGCGGGCTATAGCAATGGACTGAACATCTCTTTGTCAAAGGCACTGCAAGGGCAAGTTGCCTCCGGACAACTAACAGGAGCCTTCTCTCAGCAGATTTCAGGCAACAGTTATCTTTCATTTAATAACTTTACTATCAGTCTTAATCAGTTAGGCGGTACAGCTCCGTCTACTGTTAATTCGATCATCTTTGTGCCACCCGGTAAGACTCAAGCGACAGGGATTGCAGGCTTTGTTAGAACTATGCACACCTTTCCGCATAGCCTTTCAGTCAGCCAGATGCTTGCACAGAAACAGCTGCATTACGAAGCACTTTCTTCTACTTCGGCAGGTCTCAAGGCTGGTCAGGCAATAACTTCGTCACCGATCGTGGCTGGTGAGTTCTTCGGCGGGGCTTATCTCACCAGCAATACGAGCGCTCCCTTTACTTACAATGGCGCTTACAAGTTCGTCTACGGATTCGGGAGTGACCCGCTTAACTTTTCCAGTCTAGGCTTCAACACCCTCAATCCTTCTACTTTTAGAAACTACATTCAGCTAGCGAACGGACAAGTCTACACCTATAGCTCCGGGCTTTTATCGGGCTCTACCTTCCTAGGATCAACTTTTGTTACTCAGAGATTACTGGCCATAGGGAATAATCCCTATAACTTCTTCAACAGTAGCGCAGCCGCATCGTCTTTCTCTGCAGTATTCTCTAAATTTCCGCTTTCCTATTTGCTTAGATAGCGAACTTATGCCACTATATTTGGTGCCAGTTACTCAAGACTGCAAGCTCTTCACCAAAAACACACAATCCGCAAAGCGCATCACAACTGAATAGATCTCAATTAGCCAGTGGTGTTCAGGGTCTTTAAACATCCCCAACTGAGACTGCAGTCAGTGCATAGTAGCTTCGGCGCTGCTCCCTCCTCGATCATGTTCTCTACAATTTCAACGTCATATTTGTTGCGGCAGAAACGCCTAAATATTCCAGCCGCAATTTTTTGATGCGCTTTAGCCACCACCTATAGTGCTGTTGGTTAGCTCCCTACAAACGCATCCTTCGCTGAACTTACCTATAACAATCTGGTTTTAAAAGTTTCACCGCTTCGAGACACATACTCTAAAAAGGAATCCGGGGTTAAATCCTCGCAAAAAAGGCATTCTTAGTTCACCGAACTCAACAATGGAAGATGATGTTTGGGTATACTTCGCAGCACATAAGTTAGATTGTTTCGACATGCACATCTCACCAAAGGCATCCGCTCGCTCAAATTTCGCGCCAAACCCAAAATTGAACAAGATTCATTTGCTCTCAACACAATATAACCCAATTTCTAACCGTACCTCAGGAAGTTATGCAGACTCCTCAAATCGATAGTGCTTTACCCGTTCGCTCAATACTCCTGGTTGACGACAACTACGATGATTTCGAGCTTTTAGAACTCCAGCTTACCCCATTTAAAGATGCTGGTCTCGTATTGACACATTGTGATTGTCTTGCAACAGCACTTACTGAATTAAAGCGCGGTGGCACAGAATTAGTTCTTCTGGATTTGTCGTTACCAGATAGCATTGGCTTAGATTCGGTGACAAAGATAAAGGAGGTTGCTCCTCTTATACCGTTGATAATACTGACCGGTGCCGAAGAGGACGATACCGCTTTAAAGGCTTTAGCCTCTGGCGCTCAAGACTACTTAATTAAAGGACAAATAAATTGGTCCATTCTCAGTCGGTCGATAAGCTACGCCGTAGCAAGAAAAAATGTTACCGAGGCAACGGCCAAATTGGCTGCAATAGTAGATTCCTCGGATGACGCTATCATCGGTAAGACTATAACAGGAACCATAACCAGTTGGAATAAAGGAGCAGAGCGGCTCTTCGGCTATACTGCGGAAGAAGCGGCCGGACAATCAATTGCAATGCTAGTTCCTTCGGATGAACTGCAAGATTGGTCAAAAATTGAAACAATTCTCAAGCAAGGGGAGGTAGTTCGTCAGGAAACGGTTCGAGTAAAGAAGAGTGGAGAAAGAGTAGAAATATCGCAAACGATTTCTCCAATTAAAACCTCGGGCGCTATCTCAAGTGCCTCTGAAATCGATCGCGATGTCACTGAGCGAAATAAAAAAGAACGTGAGCGAAAGCAAACAGAAGAAAGACTCGCGATTGCCTTGAAGGCAGCAGAAGTCGGTGTGTGGGATCTGGACTTGGTAAAAAACACAGTCTGGCGATCGTTAAGGCATGATGAGATTTTCGGATATATCACCCCGGTGCCAGAGTGGAATTTCGAAATCTTCATTACTCACGTAGTGCAGGAAGACCAGCAATATGTAAGAGAAAAATTTAAAAAGGGACTTGAAGTTGGACAGTACCGAATGCAGTGCCGAATAATTAGGAAGAATGATGGAGCCCTGCGCTGGATATCTGCACGGGGTAAAACCTTTAAAGATGAACTAGGCAAATCGGTCCGAATCATGGGCACGGTGGCAGACATTACTGATATTAAGCAGCGAGAAGAACATCTTCGTTTAGTGGCTATCATGAAAGAGCGAGAAGACTTTATGGCAACTCTTACACATGATATGAAGAATCCGCTCATTGGTGCTAATCGCCTCCTAGAACTCATTATCACAGGAAAAGTTGGGACTATATCCGACGAACAAAGTGAGATGCTGCAAAGCCTGAAGGAAAGCAACCATGATTTGCTCAAGTTGATAAATGACCTCATTGACGTTTATCGCATGGAGAAAGATGTAAGCGTATTGTCTTTAGAGAATGTCAGTCTGCCAAATATAATTTCGTCGTGTGTAAGCCGAATAACACCTTTTGCTAACCTGCGCAGGATAAAGGTGACAACTGAACTTCCAGAAAAGATGGAGACTATCAGATGCGATGCTATTAGGCTGGAGCGCGTTGTACAAAATCTACTGCACAATGCCTTAAAGTTCGCACCAGAATCCGGCACCATTAAGGCGAGAGTTTCAAGTTCGAAAACGCACGCCGTTATAGAGATTGAAGATAACGGGCCTGGCATAGCAGCCGAAGAACAGGCGCACTTGTTTAAGCGATTTAGTCAGGGACACGTTGGTAAACGCCATGCTGGCGGCAGCGGACTCGGGTTGTATTTGTGCAAACAAATCATTGACGCTCATGGTGGCTCGATCGAATGCCAAAGCCAACCGAAAACGAATACCATTTTTCGAGTACGTCTTCCGAAAAGCTGCGATGGAGTGTAACTGGAGTTGATTGCTTCTTGACGCAAACCATCTTACAAAGCAGTCATACTATTGTCTCTTTCGGGCTGAACTTTAGCGCCTCTGCATTTTGGTTTGCCAATTCTTTCGAAATCCGGGAACCAAAGCGGTAAAGGCTCTGTCACACGTAAAAAACAAAGGTCAAGCTCTACATTGATGTTAAACAAGACCATCATGCGAAATGTCCACTGCGGAACGTTGCTATGGAGAGCGAAGTAAATATGGGAACCGAAGTGCCTAATTCCTTGGACGAGCGCAAGTCCGAGTGCAAACCGCTTGTTCTTGTTGTGGATGACGATCCTATCCATCATAAATTGTTGGAGCTGCTGGCTGATCGATTAGAGTTTACTGTGCATTTGACGTCTTCTTGTGGTGAGGCCATAGAGGCTTTGAGCATGCTCTCGTTTGATCTAATCCTCATGGACTACAAAATGCCTGACGTAGACGGCTGTATTTGTACGCAACGGATTCGAACGATGAAAGAGATTCAGAACAATATCCCGATCATTGCAGTTACCGCCAATGTTATGAAGGGCAGCCGCGAGAAGTGCCTAGAGGCTGGTATGGACGATTTCCTCGGAAAGCCATTTACACTTGATGAACTGCACCAGAAAATTTGTTATTGGATGCAAAAGAAAACTGAATAGCTATAGAGAAACTTGGTTTGCCAAAACCGCTGAAATTGATTCGAGTTTCCTAAACCCAAATTTTTTGTACCCGAGCCGTCGGTACTATTGCAAAAAGTGACCTAAGTTTGCCACACGGAATGTATAGAATTCTTCTTTACAACCGACGGGAGGACTGACTGTGGCAGAGTTTGGACATGAACTAGCTAGGACATTGGCTTCTTCCGACACAACAAACTGGCAATCCGACGCAGCGCGGCGAGCTTATGAGCCACCCGCTGTCATCGAAAAGGTCTTAGATGGTAGTGGAAAAGCAATAGTCGAACCGGATGGAAGCAGCATACGAATTCCTATAACACCGGAAATATGGGCACAACTGCACCCAGACGTGCAAAAGCTAATCAAGCCTGGTGAAGATATGATTCTTCCGCTCAAATAGTCACTACATATGGTGTCTTCTGAAGAAGAGTCTGTTCCCCATCCCGAACTTACGATCAGCCACTTGCTCACATTATTGACCCGAGCCAACTGCCGGTAGATCAATAACCTTTTTTCTTCCAACGAGAGTCCGTTTGGAAGGTTAAGGCTCATCACCAGAGATCCCCACATTCGACATAAATATTCGATCTCTGCCCAAATTTTGCGAGCTTCCCAGAGTCTTTCGTAGGAAGCGTTGTTCTTAAAACCAACATAAAACGCAACCGCCGTGCCAATTGTCGCGACCGGCAGAAAGGGCAGCGCAATAGCAGTCAACTTAAGCTTTGCGTACAACAAATACACGACTAAACTGAGCACTGCAAAAAAGCAAACGGCTCGTTTGGAAAAGAACCAGATTACGCTGGGATGAACTTCGCGCCTGACATACATGCAAAAACACCTTCCCCCGGAAAAGATAGCATGAATGGCTATCGCCTCTCAAAAATTTCCAAGAAAAGTCCCTCACAAACCGTGAAGTGAACTAATTATGAAAATAAGGCGTGGATTTTATCATGGTCTTTCAGCTTGAAGAGCGCAATCAAAAAGTAAATAGCAATAGCAATATTTCCCAAAGCCATTATGGCAACAAACCAAAACACTCGCTTGGCTACTGACTTTTCACGATAGCATATGAAAAAGTAGATGGTCAGAAAGGCGAAATAAGCGTCTACCAAAGTTGCGATAAACCATGGGTCGGTAGAAACTATAGTTGGGATTGATAGCAAGTTTTCCTGCTTCGATGCTCCCAACACGGTTAAAAGCATTATGCCAAGAACGATAGAGTAAAAAATCCTGAGGGTAATAATCATTTCTTTTCTCCGGGGATAACAAATTTTGAAATTTTATTGTCCTAAGTGGCGCCCATTTTAAGGGGATAAACCTTTTAAGTTAAAAGCACTGCCCATGGTGCCTCCGCCTGAGGCGCAAGAATTAAGGACACACTTTCCGACTTGCGAAATCATAAACGTCGTATTGCAAGCCTTCAAACTTGGTCTATTGCTCGCTGGACCTGGCAGATTATTTTAACAGGGAGTGACTCTTTCACTTCTATTAAGACTTAGTGGTTCAATGCCAGAAGTTCACTTATAGTTCACCTGCAAGTTTTATTGTTGAATGGGATGAAATGTAAGTTCGAAGGTTGGGAGCACTTTTATGGAAGCCCGTTCAGTAGAGCCAGAGCCTAGCGAGTACTCATCAATAAATCCGTCTTTAGAAGCTCACTTAGGCGACGATTCATTCTTCAAGTTAGAGGCAACTGAAGAGGACGATTATGACGAAAAGGAAGTTCAATTCAAGTTGGAATTGGCTAAATTTAGCCCTAAAAATGTTTCTCGTGAGAGCGCAATTTATTCTTACATAAGCGAAGTTTCTCAAATGAAACTCCTAACTGGACTGCAAGAGGTTGAGCTGGGTCGAGGCATTCAGGTTGGCAACAAAAAGTCCTTTGACAAACTCGTATCGAGTAATCTTAGATTAGTGATTAGCATTGCAAAACGCTACACACACCAGGGCATGGACCTCGAAGATTTGATTCAAGAGGGAAACTTGGGATTGCTTATAGCAGCTGTTCGTTTCGATCCAAATAGAGGAAATAAGTTTTCCACTTATGCGACTTGGTGGATTAGGCAATCTGTAACGCGCGCAATAGCCAACAAATCGAGAACGGTTCGAGTACCGGTACACATACACGAGGCGTTTCGACGCTTAAAACAGGCATCAATACCATTTCTTCAAAAGTTTGGCAGGTATCCTACAATAGCTGAATTAACTGACTCGACTAACATAAGGGCCTCTGAAATTCTGCACGTGCTTGGAAGCACTCGAAGCTCACTTTCGCTTGACGATTTTGTAGGAAGCGAAGAGGACGAAACTATAGCCAGTTTTGTGGAAGATAAGGATCACCCCAAACCCGAAGAGCTTGCTGAAAAACACTTACTTACAGAACAAATAAAGAATTTGCTTTGCAAGCTCACAGCTGAAGAACAAAAAGTGATGCGGCGCTTATATGGACTCGAGGGAATACCAGAGATGAACGCAAGACAAGTAGCTAACGATTTACGCATGCCTATAGAATCTGTTCGCATAACGGAGGCAAGAGCATTGCGCAAATTAAAAAGGTTGACGCTGAAAATGCGAATGAAAGATTTTCTAGAGTGAAAGTAATTGATTCATTCGGATTCTGGTTCCGACCAATTCCGAATTCCCTTGCCTTGGGCCCTTACGAATTGCATGTAAACATGCAATTCAAACCTTATTTGGACGTTGCCTTTGCAGCTTCCAATTCCGCATCTTGGTCCCTTCCTAAAGACTTATATATCGCGCTTAACTTATCATGCACGCTCGGGTCGTCTTTAATTGCACGTGCTGCCAAATACTCAACCGCCGCCCCCATAAAGTCTTGTTCAGCTTCAGCAGATTCGGCGAGTTTTATTCGGTCATTAAAGGATTTCGGATCCATTTTCATCGAATTTATCACGCCATCTAGATTGGTTTTTGTGATCGAACTGCCCGGATTTAGATATAAGGCAGCGTGGAAATCCTTAATAGCAGCTTTCGCATTATTCTTATTCTTTGAACCACGCTCGTTATATGAGAGCGCAAGGTTGTCTTTTGCCAATTTATAGTTCGGACTATTATGAACAGCTTGCGCAAAGTATTGGATTGCCAGGTCGTAATTTTTAGCATTGAGAGCCTTTACGCCGTTATTGTTCAATGCAACATTCGCAGAACTCTGCGGCCAATATGCCCAAGCAGCGCTGGTGTTGACTATCACGATCGCCAATAGCGCACACGCGAACTTCCAAATCTTTTTATTGGTTTCCACTATAATTCTCTCCAACCGAAAACGACTGCCGCAAGCATAGCTTATTCTCGAACCAGTCTATTTAGACCGGAAATAATGCAGCTACTTTAAGAGTATTGACGAGAAGCAGTATATTAACGATTAGGTTACTTCCACTTTATTGATGATAAGGCGGCTTTGAAAACTTCCACCCCCTTTTTGTAAGCGGTATCATTATTCGCTTGAAAATAGAGTTCGGAGACCGCATTGGGATGACTTGCGTCCACCGCAAATACGCCATCGTAGTATTTGCGCTGATTTTCGTTTCCTTGAGTGGAACGCTGCGGATACCATCCAGTAATCTCAAGAACGTTCTTACCGTTCACATTTTCTACCTTAGCTGTTTCTAAATGGAAAGCCGGGGGACGAATATTTGGATCTTGTCCTGGATTTACGATCTGGTTATCACCAATTTGAGAAGAGCCTAAAATCGAGGCAATCGAATTTAGCAATGGTGCATTTTTGGCATCCAAACTAGCTCCATCAACTTTTGTGCTTAATAAGTTTGCAAAGGCTTCCTGAGCAGTTTTATCCAGGTTTTTACTGTGTTGGAGCATCGTTATTTGTAGCGAGTCTGAACTTGGATCTACAAAGGTTGTTGCGTATCCAGTCCTAAAACTTTGATCTGATCGCTTCCAGGATGAAGGGATGTCTATGTCACTCACGGCAGAAAGGTCGCTTATGTGCTGAGTTCTGTCCGTCTGGGGAGGAGCAGGCAAATCTCCATGAAACGGAGTGGGTTCCTGCGGCGAGTCACCGGCTACCAAATTGCTTTCAAAAGAATTTCGACCCATTTTGCTATTCTCCACTTGGTCAGCTTTGGCTTGTTTTTCCGCGTTGTTGCCGGATGAATTTTCGTAGAGATCCTCAGGTTTTACCCACTCATCAGAATCTTTACCCCATGAGTTGGAAATATGGATTTCGCCTGTCTTAGGATTGTAGTCATCTATAGTTACAACATGATTTCCATACCCAGGCTGTTCGTTTTGTTCGATTGGTTTATGATTTCCATCGACTTCCATAGTGATAGGAAGCTTCCCTTGATCTTTCGCCTGCTTCACTTTATGTTCTAGGGCTTCCTTGGAATCGATAGCTTGCACACCTGCACCAATACTGGTACTAGAACGTGCACTGATTACGTCGTAATCTCTTGAATAGAGACGATGTCCAAGCTCATTTATATCAGCGCCAGTCAAAGGTGCCTGATTAACATCTTGCTTTATGGTGCCGCGAGGATTGTTAGGATCAATTACCGTTTCCTGAATACGGTTTCCTCCAATCGGAGCATCGTATAGCCTTTCCCCAGAATCATTCGGACCTTTACCCTCAGAACCTTCTTGACGATAATATTGTTTTGGGTTTCTCCGTTGTGTTACATCATTGACCATGACCACGCTCAGTACCTGCGAAGCATACGAACGATTATGATCTTTCGTGGGATATTCCGATTCGGGTTTGCCTGGTGTCAGGCTGTTACGATCTATTTCTATTTTTTGACCGTCTGGTGCAACCCACTCACCTTTTATAGCTGTCGTTGCTGCCATTTCAGCGAGGACGGAAGGATTGCGAGTATAGCCTTGCTCGGCAACAGTTGTTACGTTGCATGTTCCGGCAGGACCCTGATCAATTCGATTCGGATAAGCACATTGATGAATGAAGGACTCTGCCAGCAGCGCTCTGTTTTCTGCAGGTATGACCGCATCTTTGTCCGGGGTATTCAACATTCTAGTCATCTGATCATAAGTTTTTGAGACTTCTTCAGGTTGAAGATGCTGGTCTTGCGCGCGCTTTTCAAAGGTTGCCATGTCCGCTTCCAGAGCTGCCTGCTTTTCAGGAGGAATCGGTGGCTTCTGATTATGTATCGCATCTTCGAAATTATTCTTCGATTTGTCTATCGATTTATAATCGTAAGGTGGTTTATCAAAGGTTTCTTTGCCAAAGTGGTGCTCGGAACCATCTGACTTTCTCGTGTAGTTTTTACCATCCTTGGCGATGACCGTAACATTGCCATCTGGACCAGTTGTAATAGTGCGTTCTTGATCGGTGCCCGCCGCCTCTTTCCGGGTTGTGATACCAGATTTGATATCGTATGTTTCTAAATAGTTATCACTTGGATTTGGACCTTTGCCAGTTTCCGTATATGAGCCGTCTGCACTGCCGTGATGTTCTTTACTGGTTACCTGTCCGTTTTTATCAGTACGTTCTTCTTTGTAGGAACCGTCCTGATATTTTGTATCCTTGCTTCCTTCCGCTCGGGTAGCTTCCGTATGTCCGTCTGGAAAATATTTGTAGGTAGTTCCATCATCATTGTAATCAGTTCTTATGTTGGTTGACTTGTCATATGTTTCAATTATTTTGCCGTCAGGATTTTTACTAACTTTGTTTCCGCCTGCATATTCAACGCTATAGTTATCTTCTGGCTTCGGACCTCGGTTTTCAACGACGTAGTGGTCATCATCCTTACCGGGGATGCGAGTAAAAGCAGTCCCATCTGCATAAGTTACATCGTAAGAGCCATCCGTATGTTGCAACACTTCATAGTTTTCATCCGGTTTATGTCCGTGGTGAGTTTCAACCCATTGATATTGAGGATCCCCCTCTGTCGGGGCGTGCTCGTAATGGGTGCCGTTAGTGGTGTTTACTACTTCGTATGAACCGTCGGGATGGGTCGTGTAGTGCTCTTCATATTTATCTGCTGGACCCGGTCCATGATGAACCTCAACATACTTATTGGCATCGTCCTTATCAGGTACATGCGTGTACCCACGGCCATCGGCGCCATTAACCTCAAATGACCCATCGGCATGTTGAGTTTTCGTCCAAGTATCGTCTTGTTTTAGACCTTTATGCACCTCTATATAACTATTAGGGTCATTTTTGTCAGGTGTGTGAGTGTAACTAGTACCGTTAGTGGTGTTTACTACATCGTATGAACCATCTGGATGAACCGTATAGTGCTCCTCATAGTCATCTGCTTGATTGGGTCCATGATGTATTTCGACGTATTTCTGAGGGTCCGTTTTGTCGGGTACATGGCTCACGCTGAAGCCGTTGGCGCCCTTTTCTTCAAATGATCCATCAGCGTGCTGAGTGTGCGTGAAATTCTGTTCTAGATTTCGACCTTTATGCACCTCTACATAACTATTAGGGTCGTTTTTGTCAGGTATATGGGTGTAACTAGTACCATCTTTGCTGTTAGTGGATTCAAAGGAACCATCGGGATGGTAAACAATGTGTTCGTCTTTGTTACCAGGATTGGTATAAGTAAATGTTCCGTCAGCCTCTTGCCCAGGAAGGGTGAGAGGGCTTTTTATTTGCAGATGTTTCGGGTTATCAACGCTGTTGATGTTTTGGATTGCGGTGGCATACGCCTTTACTTCCGCATAACTTGCATTGGGACCGAGTTTTGCCCTGGCGATACCTTCCAGTGTCTCGCCTTGTTTGACGTCGTGTTGCGATTCCTTTACTACATGCTTCGGTGCAGCCGGCGCACCGGATGCAGCATCTAGCTTGGCATCAGCAGGTGCCTTTTGCTCCAAGTTCCCGGTTGGACTAACGAAATGATTGATATGTTTTGGATCAATCTGATAGAGCGATGCAGTGTTTAGATGTTCGAGATCAGCCTTGTCGATCTGGGTTTTGATGTGCTGGAAGGATTCGTAAAGATTGAGTCTGTCTAGAGAGGCAATTTTTACTAGGTGCCTTTGATCACCTGCAGCTGATTTCTCTTGCGTAGACTCAATGGGTCCATCCGTCATTGCAAAATCGCCCCCACATGAGCACTGCAAGAGCGATGCTCATTTTCTCAGTTTGAAAGTTTTGCTAGTAAAGCTTGGATACAGCAGAAAAAGTTTGCTTATCTCTTCAGTGACTCTAGCTTACGATTTTCAGAATTAATGTCAAGTGCTCAAAGTGCTCTGAGTATGGGGCATTTAACAACTTCATAACAACCAAGGCGCTTTAGCTTGCAAGCACGTTGACTGCATTTCGGAATTAATGCAAGTAATCTGTCTCTTAATTCTCTGCGTGCATAAAAATTAGCGTCATGAGCTCGCGCAATTACTTCGTAATAAAAGGAAATCCGATAAGCAGAATTTGCTTTGAGTAAACCTTCTGGAGAATGACAAAGTTCGTTCCATTGTCCACGGCTGGTGCGCGAATCGCCTTGAATATATTTTTGCTCAAAAACAATTTTCGCAGGGGCACTCACACAGCTCAGCAATATTTTGAAAGCAAAGGAATTAACTGGAATCTCTGCTCTCAACCATGCACAGTAAAATGTGGTCGATTTCAGTCGTCATATTTTCACAATGCAAAAGAAGGAGAATATCTATGAATTCTGACCCCACGAATTCTTGGCACAAGAACATGTCCTCGACTATGGCTTTGAGCGCCTCGATCTCCATCGCTATGCCGGCGACTAGCTGGGCGGGTTTCTTTGGCGATCACCCAAGATACCTTCATGCTATTACTGATTTGAAAACGGCTAGACACCTATTGGAAAAGCCTGAAGAGGGCAACGTAAAGGCTGATGAAGATAGCGCAATCTCCGAAATCGACAGAGCGCTTGATGAAATTAGAAAGGCGGCGGCTGATGATTGGAAAGAAGAATTCGTTCTTCCGCACATTGATGCCGGTTGGCATCACCACGAGCGTTTAAAGGAAGCCGATAGGCTGCTTCATAAAGCCATTAATGACATATCTCAGGAAGAAGACGACGGTACTGCGCGCGGACTGCGCAATAGAGCCCGTCGTCATCTGGAGCACGCCGCTGCTTCAGTTGATCATGCTATGGCAGACAAGAGCTTCGACGTCCATCACGGATTCTAAACAAATCGAAGGACAGTTTAAAAAAGAAGGAGGCAAATTTTAAACAAAATCGGTTTCTAAACCGATTTTTTCGAAATTGTCAATTTCGCCAGCCAACTTGGCTAATTTTGCTCGTATTCTATTGTAAGCATAAGCACCTAAAAATAAGCGCATCGGAGGGGAAGCCATTTTGCTGATATGGAAAATGGCTTCTGCGGCTTTCTTGGGATCACCGACTTGCTTGCCGTTTATTTTTTCCAACATATTTGCAAACTTGCCAACTGTTTGGCTGTACTCAGCTATGTTTCGATGCGCCTTCACAAGAGACTTTGATATGAATTCCGTCCTAAATGGACCGGGTGTAATGATGGTGACTTTTATCCCCAGAGGTCTGACTTCGGATTGTAGAGCCTCTGACAAGCTTTCCAAAGCAGCTTTGGAGGCACCATATACGGTGAATCCCATCTCTGAGATGGCACCGGCAATAGCACTGATATTGATAATATGACCGAATTTCTGTGCTCTCATAATGGGTAAAAAAGCTTTCGTCATTTTGACAGCCCCAAAAAAATTAGTTGAGAAATTGTCGATGATCTGCTCGTTGCTCAATTCCTCCAAAGCGCCCAATAATCCGTAACCGGCGTTATTAACTAAAACGTCTATCTTGCTGAATTTCTCATTCACCAGTAGAACTGCATTTTCAATATCTTCATCGTTTCTGACATCCAACTTGACCGGATGAAGGTTTCCTGCGGACTGATTTTTAAATTCACTAAGCTTATCTATGTCTCTTGCTCCAGCTATAACTTGATCTCCATTCTTTATTACTTCTTTTGCAAGTGCTAGACCAAGACCTGATGATGCTCCAGTGATTAACCAAACCTTCACTTGTTTATTCCTCTCAATAGTTCTTTGATTTATTTTTCTAAGCTGTGGCTAACTATCCAACCATGAACTACCTTGGTGAACTCCTGGTGAATTTGTCGTAATTGCAACCATCTACAGACATTCAATCAGAAGTTTGTCCAGTATCGCGCTCAGTTGCTTTAGCTCTTCAGCAGTGAGATTTCGAAAGATCTCCGCCTGTAATTTGACGACTTGCTGCACGAGTATGCTTTCGAGTTGTTTAAGCAGTAATATTTTTCAGCGCAGACTTTTGGGGATCAGGGAGTGGCGGCACCAGTGTTGCCATTACGCCAACTTCTTTCAATATGGACCAGGAGCGCTCTCTTGTTTCGCCCCCCCACGGTGTCCAGCACAAAATCAATGTTAGATACTACATCTTCAAACTTCTGCTTTTTGTAGTCAATTACCTCGTTTGCTCCCAGCTCTTGCACCCAAGACAGGTTATGCGTTGAAGCGGTAGCAATTGCATATGCACCCACACTTTTGGCCAGTTGAACAGCCATACTACCTACCGCTCCAGAGCCACCGTGAATCAGAATTCGTTGTTCAGCAACGAGTGGTGTGCGTCCAAATAGGGCACCGTAAGCGGTGGCATACATAACTGGCGGCATCCCTAACTTCCGCTCGGTTGAAGGCAGCAAACTGCGTTTCTGGTTTGATACGCTGATGCAGTACTGCAGAAAAAATCCCTCGTCGTGCGATCTAAAATCTGCTCTTGGAGCCCAGTTCATAACGAAGCGTTGCTCAAACTCAGAATTGCCATCAATCTCAAATAGATTGAACATGGTTGCTTCCGGCACACCATCAGTGGACTGGAATGTCTTTGATATCAGTCCTTGGCCGGTAGCCGCGCAGGCGCACTAGGTGTGAGCGTTGCAGAGTCTGAAGGACCTTAGAAAGACCCGGGTGAAGGAGGCTCATATTATGATCGTTCATTGATTCATACCTTGATAGGCTTGCTTGGCTGATTGCGGCTTGTATATGATATTGCTTCAAGCTTGAAGTAATATGCTGTGATGCATCCACTTGCAGGATGCAAGCGAGGGTGGTATCGTTTGAGCACTTGCGATTTGCAAGTGTTTTAGATTCGGATGGCAGAGTGCAGTGGAGTGTACAAATGGTCGTGGAACCGAAGCTAGCCAAACCGGGTGCCGGGTTGCCTTTTGTAGAATGGGCCGTGGCAAAATACATATTACTTCCACGATTGTTTGAAACGACTGACAAGGAAAAAGCACTTAAGGCCTTTGCGAAAGAGTCAGAAAAAATAATGGCTATATCAAGTATGGTCGCCCCTAACAATCTTACTGAAAGGCGCTTGATTCCAAGGCTTCGTGGACTGGAGGACAGCTCGCGTTATTGGTCCGTGGCGATGACACTGCAACATCTTATAATTGTCGGCGATTTAATGCGGCAAACCGTCCTTAAACTTTCAATTGGAGACAGACCGACATCGATAGTAGGTACTGCCGATGTGAAGCCCCCTATTGAGGTGGTTTCGGCTACCGTTTTGGAAGACTTTAAACTTATGTCCGAGCGCTTTTTGCAAGAAACTTCCACTGCAAAAATCGATGCTTTCCCGCAGGTGACGCATCCTCATCCTTGGTTCGGTCCGCTTAATGCCCAGCAATGGCTGGCCTTCGCCGCACCGCACGAAAATATCCACCGCAAACAAATTGAGGCGATTATCGCTCGGTTTTAAGATATTGATACGGCGCCGCTGCTGAGGTTGTGATTGGATAATGAAGCCCGCTCTGAAGATTGTTCCTCGTTCTCCATGCGCTATAAGCAATGTGTTGGATTGCTTGGGCGACAAATGGTCTCTGCTCATTGTTCGAGATCTAATTTTTTATGAAAAACATGAATACAAGGAATTCCTGGCAAGTCCAGAGGCAATAGCAACAAACATTTTGTCAGATCGACTTCGGAAGCTTTTGTCTCATGACGTTGTGGCTGAATGCGTTCACCCCGAAAACAAGTCTAGGAAATTTTATTACCTTACAAAAAAGGGTAAAGACCTCCTGCCGTTGCTAGTTGAGATGGTGCTTTGGGCGGATAATCATTTACCAGCATCTGAAATCATGAAGCCAGTTGCTTCAGCCATCAAACGAAACCGACGTAAGTGTCTTGCACAGATCATTTCTAAAACCACTGAATGGGAAAGAATCAATCTTCAAACACGTTCTAAAACTCATGTCGCATCGTCGTCCAAATAATTTCTGTTCAGCATCTACCGATTATTTTGTAAACTACCGCTCCAAAGCCGTCTATATACATTTGGTGTCGATTCCAACGAGCGCAGGAAAGTTTTTCGTTTGGAATTTTTTAGTAACCGACTGAAAAATACTGTCGGGGATGCGCATGTTTTTCAAGCTCATCGACTAGGGCGACTGCGTAATCTTCCATAGAAATGCGGCTTTCGCCTTGCTCATTAGCAATTAGATTGTTTTTCCCTAAACGGAAAATTCCGGTTCGATTTCCAGGCTCAAAAAATGCCGCTGGTGCAAGACATGTCCAATCCAATTCCGAGGCTTGCAAAACTTTTAGTGCTTCGAGATGAGCTTTTGCAATTGGCTTCCATTCAGCTGGCAGCATTGGCGAGTCGACCAGTAAAAGACCAGGCGAAACTTCGAGAGTTCCAGCACCACCAACAGTCAAAAGCCGCTTTACTTTACTCTGCTTAACGCCAGCCACAAGTCGTTCTGTTGCACCGATGAGTTCATTTGGCGAGCTAAGACCAGGACCATATGCGCTTATTACAGCATCGTAGCCAGCAACTGCTTCAGCTATCTTAGCTGGATCGGAAAGATCCCCCAATATCAGGGTCAGTCCTTCCCGAGGCTGAAGTTTTGCCTTATCGCGAACTACAGCAGTTACATTGTGATTACGTGCGAGAAGCTCATTGAGTATTCGCCCACCGGCATTTCCAGTGCCACCATATAGAACTACTTTCATATTTGCTCCCCTAAGTTTTGATTGTTTCTGGTTCAGTGATCGTAGCCCACCGCTCGACTATTTTTCCATGCGCAAAACGCCATAGTACAAAGCCGTGAAATTCAATTTTTTTTCCGCTGGATTTTTCGGTTGCATCCCACGTATTGCGGACCATGACCTTGTCGCCCTCAGCCAGAATATCCTCAACCTTGACGCGCAGATCAGGCCACCTTTGGTATGCATTTTCCATCATAGTCTTGGCGGCCTTTGCACCAACTGCAACTCCGCCTGGTTCGTCGTGATCGACAAAATCATCACTAAAGTTTTTCAATGCCACTTCGGACATTTTTCTATTTACGAAATCCTCAAAGTGATTTATCACAAATGCCTTCATTTCTTCCAATGTTAGCCCTGGATCTGCTTTTGGGGGTATAGCGAATTTGTCCACGAAATATTCCTATAATTGAATGAATGTATTTAACGTTGTTGTAGTTTTCGTATCAACTGGATTTTCTAATGCCCTGACAGGATTGATGATAAAAGTGGGACCCCACTTCTTTGCAAAGCAAAGGTGAATCCAAAAGAATCCTACAGGCTCAGTCAGCCTAGCTTCTTTAAGCGGCCCAACATCACACGGCTTGAGCCCTAGAGCAGAAATCAGGTTTGATACCACAGTTTTGCCAGCGTCATCGCCGCAGATAAATGCCACCGGCTGAGTGGGCACTATTCCGGGGTTTTCCATTATCTCCCAACCAATCGTATTGAGCCCTTTCACTACGATGGATTGAGGAGCAAATTGCTTAACCTTTTCACCAGCTGAAATTGAATGCCCAATGAGCAATCCATCTTTCACTTCGTCTGCTCCCAATTTAATAGGGTTGGTTGTATCGAGAATGATCTTGCCTGCCAGTAATTGTGCTTTCGGTTTCAAAATCTTCTCTACTTCAAGCCACGGCAGAGCAACTACAACGACGTCAGCTTCACTAAATGCTCTATCTAGCTCTCCGTTGTCGAGAAGCGTTGAGTTTGTTGTCTTTGCTAACTCAACGCTTTTAATAGCGTTTTTGTCCCTCACTACTAAACTGATAGCATGACCATCGATGGTCCAACGCCTTGCTAGCGTGCCTCCAACTCGACCAGCGCCAAGAATACAAATATTCATTGCTTGCAGAACTCCAATTTTGAGAAATATTTATGCATGTGTCCCGGCGAGATTTTTGCTAGGAAGGAATCCAGCCTATTAAGATAGCGGAGTGCATAATTGACTGGTACGCTAGCATAATGCTTAGGCTTATTACTCACACAAATGTTGGTTACTAATTTTGAAAAAGAGCTATTTTTGCCCGCTTGAAATAACGCTGGAGGCGCTAGGTCCTAAATGGCGCATTGTTATTTTGTGGTGGATTAAGCAGGACATAAGGAGATTCTCTGATCTAAAAGCTGTGATACCAAGCATCTCTGACCAGGAGCTAACCCGTCAATTGCGGGCGCTTGAGCATAGTGGCATTATCACGAGACAGCGATACCAAGAGCGCCCGCCACGAGTAGAATATTCAGTTACTAAACTCGGAAAATCTCTTGATCCAGTAATGGATTCTATATGCAACTGGGGTATTAAACAGGCAAAGGGCATGGAATTCGGTTATAAAAAAGTTCTTGACTCCATGAAGTGACACCTATCGCTAAGCGTTATAGACGATCTGTCTGAGTAACTTCGCTAATTAACTCTGCCAGTCGTTCACTAAATGCAGTTGTTTTAGTAACAAACCTGCTTGGTCCAAGAAACAGTTTCCCTTTCTCCTTTTCCGACAACTCATGAGTTGTATGAATTATGAGCGGTAGTGAGGATGTTATTGTATTCTCGCGCAATATAGCGATCACCTCTTCTCCAGAGATATCTGGAAGTCCTAAATCGAGAATCAAAACTGATGGAATAACTTCCTCAATCATTTTCAGTGCTTGTAACCCGTTTCTTGCTGACCGAGCAGAGCAACCGATTGCTCTAACCTGATAGGTCATCACTTGGTTTAGCATGACGTCATCTTCGACGATCAAAATGTCTAACTGTTTTGCCATGTCACCCTGCGTCATGGTGCAAATCACTCCAGTTGTCTCTTATCATTCTCTTTCGGCAAACATACTCTAAAAATAGTCGTTGAATGCGGTTTGCTCTGGCATTCAATAGTCCCACCATGAGCATTAACGATTTGTTTGCACAGATACAACCCGAGTCCGCTGCCGCCCGCATAGCGTTTACCGATGTTTCCCTGACTGAAACGTTTAAATAGGTGACACTGTTCTTCAGGTGTTATGCCAGGCCCGTCGTCTTCAACTTCCAAAAGGACATTAGTTTTCGAGCTCGAAAGCCTTAACTTGATATGGCCTGAATCTGGTGCGAACTTTAAGGCATTGTCCAGTAGATTTTGCACAACACGTTCCAGTCTGCGGGAGTCGCCTCTGAAAGTTTCCATCTTCTCTGGAAGTTCAGTCGTTACCTCTATATTGCGCAGATTTGCAAAAGGTTTCAATCGGCTTGCGCACGATGCGATTAGGGGTAATAGGCTCACATTCTCCTCAGACAATACTTTTACATCTTTCTCCAGGCGATAAACGTCGATAAGGTCATTTATCAACTTGAGCAAGCCATAATTACTCTCCTTTAGGTATTGAAGCATCTCTCGCTGTTCGTCAGATATTTCGCCTACGGTTCCAGCTATGAAAAGATCGAGGAAACGATTAGCACCAATCACTGGATTCTTCATGTCATGAGTGAGGGTGGCCATAAAGTCTTCCCGCTCTTTCATCACAGCCACTAAACGAACCTGTTCTTCTCGCTGCTTAATATCAGTAATGTCTGTCACCGTTCCCATGATTCGGACTGGCTTTCCGAGTTCGTCTTTAGTGGTTTTAGCTCGTGCAAATATCCAGCGCACGGCTCCATCACTCACCCTAATGATTCGGCACTGTATGCGGTACTGTCCAATTTCAAGTCCCTTTTTAAATTTCTCTCTTACATATTGCCGGTCTTCCGGCACTACGTGACTAATGAATGTTTCGAAACTCCATTCTGGCAAGGGGGTGTCATATCCGAAAATCTCATCATGCCGAAATGATCGCCAGACTGTGTTATCTACCAGATCCAAATCCCAAACGCCGACTTCTGCTGACTTCAAGGCGAGAGCAAGTCTCTCTTCTGTCTGCTTTCGCTCACGTTCTTTTTTATTGCGCTCAGTGACATCGCGATCGATTTCGGAAGCACTTGAGATAGCGCCTGAGGTTCTAATTGGAGAAATCGTTTGCGATACCTCTACGCTTTCTCCACTTTTCTTTACTCGAACCTTTTCCTGACGAATTACTTCCCCTTGCTTGAGAGTTGCTTCAACTCTTGACCATTCTTCCAGATCATATGAAGGAATTAGCATTGCAATTGATTGTCCGGCCGCCTCTTCCGCAGTATAGCCGAAGAGCCGCTCTGCTCCTTTATTCCAACTGGTTATGGTTCCTGTTATAGTCTTGCCGATAATAGCGTCATCCGAGGAATCTACAATTGCAGCCAATCTGGCAGTTGCTTCACCAACATTTTTTCTTGTTACGGCGTAGCTTATCGACCGACTCAAAGTAGACAAATCTATGCGGCCTTTAACTAGGTAATCTTGAGCGCCAGAAGATAGAGCTTTTAAAGCGGTAGCGTCGTCTTCGGTACCGGTTAATACTATTAACGGTATCAGAGGGGCAGCCTTGTGTATCTTTACCACAGTGCTTATGCCAGTGCTGTCAGGCAAGGATAAATCTAGAAGAATTAAATCAATGCCACCATGCTGTAATACCTCAAGCGCTACAGCCAGACAATCACAATGTTTCAGTACGAGATCCCCATCTTTAAGAGATTCAAGCTGAAACTGTAAAAGCTCGGCATCTTCATAACTGTCTTCTACAAGGAGTATAGAGCGAACAGGCAAAGCACTGGTGATGGAAGGATTTTCCACAGTTAACTCGGTGGTGGCAATTGCACGACACCAAACCAAAAGTCATCGATTGTATGTACGATTTTCGAGAGAGCGAGAAGATCAACTGGTTTGCTTATATAACAATTTGCATGGAGTTCATAAGAGCGAACAATATCCTCTTCGGCTTGTGATGTAGTTAGAATAACCACCGGAATCGTTCGCAACTCTGGATCATTTTTCATGTCGAACAGGACCTCTCGCCCGTCTTTGCGCGGCATGTTCAGGTCCAATAGAACTAGAGAAGGTTTGCTCACGGAAGCGTATTTACCTTCTTTACGTAAGTACTGCATGGCCTCGACACCGTCATTAACTATGTTAATATCGTTGGCCAACTTTGTTCCTTTTAGCGCCGCCAGTGTGAACTCAATGTCATCAACACTGTCGTCTACAATCAAAATATTTATGAGTTGGTTCATGTCTTTTCTTCTCCGCTATCAGGTATGGTGAAGTAAAAGGTTGAACCGTTGCCTGGTTCAGACTCAACCCAAATTCGGCCGCCATGACGACCAACAATCGTTTCACAAATAGCAAGTCCGATACCGGTGCCAGAGTAGGCAGTGGCCGTGTGCAATCGCTGAAAGATTCGAAACACACGCTCTGAAAACTCAGGTGCAATGCCTATTCCATTATCCTCAACGGAAAATAGCCAGGATGTTGCCTCCCTCTTTGCGCGGATCGACACAATGATAGGTCTTTCGGTAGCGCAGAATTTGATGGCGTTCCCGATAAGATTCTGGAAAAGCTGAGTTAACTGAGAAGCGTCTGCCATGATTACAGGTAATGAATCGACATTTATTTGCGCTCCGCTTTCAGCGATACTAGCGTTAAGGCTTTTAATGCAAGTTCCAAGAATTTCGTTGCAGTCAGTTGGTGTCACTACTTGAGGCTTTGTCTGAATTCGCGAATAGGCAAGAAGATCGTTGATGAGGGTTTGCATTCGGATAACCCCATCCTTAATCTTTGTCATGCAACGCAATGATTTCTCTTCGAGCTGTCCAGCCTGATATTGCAGCAACATGTCGGTGAAACCAGAAATAGAACGAAGTGGCTCTTGCAGATCATGAGCTGCCACGGTTGCAAATTGTTGGAGAGCCATATTCGAGCGAGCGGCCTCTTCTGACAGCTTTTTTTGCTCGCTGTTGTCTTTAATAACTAAAAGTGCACCTGTGATTTCACCTTTGGTGTTTTTCCACGGTTTCAAATCTATGGCGCATGAGTTTGCTCTTCCTGTACCTAAGTGATTTTGGATGAGCACTTCTAGATTGATTACCTCCTCCCCAGTAATTGCTCTCCTTAACGGTGATTCCGTTTCGGGATACAAGGTGGTTCCATCCGGCAAGTAAAAACCGTAATATTCCGTCCAGTTCTCGAGTGGAACCACTTCTTTTCCGATTCCAATCATTGTTGAGGCGGCCGGATTGGAAAATGTGATTGTCCCTTGCGTATCCACAAGGAGGATGCCCAGTCCTAAACTTTCGAATATCGACTCGATGGTTTGCAAATTATTGGGGGATAGCTTTTGCAAGATGCCTGGTCCTTCAGCAAAGAACAGACTGTTCCTTGCTTCGGTTAGGAATTATTTGCTACTGTACTGCGGGGCAAATAATTCCCGCTCAAGTTTCTGGAAGCTTGTCGCTGACTGGCTACTGGGATGCCTGGCCTGGATGTCAACGTTGCAGCGTGTTGACTACCTGTACTGTACAGCATGACATGGAATAGTTCGCTTTTGTTTCATTTGGCACAATGTTATGTACGCTTTGTGTTGTATTCGCAATGCGGAGTCTTAATTCACCGTTTGACTATTGCATTTGCGTTCTTACGAATTAGAAGGACTCTCTACTGCGGATTTTTTCAAAAGCGGCAATAAAACAACTAAAAGGTATGTTGCCGAGACAATCCAACCTAGAGCGGCAACGCCCAACCACATGGATAGGTACTCAGTATAAACGCCAACCAAGCCACCGATCAGGTTAAAGGCAAGTGCGATAGGCGGAGCTTGCGATTGTCTGAATAAGAGAGCAAAGATAATGGCAGCTACTCCCATCGGTGCAAGATAAATGAAAGCACCAGCTGCTTGTCCTGCAAGGCTTCCCATGGTCGCCAGTCGAGCGGCGCTTATGAAGCTGCCTGTGATGATCGATGCCAGTAGAATTGGCACCAGCCAAGACAGTGCAGAAGGTTTAAGTCGAAGAGCAATTTGATTTGCAATTAAAATCAAAAGCATGACACCAGCGATAGTGACAACATTTACAATCCAGGTTGAACCAAACAAGAGCGACAAAGAGGCCATTGATCGCACTTCGAGCAACATGAAAGCAGCTCCCAGGAAGAACATCTGCCAGTTAGATACACTCAAGAAGCCTTGTTTGAGCTGACTTGCTACGAGGATGCCGCTTAGGCAATCTCATCGGATTGCGCGTAGAACCAAAAATCAACATCCGTTTGTTCTTTGATAAATGGAATAGGGCGATATCCTGCGCAATTACACTGCTTAAAGGAGTCAATGCGTCACGCCGGTGCAAATGATACCATATATGGTGCCAAAAAAATGAAAAATAAGTAGCAGGTTCCTGGTCAACAAACTGGAGTCGGGTCTCACGGAGAACCGTATTGGGTTTCAGTTTGATTTCATTGCCACACAAACCTGAAAGAAATGCTAGGTTGCTTACTTCTCAGGTTGTCAGGCAGAAAATCGTATATTATTAATGCTTCCGTTTCTCCCCTGCATAGCGGACTTATCGTGCGAGTTCTACTCTCTGCATTGTTCCTGTTCTACATTTTTGCGGCTGCACCCCAGGTGCAAGCGCGTCTCCTCATGGGCGAAGTCCAACATATGGAGAGCATAGAGCCCGTGCCCGACAACTTAAGACCAGGCAATACATTCAGCAAGGAATCAATTCCCGGTTTGGGATACACGGGCAACACCTGGTACAAAATTCCAGAATGGTTAGCCGGCATTTGGCATAAAGAATCGCAAACAGATTACTTTCTATACAACTATTCCAGCAATTCCATGGATAGCTCGGTACGCAAACAAACCGCCATCTCAGACGGTCGCTGGGGTATGCAAAAGGATGACAGCGGCAATGTTTGGCAATATGACCCACTGCCTTATACACAAACAATTGATGCAGGAGCTCAGTCAATTGTTCAAGTAGTAAGAGTTTGCGAACCAATTGAATTGGACGGGAGACGTTTTGCGAAACGAAGCGTGGTCACCGAGATTAGAACGGACAAAGCTACCGGCAAAATCCTCGCAACCCAAACGGGCGAGCTAATTAGCTACTTTATCCCGCAGTCGGACAACCTCATAAAGCGCGAGACCTCCTCAAAGGTGTTCGATAGCAATGGGCAGCCAATACTGCTGGGACGTTCCTATTCATATGAAAATCGCCTAACCTGGTTTCAAGCACAGGACTTTTACCTCGGTAAGGACATGCGCGCGCTGTTTAAGCAGTTTTTGAAAATGACAGGCGCGATTTCGTGTCTATTCGAACCCTGGAATGTGAAGAAGATCTGAATCGCAATTCTTCCCCGCATTCTTTACTTGGGCGAACCTAAGAGTTCGTAGTACTTATCCTTTTCCATAACCTGTTTGGCCTTGATTCGATCTCGCGCAGCCAAGCTTGTTTGACCAAGTTTGTCATAGGCTCGCGCCCTTTGTTCGAAATAAGTCTCTCTATAGTCTGCGTCGGGTTTTTGCAGCATGATTGCTTCGCTATAATCTACGATAGCACTCTGATATTGCTTAAGATTGAATTTTAAATCTGCTCGCATCTTGTAGCTGAAATCGTCCTTCCGATTGCAGGAGATTGCATCGTCCAAATCTTTCATAGCCTTCTTGAACTCACCCAAATGGCAATAATAAACAGATCTTTCTCGCATCTGGAAATAATGATCTCTGGCATTGGGCATCAGCTTCATGGCATGCGAAACGTCATCAACGGCTGCTTTAGGATTTCCAAGTTCGTCATAACATCGAGCCCGGGCAATGTAAGCCTTGTAATCCCAAGGATCCAGCTCAATTGCCTTGTTCAAATCGGCCATTGCTTCCTTTCTTTCTTCCAAAGAGAGCAACAATGAGCCCCTCTCGTAATAGAGGCGTGGTTCGCGGGGATTGATCGTAATGGCGCGATCGAAACACTGCTGCGCTTCTCTGAACTTCTTATCGTGCATAAGTATTCTTGCTCTATTGTAGTAATCCTGGGCATCGTTGGCGGCACTAGTCATAGTGCCATAGAAGTTTAAAATGAGGATACTTGAGGCTCCAGGAAGAATAGATATTGCAATTCGATAGACTGGATTCATTGACTATTCAAGAATGGAAATGGGAACAGTAAAGTTGCAGAAGTCAAGGTGGAAGGATTTGTTTAGAGAATTTGGAAGCGCATAGGAAGGGAATGAAATGGATCCAGTCGGTCTTATTACCAGCATATTAGCCCCGTTCTTTATAGTTGGGCTGGCATTTGTTGCCTTTATTGTTTTTGTGCGTAACTCCGCCCATGGCTTAAGCAAAGATGCTCGTAGAGGGGCCTCCAACTTTTCGGTTTTCAATTATGTCAAATCTGCTGTAATTGCAATCCACGAGTTAATCAACCGGAATAAAACAGGCGAGGGCAATGCAACCAAATCTGGTGCCGAAGTTAGATCCATATCGAAGCCACAAGAAATCAGAGGCGAATCAGAAACGCTCCCGGCAATTTCGCAAAACGACGAATCTGCTAATAAATAGTGAATTTCGTCAGTTTTCAAGGGCGTAGCGGTATTTTGGGAGTGTAGCGTACTCGAGCAGAAAATAGCCCGCAAATTAGTAAATGGATTTGCCACATGAACAGTTTTCAGATCTATCCGCGTTCACCTATACCTAGTCAAATTCCGTACTTACTAGGCATAATCGTTGGTATTTGTGGCGTTTTAATTTCTGGATACTTCAATTATCAAAACCATCAAGCTCAAAACTGGCCAACGATAGTCGGCAACTGCTTGGATGGCCGGCGCGGGTCTCAGCGTACTCAAACAAGCCGAATGCTTTCTTATACGTATAACGCAGGCGGCAAAGAATATTTGCTTCAAAGGTTTCAGCCAGCAATCTCTTATGAGACACCCCCGACCATTGAGATAGCGTATGACCCCAATAACCCTGGCTATGGCGTAGTTAAAACTGATTCACCGATAATGCTAATTTTGAGTTTCGTATTTTTTGCTGTTCTAGGAGTGGGATGCTTTTTTGCTTATTCAGGTGGATCCACAATTGACGTTAGTTCAGTCCGAACGAACACCTGGCACTATTAGTATTTGCGATCAGAATTACAAAATTAGGCAGCCGCTATGCTTGCCTGGACGAGTGACGCAAGTCGTTGGCACGTGTCATCAGAAGTGATTAGAGTGCCTTCGTTATCAGGCTCAAAAATCGAGCGTACTCGAATTGGAATTTCGCATGCCATCGCGTATGCAATTGCGTGAATGTTTACTATGTGGCCACCACTAATAATGAGTCGTCGCATGTTCTGGTAGCTAATGAACTCGTAAAGCCGTTTTTCACCGTAAACAGGATCCATGGCATGAATGCCATCGATGTCGGTATAAAGATCGCATCGCGTTGCATTAATCGATTTGGCCAGTGCAACGGCAGTTATATCCGAACCGCCCCTGCCAACTCTGGTTATTTCACCGGTGACAGTGGAACCTTGATGGCCGGCAACAACCGGAATGATATTTTGCCTCAGTAGATCCTCGAATATTCTGGAGTTAACTGAGCAGATTGCTGAGTTACCATGCTCTGGTGTAGTGACAATTCCGGCTTGTGTTCCTGCAAGTGCTTTCGCACGCAAATTACAATTTTGAAGCGCCAAAGCCATAAGAGAAGCGGACGTCTGCTCTGCGGTACTCAATAGCAAATCCATTTCATGCGGATTTGGTTCATCTTCAACTTGGTTGGCAAGCCATGTGAGACCGTCTTGCGTGCGCCCCATCCCAGATACGACAACGGCAATCTGAAATCCATCGCGCACATGTTCTTGTACGATTTGTGCAGCTTTTTTGAAATCTTCTATATCTTGAAGCGCACTGCGCCCGAATTTTATAACTAATCTTCTCATGGATATTAGCCCTCCGTGCTCCTCACGACGTGGGCTCAAGCGAGGAAAGTTCCTTAAAAATATAATTCTTCGCAAAGGTAAACTTGAACGAGTCGCTGATGGAGGGAGCGTTCAAGCGAACGCTCCCTCCATCAATTTTAGCGTCGAGTTGCTCTTAGCATTGACTTGCTTCTAGCGCTGATTTCACTTAAAGCACTGATATCTAATGCTGAGTTTACTTTGTTACTTTAGAGAAATTTTTCTTCAGCATAGTTATTGCTTCGTAGGTCTTTTCTTGACCAGGCAATAATTCTTGTTCGACAACCACACGGGCTGTTGCATCGAGATGTTTGATCTCATCTTTATATGAATTCAATCCTTGAGTTTCCCCTTCTTCCAGTGAACCAAGCGCTGCTTCTTCACCCAACAATGCAGCACCACCTTCCACCAATTTGGCAAAGGCGCCCCAAGCACCAGATTCTTCAACTGGTTTGCCACCAGTTTCCTGAACGAGTTCAGCCAATCTGCTTGCTCGTCTGGAATGGTCGGCCTGACATTGTTGAAGCACCAGATTAATATTCGAATCTTTGGCTACACCGAGAGCTTGCTTATAAGTCTCAACCGCAGCGATCTCGCCGCGCAACAAATTATTCAATTTAGTTGCTGTTTCAGTCATTATTGATTCTCCTATAATTTTTCCTAAAGCACTGAGATATAAGACTCAAATACGCCTTCCTAAGTTGCAACCGTACTCGAGACCGGCTTGCAAAGAGGGTATGAATTAACAGCACCTGTCGGGTGATAACTCACGTGCAGGATGGAAGATGCGGAAATTCGCGATATCTTTAACGAGTCCCAATTAGCAAGTCCCGATGGAGAACACGCGAAATGAAGACCGACACAACCTTGTTCGACATTTACTCTGACCTCAACGTTATTTCGATCATGCAAAACGAAGAAGCCGTTGACTACATAGACGAAGTAGTTGGTTCAAACACGGAAGAAATCGCTGCCTAGGGCATTTTGGCGCCGATCTTTTGTTCGGACCTGAATCGATCAAGATCCAATTGAAATGCTGTCGGGTGAATACAGATATCGCCCGAAAATGGATCATCGTAAGATGCCAGCAAAAATATATTTAGGCAAAGAACCACACTCACAATTGATACCATCACAATTTGAGTTCTCAAATTGTTTGCAGCGAAAAAATAAGTGAATAGGATTGTTGCTACGGCACCAATTAAGAGCACACACCAGAGCTCAGTTGGCAAAGAGCTATTTATCTGCTCAACCCTCATTCGACGATTATCACCAAGGCTCACAACGCACGGAATAATGCACTGCTGCACGTTGCTCTGACCTTGTGAGACAGGGTTGTATGTTGAGCAAGTGTTGGACATCTCTACAAAAATGCTCCAGGCTCGCTCGCTTGATTTCTTCTGTGAAAGTAGCACCCATTCGTGATTGATTACATCATCAGCGTAGTCAATACAGAGGCTTCGAATTCTGTCGCGCGTAGCGTCAGGGAGCCCGATCGAAAGCCGATACACATCTGCTAGAGAGGCTGCTTCTTGTTGAACTATTGCTCGTGCTGTTGAAAAACGCTGCATGGCATCGCCGACCATAAAACCGAGCAAAATTGCGAACATCATGCCAACAACTTGCGAAAGCGGGTCGGCAACATCGTGTTGGGTATGCTCAGCCCTTAGAAACCAACGCCGTACGCAAAGCAGACCACCTATTGCAAGCATCATGACTATGATAGTCATGATCAGACTATTCGAGAACGTCACGTCGAAATTGTGCATAATCCCCTTTTAAAAAACCGATTTTTTCTTCGGCGATGCAGCTTTGGAATTATTACACGATGGCGCCCTTGGCAGGTATGAGCTATTCGCTAAGGTGATATCGAATGGTTGTTACTACTTTGCCTGGTTTGAAAACAAGCATGGCTTTTATAGCAATCGCAGTCTGATTGTGCATGAGATTATGCCACCATTTCTTCGCAACGACTTCCGGAATGACGATTGTGACTATATCGTGCTCGTGTCGCTTTTCAACTTCGTCAATGTATTTGAGGAGTGGTCCGCTTAGCGATCTATAAGGCGATTTCAGAACAGTTAATTTTATGCCGCTTCCCCACTCTTCCCAATCCTTTTGAAGTTGTATTGTCGCTTCCTCATTGAGCTCGACGTGCACGGCTTCTACTCTTGTCGAAATACTCTTTGCGTATTCCAAGGCAGGCAGAACGCCTTTGTTCAATGAAGCAACTAAAACCAAAACTGTGTGTTCTAATGCTTGCGGGTGATATTCCTTTTTCGGCACAGCAAGTTGCTTGCGCATTGTTTCGTAGTGTCGATTGATGTTTTTGAATAATGCAACGATCAAAGGTAAGCTAATCAAAACTATCCAGGCACCGGATGTGAGTTTTTCCATGCAAAGAATGAGGCTCACAAACAAAGTAACCAATGCGCCTGCACCATTGGTGAACATTGCCTTGACGTCTGGTTTTGCGTCCTTAGAGCGAAGCGCACGCGTAACCATACCGGCTTGTGCGAAAGTAAAAGAGAGGAACACTCCGATGGCGTACATCGGCATTAGATTGTGAACGCTAGCGTGAAAAGTAATTACTAAAATGGCAGCCATAAAGGCAAGAAGAACAATGCCATTTGAAAAGACCAGCCGATCGCCGACATTCATTAGTTGACGTGGCAAGAATCCATCACGCGCAAGGATCATAGCTAGTCTTGGGAAACCGCCAAAACTGGTATTGGCGGCTAGCAATAAAATGCTCGTCGTTGATAGTTGGATAACGTAATAAAACAGATCTTGTTTGCTTAGCACAGCTCTGGCAATCTGCGAAACAACCGTATCTCCTTCAACCGGAATAATTTGGTGAACTACTGCTAGATAGGACAGTCCTAGCAAGATAACTCCGAGCAGAAATCCCATTAGTACCATTGTCAAATTCGCTGTTTTCACAGATGGTTCTTTGAATGCTTTAACGCCATTGGAGACTGCTTCAATGCCTGTAAGAGCAGCGCATCCGTGCGCGAAAGCTTTCAGGAACAGCAAACCAAAAGCGAGATGTTCAACGCCAATTTGGATGCCGTGATAAACAGGGGGCTGAGGTGGCGCATAAACAGCGCTTTGAAAAACGCCTATCGTAATGAGAGAGAGCATGCAAAAAATGAATAGGTAGGCGGGCAGAGCTATTACACGAGCCGATTCTCTCACTCCGCGCAAATTGATGTAGGCAATGGCAATAATGGCAGCCAGAGCTAAGCCAACAGAAGCATGTTCTTCAATAACTGCTTGTGCACCAGTCGTAGCATGAAACATCGCTGTAAAAGCAGCAACACCAGCACAGACGCTGACTGCAACCGTTAATACATAATCAAGCAAAAGTGCTGCCGCAGCAAGGAGCGAACTAGTAGGACCCAAATTATCTTTTGCAACTGTGTAGGCTCCCCCACCACCTGGATATGCTTTTATCACCTGGCGATAAGAAACAACCACAATTGCCAGCAACATGGCAATGGCAATTGCGACAGGAACGCACATAAATAGGTTGCTCAAATCGAAACTGTTTTCAGCAGCCGTAGTGCTGGAAACGCTGCTGATGCTTATAATGCCTACGAGTGCTATTAAAATCTCATCGGTTGCATAGGCTGATGATGAGAGGGCATCTGATGCAAATATCGCCAATCCTAGCGGTACATTGAGTCGTTCTTCGGTCTCAGATTTTGAATCCAAAGGCGAACCAAATACAAAGCTCTTTAGTTGTTTAAACACATTAGTTAATCGTCTCTTTCTTCGGAATGTGAATTGTGGTGCCTGATTCCAACTCTTTCGCTTGTAGCGATTTGATCGCGAAATCGGCTGTAGCCTGAACATTTGAGATTTGCTGTTTCAGTGTTCGCACTTCTTCTTCAAGGGCATTTATTCGAACTTTCAATTCGTGCTCTTCTTCCGGACCTATTTCTTGAAATTTCAATTTCAATCGGTCGGCGAATGCTTCTGCAATTGGTGCCGCTATTTTTGCTATCCCGAATATCACTACCGCGATAACCATCAGTGCAACTAATACTTCAACAGCAATCATTGTGAAACTCCCTTGTTTCGCTCATCTCTTTGTACGAAGTTTCGTTCACGCGAGGATTCGTTCAAAGGACGCTTTCAGAAAATCTGTAAGTTATTTTTTCGGTGCGTCACTTTGGGCAGATGCATGAAGTTGAATCATGTTGCCAAAGCCACCTGCGCCACCTCCACTAACAACCATTGTACTCGGCAGAGTGCCATCCCATTTTTTGACGCGTTCATATTCGATCAGTGTTGGTGATTTTTGAAGAGCTTGACTTTGCAGTTCGATAGATTTGGCTTGCGCTGTAGCATTCGCTACGGTGATTTCCGCTTCTTTCTTTGCTTTGTCCAACTCATAAGATTTTTGGAGAGCTTGTTGCTCCATAACCTGCTTCTGAGCAATAGCTTGCTGCAGAACTTCAGGCAATCCTACGTGCGTGATTGGAATATCAACAACTTCCACTAATCCTTTTACGTTATCGCGCACCATCGCCAATACCTGATTTTTGATAATATTGACGCTCTTGGTTGCGGCATCAGCTTTGTATTGTGATACCACTTGTCGAAAAGCTTCTTGCACTTGTGGTGCAACCAACCTGTCGAATGGATCACCGGCATATTTTTCGTACAAGATCAGCACTTCGCCTTCAGGAATGCGATAAAGCACCTTGTAGCTAATGCTAATTGGTTGTTGATCGGCGGTGAGAGGATCGGCTTGACCGTCCTTGGTGTCTTGCTTAACCGAATAATCGGTAATCCGGTCAGTGAGTGGATTGTAAAACTGCATTCCAGGATTCAATAGATTTCGGTCCATCTGTCCAAGGGACACCTTAACTGCTCTTTGTCCGGGCTCAATTATGGTGCAGGCGGTCAGGGATACTGACACCGCAACTGTTATAAGTACACCCCCCAGTTTCATATATGTTAGGCCTCCTAAGCCCAATTTAGATTCATCCAGGTGACCACCCGATTCGGGTCTCACCAGGATAAACTCGCTACCTAATAACATTCAAGTTCGATCTTTCGGATCGAAGTGGTTTCTACACTTCGATTGCTTTTTTGTTCGTTGCCATAATGGATGACTGCATATCTGGCTTTCTCTGAATGACTGTATTCACTATATACTTCCGAGCACTACGCTATGCCGGATGTAATCAATCCGTAAGAAATGGGTTCAAACCTTAAATGACCTTTCCTTAAGTGTTTCGGTCGTTTATTGCCCGATTAGTGAAACGTCCGGTGAGGACTTTCATCCATTCTCGGGCTACAAACACAATCGCAACTGGAATAACGCGTGGGTCTTTCGTTTCTTTAAAAACTGGCTCGTTTTTCTCAAATACATAGTGACCGGCCATTTGACAGGCGTAGCCGATTGCAATGAGCAAAAGCCCTAAAGGAAGGCGTCGCATTAGAGCAGGGATACCGAGAATGATTGTCGGAACGCCAATGAGGTGTGTAATTCTGCAGCCGGTCGTGCGGTGCTTGTGTGCGTACATCCTATAAATGTTGATGAAATCGGAGGCTGTGAAGGTGAACGCCCCTTCTCTGTGCGAATAGTTGTCAGTGCTTGAATATGTCATTGCAATTTTTTTTGATCCTTTCCGGACTGTCCCTTTTCGATCTTAGGAATAACATTTTCTTGCTGAAAGTGCTGGCTTTTTTCTAGCGTCTTCATTAATACGTTTTCGCCGTCGATAGGCAAACCAAATATGGTATCAATGCCCCATCTTGCAATCAGTCAATGAAAAGATCCGCGGCTGTTTCGCTCATCGCTTTTTCTTGTCTTCCTAATGGCCGAAGTTGGGTTATGGTCACCCTTCTTTGAGAGGAGCTAGCTTAACGACGCCGGCGCGACATTGATCGTTCCGAAACGGGAACTGCCAGTATTGATGGTTTCCAAGCTTGTTTTAACCTGAATCCAAAGGCGATGGCTCGAATCCAACTGCCGGGAATAAGATAGAGTAACTATTCGTTAGAACTTTAGAAGTGGCTCAGATCTGAAGGGAAAAACATGAAGCGCAACCTCATCGTATTGGCAATTTTGGGATTTTGGGGTCATCAGGTGGAGGCAGCAGAGACGGCGACGACTGGTACTAAGCCCCCCGATAAAATCGTCAAAACGGAGGCGGAATGGAAGAAAACCTTATCTCCTGCGCAGTTTTGCATTATGAGAGGAAAGGGGACCGAGACCGCTTTCAACAATAAGTACGACAGTTTCTTCAAACCCGGTATTTATGAATGTGCAGCCTGCGGCAATAAGCTCTTCAGTTCCGATTCGAAATACGATTCACATAGTGGATGGCCGGCATTTTTCCGTCCAATTTCCAGAGAAAGTATCAAAGTAGAGAAGGACACCAGTGAAGGTATGGAACGCACAGAAGTTCTTTGTGCAAAGTGTGAATCTCACTTGGGGCACGTGTTTCTGGATGGACCAAAGCCAACCAACCTGCACTTTTGCATCAATTCCGCGTGTCTGAATTTCGTTCCTTTCACAGCCAGTGCACCGGACAAAAGTAGTCCAAAATAATATTTTGTGTCACCCTTTTGCCACTCACAGTCCGTAAACTCAAACGCCATGGGGAAAAGCGATCCCGGCAGAGATACGGAGTAAAGAGATGACAGTCGACAGCATGCAAGAAGCCATCCAAGAATGCGACATCTATTTTCAGGATGCAAACGGTGTTTTGGAAGATGCTGGCAATCTTAGAAAAACAATCAAGCAATATGGACATACGTTTCCCCTCGCTACAAGAATTGCAAGCGCTGCCAATGTCCTTCGCGACCTTGAGGGGCAGGAAGCAAATGTGAGAGCTCAACTTCGCTTGTGCATTAGACAATTGCACAAGAGCGTTCATGACGGACGTGATCGGCACAAAGAGCAGATTTTGGCAAAGACGCGTATGTTGTACATCGAACTCGATCGTCTCCAAGGCTTACAAGAGAAGGCCAAAACTCATGTGGATGGCATACGGCTGGAGCGCCAATCACGCGTGTCTTTCCATGAAAATTTTCAAGATGGGTTGTTGAATTTAGGCTCGACGATTTTGAAAGCGCTTCAACGACAATCGGACGCATTTTCACTTAAAGTCTGAGTCCAAATTGAGTGGATAAATTTAACTACTACTATGCTCAAAGTTGATTTCTCCATTTGGGGAACCAACTGACTTTTGCTTCTGTCTCAAAACTCAAATCGGGCGAATGTCCTTTGGCGCAACCAAAAAACCCGTTCGCCCTCATATATGCGCCAGCAGCCTCATAGGTGACTTTAGAAGAGATAGGTCTCTTTGGGTTTCACCAAGGCTGCTGGTTTTAATGTCACGCGTCCTATAAGTTTTTCGTTTGGAGGTTTGCTAATGACCAGAATTATCCGCTTAGCCACGTTGGCTGCATTTTCTGTATTCACGATCGAAAGTGTCGAATCCTGGTCACCTGCGATTTGCGATGAAGTGAAGTCCGAATCTTCCAGCACCGAAATTACGCCTTCGTCAGGTGCCGCCACGACAACTACCAGTGAGCAAGTGGCACCCGTTTCGAGCACAACCGAAAAAGCAACATCAACTACGACTCAACGTGCTGTTCCGGTAAAACCGGCTGTGACATCAACCAGTTCGTCTACCACTACCAAAGTGAGACGAGGCTACTAAATTTAGGCAGAAATTGTAGCGGCGCAATTGAATTTAGAGCGCGCTCTAATTAGGCAATACAACTAAAGACGGATTGCACTAAAACGCAGTCTAACGTGATCAGCTGTCCAATTCCCTGTTTGATCTTTCAAGATTGGTTGAAGCATTTCTACAACTTCAGCGATAATAGTCGTTTGAATTTCTTGCGGCGCATTCTTAATGAAAACGTTTGCGAAGGTCCCCAACCAATCATTCATGCCTTGTGGTATCGATGTGGGCCTTCCAATCAATTGAATATAGTCGACTTCGAAATTGTGAGCTTTAAGTTTTTGCGAAAATTCTTCAACGGAAGGATAATACCAAATTTGTTTTTCGTTTATTTCAACGCGATGTTTGGTGAGCACCGTATGCAGTGCTAAACGTATTGCGGCGATATTTCCATGCCCGCCGAATTCACCGACAAAACGCCCCCTTGATGTAAGAACTCTCTGAACACCATTTAAAACTTCATCAATAGCTGGCATCCAATGCAAGGCGGCGTTTGTGAAGACAGCATCGAATGGTTCATCGAAAGCAATGTTTCGAGCATCCATTGCATAAACTTCTAAACCTCGTTCCTTTGCTCCTTTAAGCATTCCCGGCGAAGAATCAATTCCAATAACCTTTGCACCGCTTTGAGCTATTTTTGCAGTGAGTGCGCCATCACCACAACCCAAATCAAGAATGCGCTCGCCATTTTTAGGCTCAAGAAGTTCAAGCACTGGTGTGCCTAAATCAGAAACATAGCGCGCCGTTTGCGCGTAGTTATCACTATCCCAAACCTGTTTAATTTCGCAAGGCAAGATATTTTCTCCCATCTCTGACGATAGCTAAAGTTATACCAGCCTTATCGAAAGGTGCTTCTATCTCTGACTTTTTAGGTTGACTGAATTTTGATCAAATTTCAGTCAATGTGTAAAGTCCCGATTGTCAGTAAACGTGGTGGTGTCGCTTGCGGCTCGCTCAGTTCTTTACGCTCGCTGCCTGAGCACTGTTATCGGTGCTGAAGATACTCGCCGGTGATTGCGTGGCTGTTGGCCCATTCACGCCGGTGGGATCATTTATGACCGCTGGATTGACGTCGTGCGAATATTGTGGAGTAGATGCACTGTAAATTACGAATGCGAATGCAATCGCTACTGCGATCAACGCAAAAGCGATGAACCAGGCCAATAATAAATCAGCATCTACGTTGGCTTGCCTGGCGTTGTTTCTTGGTTCTGATGAATACGTTATTGCCATTTTTCACTCCTGAAGCAAATCGCGCTTGAACTTGCTTCACTGGTGCATGCCACCACACATGACGCACTTGCAATGATATCGGTTTCGTATTTCGCTATTCCTGGAAGCATCTACATATATGTATATGAGAATATATGAGAGAGACGCTTCTAAAAAACTCAAGGCAAATCTAGCTGGAGTTGGCGCCAATATCAGACAACGCCCCAGGCACAAATCAGTCGCGTTACTAAACGCACTAGGAATGCCCGTCTCGCCCCGCAGTTTTTAGCAAATCTCTAGATTTGAACAGCTTTTCTACCAGAGATTCGGTGTATTATGATTATTGGTGGGGTTGCTAAGTGCGTCCCAACCAAGTGGCGATTGTCGTCACAACCTTATAACCCTCTGTCCGCAGATCGAACACAAAGATCGAGACGGGAATAAGCGGAACTATTAAGACTTGGTTTAGCCAAAATCTTGCGATAGTGCGCATTTTGAAGAGGGGCTTAGAAAATCAGATTTGCAACTGGTGACTCCAGTCTGCTAGAATCGTAGATTCCCGGGTTTTTCCCGGAACGCCGTCCGGAGGCGAATATTCCGGTGTCGTACCCTGAAAACTGCATATTGAGGTCCGTATTCCACCAATAAATTTGTCTGGAAACCCAGGCGGTGTCCTGCCGCCCTGGAAAATTTCTAGACGTTGGTCAAGCTACAAAGAGCGCACGGTGGATACCTAGGCGCCAGCAGCCGAAGAAGGACGCAATAAACTGCGAAAAGCCGCGGGAAGCCGTTATAGGCTACGATCCGCGGGTCTCCGAATGGGGCAACCCCGCTAAAGTAATGTTTAGCGACGCATGTCTGAATTCATAGGACATGACGAGGTAAGCCGGGGAACTGAAACATCTTATTACCCGGAAGAAAAGAAAACAAACTAGTGATTCCCTTAGTAGCGGCGAGTGAAAGGGGAACAGCCTAAACCTCATTGACGTGAGTCAGTGGGGGGTCGTGGGACACCATCACGAGATGGGATGAAGTTAGTCGAAGTGTCTGGAAAGGCACACCATAGACGGTGACAGTCCGGTAAACGAAAACTTCTGAACCTCAGGTGTATCCCAAGTAGTACGGGGCACGAGAAACCCTGTACGAATCAGCCGGGACCATCCGGTAAGGCTAAATACTGACTGGCGACCGATAGTGAACAAGTACCGCGAGGGAAAGGTGAAAAGAACCCCGGTGAGGGGAGTGAAATAGAACATGAAACCGTGTGCTTACAAGCAATTGGAGCACTATTTGATAGTGTGACAGTGTGCCTGTTGAAGAATGAGCCGGCGAGTTACCTTATGTAGTTGGTTAAGCAGTTAATATGCGAAGCCACAGGGAAACCGAGTCTGATAAGGGCGTTGATAATTACATGAGGTAGACCCGAACCCAGGTGATCTATGCATGGCCAGGATGAAGCGCGTGTAACAATGCGTAGAGGTCCGAACCAACTGATGTTGAAAAATCAGTGGATGAGCTGTGCATAGGGGTGAAATGCCAATCGAACCTGGAGCTAGCTGGTTCTCCCCGAAAGGCGTTGAGGCACCGCGTTGGACGTATCTTATGGGGGGTAGAGCACTAGTTCGGTGCGGGCGGAGAAAATCCGTACCAAATCGAGTTAAACTCCGAATACCCATAACGTTTATCCAGCAGTGAGACTGCGAGAGATAAGTTCCGTAGTCAAGAGGGAAACAGCCCAGACCACCGACTAAGGCCCCAAAGTACATGCTAAGTGATTAAGGAGGTGGAGTTGCATAGACAACCAGGATGTTGGCTTAGAAGCAGCCACCATTCAAAGAAAGCGTAATAGCTCACTGGTCAAGCGACTCTGCGCCGAAAACGTACGGGACTAAGCATGTCGCCGAAATCGTGGGATCATGCAAATGATCGGTAGGGGAGCGTTGTGTTGTAGGACGAAGCATGAGCGTAAGCACGTGTGGACGAAGCACAAGTGAGACTGTCGGCTTGAGTAGCGAAAACATTGGTGAGAATCCAATGCACCGAAAGACTAAGGGTTCCCACGGCAGGTTCGTCCACGTGGGGTTAGTCGGGAGCTAAGGCGAGGCCGAAAGGCGTAGTCGATGCACAGCGGGTTAATATTCCCGTACCACCGTAGATCGTTATCAGTTAAGTCGGGACGCAGGAGGCTATATGGAAGGGGCGACTGGATGTCACCTCCAAAGGCGTAGCTAGTCTGGGTAGGCAAATCCGCCCGGGCGTTATAAAGTAAGGCCGAGTAAGGAAGAACTCACGAGTTCAACTCCATAGATGCCACGCTGTCGAGAAAAGCGGCGTAACGAGATCAAAGGTGCCCGTACCCGAAACCGACACAGGTAGTCAGGTAGAGAATACCAAGGTGCGCGAGATAACTCTCTCTAAGGAACTCGGCAAAATAACCTCGTAACTTCGGAAGAAGAGGTGTCATATTAGGGTGTAGCCACTTGCTGGTGAAGCTCGAAATGATCGCAGCGACGAGGCTCAAGCGACTGTTTAACAAAAACACAGGTCTCTGCTAAACCGTAAGGTGATGTATAGGGGCTGACTCCTGCCCAGTGCCGGAAGGTCAAGTGGATCGGTTAGCGTAAGCGAAGCTGAAAAACAAAGCCCCGGTGAACGGCGGCCGTAACTATAACGGTCCTAAGGTAGCGAAATTCCTTGTCGGGTAAGTTCCGACCCGCACGAATGGAGTAACGATTTGAGCGCTGTCTCGGAGAGAGGCTCGGCGAAATAGGATTGTCTGTGAAGATACGGACTAGGCGTGCCAGGACAGAAAGACCCTATTGAGCTTTACTGTAGGCTGAAATTGTCTGCGGGCTAGGTTTGCGCAGGATAGGTGGGAGCCTTTGATACTTGGATTTTGGTCCTTGTGGAGGCAACGTTGAGATACCACTCTGATTTAGCTAGCATACTAACCTTGTTCCATGAATCTGGGCAGGGGACAGTTTCAGTTGGGCAGTTTGACTGGGGCGGTCGCCTCCTAAACAGTAACGGAGGCGCCCAATGGTTCCCTCAGGCTGGTCGGAAATCAGCCATCGAGCGTAAAGGTAGAAGGGAGCTTGACTGCAAGAGAGACATCTCGCGCAGGGACGAAAGTCGGGCTTAGTGATCCCACGACTCCGCATGGAAGGGTCGTTGCTCATCGGACAAAAGTTACCATAGGGATAACAGGCTGATCTCCCCCAAGAGTCCACATCGACGGGGAGGTTTGGCACCTCGATGTCGGCTCATCGCATCCTGGAGCGGTAGTACGTTCCAAGGGTTGGGCTGTTCGCCCATTAAAGCGGTACGTGAGCTGGGTTCAGAACGTCGTGAGACAGTTCGGTCCATATCCGGCATGCCCGCAGGATTTTTGAGGGGAGTCGTCCCTAGTACGAGAGGACCAGGACGAACGAACCGCCAGTGTACCTGTTATCACGCCAGTGGTAGACGCAGGGTAGCTGTGTTCGGAGCGGATAAGTGCTGAAAGCATATAAGTACGAAGCCCACCCCAAGATGAGAAATCCCATAGAGTTAATCTAGTAAGGACCCAGGAAGACCACCTGGTTGATAGGACGCAGGTAGAAGCACCCCGCAAGGTAAGTGTGCAGCCAAGCGTTACTAATCGTCCGAGGGCTTGTCCAACTTTATTGTGGAACAAGCGGATTAAAACAAGAGCAATTAAATGCCTAACCTCAATATGTAGTTTTCAGGGTAATGGTTACCCTGAGTTTGCAGGCTCCTGGCCTGCACCCTCAACGGATTCGAAAGAATCCAAACCATGAACCAGTGAGTGATACCGTATACGGTGCCCTCACACCCTAAAAGGTTCTTGGTGCCCATGCGGCCGGAACACACCCGTTCCCATCCCGAACACGAAGGTAAAGACGGTCAGCAGCGACAATACTTGGCGGGACACTGCCTGGAAAGATAGCCCGGTGCCAGGATATATAAAAGCCTCGAGTTAATAGCTCGGGGCTTTTTAATTTGCGAGTTGAATCGATAGAAGAAGCGGCGCATCGCGAGACAATACGAGTCAAGCGAGAATTAGAACGGAATTCTTGCCACTAAATTCGGTGGCAAACCGCGATATCAAACTTGCGATCGAATGTTTTGGGTGACGACTTACGCATGGAATTGGAATGACTCTTCGCGATCAGGCACCGCCTTGTTATTACCAAGACGGGAATTGATGACGATAGAAATGATTCCCCAGGCTGCTGCGAGGGCAGCCAAAATCAAGAGTGTGAGGTACATCTGAAAATCGGTTAGCGCTTTTTTGGGGTTACCCCGTTCCGCAAGAGCATCAGCGGGAGAGTTCGGGTCATAGTAAACAACAAACTTAGACCCGCCCTTCTGGAGCTCCGACATCTTCTGTATCAGTTTTCCTTGAGCATCTTCAATATTGAAAGTTTCCGGCAGGCTAAGATGACCCATATAATTTCTCCCTTCCACTTTATAGGTGTAAGAGATCACGGGATAATATCGAAAAGGCCTATATCTCTGGCTGGTTCTTTTGTAATAAACGTCGGAACCTACGCCAAGTTCTGCTTGCACGGTCGACCAGGTCTGACATGCCAATGCTTTTTGATAATCAGTGTACGAACCGATGCAAAGAACAGCAAAATAAACTCCAAAAATGGTTCCAAAGAATGCTGCGTATCCATGTCCAATCCAAGGAAGGCTTTCTCCAGCTATATTTTGAACTTCCTTTGGCGACACTTTGTTTACCCGGCAAAAAGCTGTATCTTAAACTCTAAGCTTGATATTCCCGCTAGTTCCTTGAGTGACCTGAATTCTTAAGTTTCCAAGAGTCTTAAAAAAATGCCGATTTTTCGTATCGGTGGTCGCACAGCGTTACTAATCGTCCGATGGTTTGTCGAACTTTATTGGTCGGAATAAGCGGATTCAAACAAGGAAATAATGCCTAACCCGTTGCCATTCTGAACACGAAGGTAAAGATGGTCAGCAGCAACAATACTTTGAGCTGTTATCGTTATGATCTCAACTCCTGCGAGGCCGAGTTAAAGGCAGTTAGAAATGGGCACAAATTCATTTTCCATAAAGCAAGCGCTTGGATTTGGCTTTGAGAAATGGCGTGAGAACTTCTGGTTTCTTCTTGGCGTGACCCTATTTGTATTCTTGGTCCCCGCGTTACCTGGCATTGTGGCGAGCCATTACTTTGGAATCCCTGAAAAGGGAACCCAAATCTCAACGCTATTCGTGCATTTTGTACACGCAATTTTGCGGATTGCATTCCACCTTGGTTTCATAAACACCGCCCTTAAGATGTCAGACAATAAACGGGGCCAGTTCTCGGACTTATTTTCGAACATCCGATATTTCTTCCCCTTTCTGGTCAGCTCACTATTGTTGGGCATTATGGTGTTGGTGGGTATGCTGCTTTTTATCATTCCTGGTCTTATAGTAGCCGTGCGATTCTATCTTTTCGGTTATGCAATGATCGATAAAGGACTAGGTCCAATGGCCAGCTTAAAAGAAAGCGCAACCATCACGTCAGGTCAGGTCTTTCACCGATTCTTATTTTCTCTGGTTTTGATGCTAATCAATGTTGCTGGCATCCTTTTGTTAGGCTTTGGTTTGTTAGCGTCAGTGCCGATCAGCGCGCTTGCAACAGCGCATATCTATCGTCAATTGCAAGGCGAAACGGAGAGAGGCGCTCAAAGTTCGATTTCGTCTCTACACCCTTAGCCGACGCGGTGCGCAGCACATTAGCAACCTCTTTGTGCGTAGATCCTTGCCACCGCAAGCGGTTATGAGAATTGTCGATCTCGAACAAGTAGATGACACCAAATATGGTGTCTTGGATTGAGTAGCAGCTCCACCGGAACGCCGAGAATACAACTATAAAACAGAGCTAAAACCTCGGAAACCAAGCGAACCATAAGCAGGGGGTTCAAAATAGATGATACTTCTATTAGTATCACTTAGAACTCGGACATTTCGGTTTGAATGCTTTTCTTAATCACTTCGGCTCTCGATCTTATAGTTGCTGCTTCATTAATTCGAGAACAGCTATCTAGATATTCTGCGTAGTCGTATAGCATCCAAGCCGTCTCCGCGTGCTCTTTTCCGAAGTTTTGCTCAGAAAGAGAAATAGCACTTTTGAACGGTTTCTCGGACTTTTCAAAGTTTTTCTTTGCGGCTTCGAGCAACGCCTGGCTTCTGATTATCTCCGTTCTTAGATTCGCAAATCCGCTCTTGAATTTCTTTGCTTGGCGATTCATCAAATTGAGAAATTTCTCGGCTTCATCGAGTCGGCCTTGTTTTATACAAAGAATTCCTCGCCTCATCAATTTAACGATATCTGTGCTTGAATGGCCAGTTTCAGCCAGTTTTCTTTCGGCCTGACTCAAAAGCGAATCCGCTTCTTCAAATCGATTCATGTAAATGTACAAATCTCCTAAGGACGACAAATAAAAGTGAACATGATTCTTCACTGACGGCATGGCGTTGGCTTCTGAAAAGGAAGTTACCAGCGCGTTGTACTCTGAAATGGCTTTCAGAAAGCAATCCTCTGCACGTTCCAACTGAAAAACCAACAGATATATGTTTGCGAGCTTATACCAGACATTGGAACGTAAAAACATATCCATGAGAGTGTCACCGCCTTCGATTAGCCTTAAAGCGATCATATCTTCGCCTGTTTTGATGAGCTTAGAGATATTGCCCGCCTTGAGAAACTTTTGAAGAAATTTGATGTCAAGCTCGTTTCTATTGTATTTGCAACTGGGCATTACCTAATAGCAGAACGTTAGCGCTGCTGCCGCCCAACAAAATATGGGCGTTAGTTTTGGCGCGCCAGTACTACGTTGGGGATATAGATCATGGTGAAGCGAGACATCAGCCGTAAATTCTTTTACGCCCTGCCACTAGTGGCGGTTGTCTTCGGGGGTAGCAATACAAATTGCTGGGCAGATACGCCAGGTTCACCATCAAGAATTTATCGCGGTGAAGTCAGCACTTATGTAAGTCCTGCGTTGGATAACGAGATCAAAGAGCTGGTCAATGGAGCGACGGCGAACTATGTTACTAAGTCTGGAATCGATCACCAGGCGCAACGATTTGATAAGGCCGGTTCAGTGCTTCTTGCCAAAAGTAAAGACGCCATCGAACTGGCCACGTCTTTCAAAGGTTTTGAGCAATCGAGCGAAGCTGCCGATGTTATTCTCGATGAGAAGCTCAAGGTAAAAAGCAAAGCATCAGTTGCTTATGTCAAGCAAAGCTCAGTCGATAAACTGCACGTAAAATTAGTAGCAGCCCTTATGCAGATTGCGATGGGCAATGGTTTCAAGAAACTTGATGAGCGTGCAGATGCCATCAACCAAGGAACAGCACAGCTTTCAGAAATCGTGGGTAAGGAGCGCGCCGCTCATACTGTGCAACTTTTAGGAGAGTGGTGCAGCCTCAGAAACAACCTTGAATTTGGAAAATACCAACCAGTTGGTGGACCACTTCAAGTCAATCATGAAGTCGAAAATATTCTAGGACAGTCGATACAACATGATGCTGTCGTTAATGAAATTAAAGGGCGGCTCCATCGTTATAACGGTCACAGCAATTTTGCCCGGGGCAGTGTCAAGGTAATAAACACCGGACTCAGTATTGCCAGTATGTCACCCACCATTATTGCGCCTGCGGCACAAGGTGCGTGGGTAGCATTCATCATGACCCAGGGCGGTTCCGAAGAAGGAAAGTTGGTAAAAGAAGTCTATTTGGAAAAGCGATTTGAAAGCCGCTGGACTATGCTCAAAGAAGAAGCGGCCTTATTAGTGAGCAGTTATGACTCGGCAGTCTACACCAAAAATCCTGCGTTGCTCGCCTTCACTCAGTACCTTATGACTCGAATGTGTGAGCCTGCTGATGGAATCGCCGCGACTTCTAGAGCCAAAGCAGAAGAAGATGTTGTTTGGCTGGATAGTGCCGGTTCACCACCACCAGTGCAAGAGAGAATCTGATAGCACCTTGTTGAATAATTCAACTGTACTCACTTCTTCAAGGCATGCGACTGGAAAAATTCGTCCATATCATGCCAAGGACTAACCGCACGGCTTCTTATCGATGTGGAAGCGCTTAATACGTCCAGGAATGGGCAAGAATCTTGAGAGTGGTGGAGCGGAACGACATAATGTTGGTGTCCGGGCGTATTAAAAAATGGCTTTTCATTGCTTGCTGCATACCTTTCGTTAGCGTGCTTTCTGCCGCTTCGTCGTCTGACTACGCTCAGATAACGGAGGCGGAAGCCAGTGCGTACAAACGGGGCGAATATACTAAGTCTCTTAAGTACGGGATTTATGCCCTCAAAGAAAAGCCGACTGACCCAATCGCTCGCTATTACGTCGCTGCTTCTCTGGCTGGTCTAAATCGTAAAGAAGAGGCAGCTCAGCAGTACGAACAGGCTGCTGCTTTTACCCACGATCCCAAGCTCATTGCAAATATTCAGGCTGGTCTTCAAAATCTCACGAAGCCTGCTGCGCCCGCTCCTGCAAAGACAGCAACAACTAGGGCAGCGACAACTAGGGCAGCGACAACGAAAGTGGATGATGCGAAGGTCATGGAAAAAGAAACCAGTGACCAATCAAAAGATCTGACAACGGCTCAACAACAGGCACTAGATGCTGCTAAGCGTGAAATAGATGTTTTCCGAAAGGAGGCTGATCGCGACATTGCCAGAATACATGACGAGGAGGCAAGTCAGTTGAGTGGAGTGGAGCAATATGAATGGAAAGAAAAGGAGACGAATGGCAGAACTGAAAGGGTGTACGAGCAATCGTCGGCATACACAGACCTTTTTGAAAAATTGAAGAAAGCCGACGAACCTCGAATTAGCGAGATCAACGAACAATTTTTAAATAGAAAGGCACAAATTGAAAAGGCGGCAAATCTGCGCGTTTCGGCTTATGAGGAAGCCTCTAGAAACGGCGAAACACAGCAAAAAATGGGAAATGGACTGACGCAAGTAATGCCGTTGGGCTCTAATATGTACGTTAAGAATCTCGTTAATTACGGCACCGAGAATCGTGTACCAGAATTGAAATCGCATGTACGAATGCAAAGTTTAGATGCTGCTTCAAATGGTGCCTCAAAATGACCCGCTCAATAGCTGGTTTGCTGGTTCTTGCATGCTTATTCAGGGAAGCTTTTGTTTCGGAAGCAGCGGGCCAAGATTCCAAAACGCCGATTAAAACACCGGCTAAAACATCGTCTAAAACACCGGCTAAAACATCGTCTAAAACACTGCATGGATACGTCAATTCACTAGGTGATATGTGCTCTTCAGCGGGTGTAACGCTCTCATCGCAAAGCATACCTGCAACAGTGGAAAATGTTAGAGCAGGCTCCTCGGCATATTATTCCGGATTGACCGACGGAGACAAAATAATTGCTGGAAGTGTCGTGGACGACAAACTAAGTTTGCTGATCGAGCGTAACGGTAAACAATATGCAGTCAAGTTGAATACGCTTTATAATCCGCGTTCCGCTGAAACTGAGAAAAAAGGCAAGCCTTCCAATGCTGATACTGCAAAACAAGAAGAAAAGGAAGCACTTTCAGAATTGGGAAAATACGACATTGTGTTGGTGGTGGATCGCTCTGGTTCAATGAACGAGCCCGTAGACGGAGCTGGTACCACAAAATGGAAGTGGTGCGCGGAAAATATATCCGAGTTCACCGGCAAAATAAAACCATACCTGACTGGTACCGGTAATGGTGCTGGTATTGAGGTGGTAACGTTCGGGACGAATTACACTATTCAGAAAAGCTCCTCTCCAGATCAAGTGAAGGAACTCTTTTCAAAACAGTCTCCAAAAGGCTCTACCGATCTTGCTGGACCATTGAAAGCCCTTTTTGATCGGCACTTTTTGGAAGGTGCAACCAGACCGATGCTTATTGCTGTAATGACCGATGGAATGCCAAATCGTGGTGCGATATTGAATGACGTCATTATAGACGCCACTAGAAGAATGCGTTCCCCTGAGGAGATTCGACTGGTATTTATGCAAATTGGAAATGATTTTGAGGGTCGTGCATTTTTGGAAACTTTGGATAACTACCTTGTGCACAACGGAGCAAGGTTCGATATCGTCGATTCGGTTGCTTTCGGCACTATGGGCAAAGGTATGGTGGATCCGCTCATCAAAACTGTGCGGCATGATTTTCATCCAGTGATGAAAAAGGGGCCGGAGGTTCTCATACCGGAACGCCCAGAATCCAATTACAAAACTAGCTCACCGCCACCGAAAAAGCCGAGCGAACCATAATGGTTGGAGACGGTCCCTACTCCTGCGCCTTTTCCCGTTTCTTGCGCAACTCACCATTTGCTCATTGCGCTCCCTCTGGTATCTCATAAAAACACCCCCGCAATGCCAGAGGGGTGTTCTTTTAACAACTTGGAAACGTCTCCCGGAGTTTTCTTTGCTAACCTGCGGTCCATGAGATCAAAGCCATCTCAAAGGAGCGCTACATGCAAGTCCTAGTTACTAGACCAAATTCTTCCGGCGCCATTACCAGAACAGCGCTGCCCAAAAACATGAATGGACGCATCTCAAGACAAAACCTTGTCGCACTTAAGGCATCAACAGATGTGAAAGAAGAACCGAAAGTAGGGGTGATTAGGTTTCTCGAAAACCTTCGGTCCTGCCTAGGTCTTGTTTTTGCCAGACCAATTGTTAACAACAAAGCGAAAGTTTGTGCTCAAAGGGGCGGTCACGTCGTAGCCGAAGGGTGCAGCATTTACTCATCCCGCTGCGCGGAATGCCAGGGACCTATTCATTCGACGGAAGAACTTCGTACACGGATTAATCCCCAAGGCTTTATCGTAAAAAGCAAGTATTGGGTAGACGCTCGCTAAAGCTGATGGCCACTAAAGCCTACGGCCACTAAAGCCTACGGAGTCCGAAGTCGACGGCTAATTAAGTCGATGGCCAATTACTCGATGGCCAATTAACTCGATGGCCAATTAACTCGATGGCCAATTAAGTCGACGCCCAATTAACTCGGTGCTCGTCAAAGTCACAGATAATGGAATGATATTTGGCACTATATGCAGTGCCCATTTTTTATGGTCCAGACTTATAATCGTGATGCACTGCATCGTTATGCGCAGCTCTATTACGGAAATAACAAGGGCAGTCTTTTTTGCAAGCACACTCACATTGGCAAACTCCCGGCCCGCAATAGCAATTACAAATTCCTAGCACGGTCAAATTGAAAAGCCACCATACGGTGCCTACAAAAACAAGTATTCCTGCTCCAACGATTAATTCCATAGATTCCCAAAAGAACGTTTACGTGCTTAATATACCCTTTGAAGGTTTATAGGAGCCGAGGCTCAAAGATTGCTATCCAAGCCCTTAAAGTGAAGGTTTAATCTGCTGAAAGTCCCGAATAGCTCAAATCCACAGGTTTTCTGATTAAACTTGCTTGACATGGCAGGGATTTTTGATTACCTTTCTCTATAACTTCGGCGTGTTCTCTTATTAGGTGACCACTTTGGCAGGTTTCGACTTTACTAAGATCGGCGGCAAGGGTGACCTCGTTTTTGCCGAATCTGGTCTCAATTTTGCCTTCGGTCTTCAGTCCGAATTATTCAGCCAGGCGTGGCTAGGCGATAAGAAAGCCCCACAAAGCCTTGCGCAACAAGAAGATATCATCAACGCTGAGTTGACTAAAAAACTTTTTCCCGAGATAGCCACTTAGTTGCCGAACTCTTTTTGTAGCATCGATCCCAAGGACGATGCTTCTCTAGATCGCTCAACCATGCTGGCATCCACCGTATATTTTGGCAAAAAGCTAGTTTATCATTGCCGCTATGTTGTCTCCACAGTGCGGCCTTCTTAAGTAAGTCACCATTTACGTTTTTGTTTCCGAGTTTCCAAAGGGCTCGCGCCGTTTCTCCTGCTTTTGTTTTGGAAAGCATCCGCTTTCGTGGAGCTGAGTGTTTGAACGTTATCGTTTTATCTCCGATTTTAAATTTGCTGGAATGACCGTCTATAAAAAATGTGTTGTCGCATTCTGGTTCTAAAAATCCTTGACCAAGTGGATCCGAAACCAGCAATGGTGACTTCAATATTTGTCTGCCGAATGCATGTGCCTTAGCGGTTGCAATTTCCAGATCCGAGTATGTTCTTGAAACAAGCGTTTTTCTCACAAAAACTCCGCGCGCCAATCGAATAATTCGGCCGGACGCAACCAATCGCGACAAAGCTCTATCCACCGCATTTCTTAACCCAAATAGCAAAACATCCCTTGTGGTAAATATCTCTCCTTCTTCCAAATAGGAAATGAACCTTCGAATTCTAGAAATAACCTTCACCATCTCCCCAAGCCTCCCTTTTCTCTGTTTTCTGAGTTGACTGCAATTAGTTCTTAATTCAGTCAACGTTCGAGAGCGATAAAAGTTCAATGGGATGGTGAAATCGAGTCAGAAAAAGTCGCTGAAGGGGCTATTCAACATGAGCTGACTACTCAGGACTATCTTTTTTCCTCTTCGAAGGCGTGCGTAAATTTCGCATAGCCATACGAAGAGAGAAGTAAGACTATACCTCCGGATATAAACGATATGATTCTCTCCAACGTGTTGAATTTTGGCATATCGAATATGAGCAATCTGCCTGTAAGTATTGCGAGGGCAACAAGTCCCCATGACCGGAACAAGCTGTCTCGAAGAGTGAACCCTGTAACAAGAAGGCAAATGCCTTCTATTCCAAGACAAACCGTCATGTAAGTTGATGGCACTTTTGCCAAAACTAAGCAGGTCAGCAATATGGTAGCGAAATGAGCGTAGATCACCATAATGCTGTCTAATTTGAATTCGTTTTGAGAGACGACGCGTAGGCCCCATAACAAACACAGGACACCATAAGCATAGGAAAGACCATCCAATGCATAATGTTGAAGATTATTCCGATAGCTGCAAGTAAAAAATAAGTAGTGCCAATGCTGCCGTAAAAAGTATCTTTTAGCCTCAATGCACAGAAGTGATTAAAGACTGCTTGGAACATGAATGCCGCGGTTTGCCAACCGCTGTCTGCAATCATAAACAAAACCAGACTTAGCATCGCGTTGGTGGCTAAATAATAGAAATCTTGATAGTTCCTATTGTCGTTTTGCTCATTTTCAATGGCTTTTGTAGAGTAATTCCATGCAAGCATGCCTAGAACTGCAATCGCGAGAGCCCCTATTTTTACGCACGCGAAGGCATGGAAACCTGCGAATAAGTCATTTTGATCGACAAGAGCGAGTAGTATCCACGAAGGGACAAACAATATAGCTAGCAACTTCGCGAACCATCTGAAGGACTTAATATCGTATTTCAAACCAAGAAGAGCGAGAAGACCAATTTGTAGAATGTCGAATGTAAGCAAATTGATACCAGTAAAACGAATCGCTTTTGCTGCGTTTATAAGCGATAACCCAAGCAACGCATGAGCAATGCTAGTTCCACTATTGCGTTTGTGTAACCATTTCGACATTCCTAGGTAAACAGCTCCGGCTGCGCTCAGTAACAGTTCGGATGTTTCCGGCGTATTGTGGCCGCTAAAAATAAATAGTCCAACTGCAAGTGCCGCAGCATTGAAATAGGAAAGTATCGTTTGGATCTTATTTGCATTTGCGACTTTAAACGAATAGCCGATGCCTACGCCGAAAATGAGCCATAACAAAGCTAGGAACACTGTAGCCATTTCGGTGTCGATATGGCTAAAAAATGAGTTTGGATCGAGCGCGCCGCTGCAATAAAAATGTCCGCCATAGCAAGCTGCCATGCCAAATGCAAAAAGTTTATTCCAATTTTGCGTATTGCCGAGGATTGCGCACGACAGTGCAATGATAACAAACGAAATGTCGCTGACCAATCCTGGTCCGCTCAAAAGAATCGAAGCTGCCGCAAGGCTTATTGAAAGAATGGACATTATTTCCGAGCGGGCTCTAATAGCACTAAGGAGAGAGCCGGCAGCTACGGCAAGTAGGAAAATAGTCTCAAAAAGCAGTGAGGAAATTACTTGTACGTTAGGCAAATAGTAGGCAGCGTACGCCGTGAAATAGGCAAGAGACCAACCTCCAGCTACTAGTCCTTGACCGTACCATTGCTGCTTTTCTTTTTCGGCCATCCGTTCCCCGGAGAGAATGAGAACTAAAGAAACGGCAGCACCGATGAGCAATTTCGCTCCAGCTCCCATAAGGGTAAAGGAATACATGATGAGGAATACAATGCCAAAAACGAGACTGACAATGCCAATCTTGTGCAACCAATAGAGCCCGATCTTAGTTTCAAGGGATGGTTGCTCTGGACGGTTATCGCTGCCTAAATCTATAGTCTTCACTGCTTTTCTCCGCATATGACCCGACGTGTTTCAGTCTAGATGCGAACAAGAGCTCTTGTTGCACTCCATAGACAGTTCATCAGCTGTATGAACTTGGTCGATAACGGAAGTCTTTTTGAAGCCCGAAGCTTCCCTTTTTTCTGACTTTTGTTATTGACTGAACTTCGCGTAAATTTCAGTCAATACGCAAAGCCAACTTAGAAGGGGGCGAGCCGTTCAATTTTGGAAAATGCTGACGAAGAGAGAAGGATTTGACAACTCCGTAACGTCTCCTTGTGGAGCCTGGGTTACGCTGGGGTCACTCACTAGATTAGTTGTTTTTTCCCTGACGGGTTAGCGGAATCTATGGCATCTACAGATGCAGTCACTCGAGCAGTTCAGGAGTTTAAGAGCGGCGGTGATACGCCGGCTTTTCAAAAAGAACTGGCGGCCATTTGGACAGCGGAACAAAGCAATCAGCAACAAGTCACTAACGACCTTCGTTCACTTCAGGCACAGACAGGCGTGAATGTCACGATCGATTCGGATGGATCAGCCGTCATCAAAGGCAAAATCGGAATTTTTGCTGGGACTGAAAAAGTGAGTACAACAGGGGTCGTGTCCTAAGCCATGCGCTAAGCGCTCACATGTAAGGCTTGAGAACTGTCTTCATTTGTTCGTCAGATTTCACTACGATCGTCCCATCTTTGATATCAAGCAATTTGAAATCATATCTGCTCAATCCCATAGCAAGTTGATTAACGTGAGCGCTTCCGCGCTTGTTTAAGTCTTCGACTATGGCAGATAACTCATGTTCAGATTTTGTAGCGTCCTTACGATTGATGATGTCCGTTCGCACTTTGGTTATGGCAGTGTGCAAGCTTGTGGCCTCTTTCGCTAATTGCAGCGCTTTGGAATCGCTATTTGTTCCGAATACTTCCTTCTCGTATGGTGTGATGCGATTTTGCGGCCATCTCGAATCCCTCAATATATTGGCACCATCCACCACATCTACTGACGCCGGTAAGTGCCCATACTTATAGTTAGTACCAGCGAGCCGCTCTTCGGCTTTTATTTGCTTGTCCGGTAAAATTTCCAGTTTCCCATTCACTAGTTGCACTGTAGGCATGTGGAATTGTTTGCTAGCAGTGTTTTCTGCATAGCCATCGTTTCGTTCGATCTGTCCAACTAGTTTTGATACGTAGTTGGGATCTCTTTCACTTAAAGTTTTGCCGTTTACATCCTTCCGCTCGTAGATCACATAGTTGATCAAATCTACTTCGTGCTGCAAGGCTAGTCGTGCGTCGGCTGCAGATGCTCCTCCTGCAGACAACTTTGTTCTTAATTGATCTTCAAGAGCTGTTACCTTTTTGGCTTCGCTTTCGGCGCCGCCGATTTTTTCGTTCGGATATTTGTCAGCAGGAGGCATAGTTGTGAACCTGGGTCGGGAGGCGCTAAAACAGTATTCCTTTGCAAGACCCAAGTCGTTATGGACTTGTTAAACAGCCCGCTTCTATTCGTATAAACCGCACAAATAGATAGAACACCAACACATTATCAGCACGCCACCAACACATTATCAGCACGCCACCGACACATCATCAGCACGCCACCAACACATCATCAGCACGCCACCAACACATCATCAGCACGCCACCAACACATTATCAGCACGCCACCAACACATCATCAGCACGCCACCAACACATTATCAGCACGCCACCAACACATTATCAGCATGCCACCAACACATTATCAGCACGCCACCAACACATCATCAGCACGGCACCAACACATCATCGGCACGCCACCAACACATCATCAGCACGCCACCAACACATCATCAACATGCCATCAAAACAACCGCACAATATGAAGGGGCACGATATATTCGTGCCCCTCAACATTTAAATAAGCAATTTGGCATGATACCAAATACGGTGATTATTAGGTCTTATTGCGCCCCTGCTTTAACCTTCGAGCAATTGCCAGCGCATTTACGGCACTCATCGGCAGTCGCCCTCATTTTGTCGTCATCCTTAAAGGATTCACAAGCCTTGGCACAGTTATTGCAAGCATCAATGCAAATCGAAGCAGCCTTAGGGCTAAAAGTAGATCCTCTTGTTAAATACTCTTGGGCCGAATTGCATGCTGTGATGCAGTCTTTAAGTATGTTTGTAAGACTGCCTTCGGCGTATCTTCCACCTTTCTTGGCACAATAGTCCAATGCCTTTTGGCATTCGGCTGCACAAGCTGAACAATTTCCCTTTGTTATCTCTCTCGTATTTTGGCCATACGAAGGCACGTTGCAAATAAAGCTACAACAGAAAAACGCGGCAAAAGCCAACAACATTCGATTCATAAGACACTCCTTGGTCCAGATAAAGTAAACATCTGGCTACAATGACGATCAAATGTCGTTACTTGTGTCCGTTATAGACTTAGTCCCACAACCTAAGAGGAAACAGGTATTTCACTTAGTGCCTGACCGGCTTTCGCTTTTACATCGCCGGTTACGGTCCGATTCGTGTTGTAAAGCTCAGCTATAAGATGTTTTCTTTGTTTTGGTGTCAGCACTATAAGCTCTTGCCCCACATCCATTACATCCCCTGATTTATTGAGGTGTTTGACGAAATGAGCAAAGCGAGAAGCGACATCATCCGGAATATCTGGATGCGTTCGCTTGAGCATTTGGAAAGGTCCTTCACCCGGTAATATGGGCATTCCTTTGGATAAGTCGCCTGCTAGCTGTTCGGCCTTTAGCATGTCTTGTTTTTTCAAGGCCTTTTCAGCATCTTCAGGAGTGCAATAGCCAAGGCTAACTGCTATATCGTTGAATTTATGAAAACCTTTTCCCTGCGCTACTAATGCTTGCTGTCCTTTAGCAATCAGGGCCGCTTTTTCATCACTCTGAATTTTCAGAATTGCTTTCACCTGATCATCGTTAAGTCCAAGTAATTGACCTGATAGCGGGATTGCGTCGTTCGCTTTTGCTAGATCCTCCTTGCTTCGTTTGAGGAGATCTGTTGGCTGGGAAGTTTCATTCGGTTTGAGCGATACATCTATGCCGGTCCTATCATCAGTTATGGTGACCCCTGGAAGGTCTTTGCATTCCTTTTTTAAATCGGCTAAGAACTTGTGAAGTTCGTGTGGGGCTAATCTGCCGTCTACTTGTAGACGTTCGGCTGCTGCCTTCGGATCATGCTCAAGGAGTTGTCTTACCTGTTTGGCTTCTTGCTCGTATTTATCGCTATGAACAAGATCGGGTTGCGTTTGTGTTTTTTCTACCACTGTCTTAAACCTATGGTTTTAGATCTGCTCATTTACAGGGTAGCTATGAAATATGACATCTGCGTGACATGAAATAGTTATGCGTACTGCGAGTGAAATCGTTGAAATTATCCATTAAGCCGCAGATCCAAGTACGTTGACTACAGCGCAATCTTAATCAATAGAGCCTGATCCTACCTGTTGCTTTGCGATTGGCGCCGTAGAACTCCACTTCTAGGCTTTGAAACTGCTCATTTGTAAGGACGGTGAGCTGTTGACTGACATACATTTCATTTGCCACCGTTGAGCTTTTTGATTTCATGAGTAGCGAGATGCTACCTCGTCTGAAAGTTCGGGATGTGTTCGTTTGAGCATTTGGTAAGGACCTTCGCCTCGCAAAATTGGCATCCCTTTCCTTAAATCCTCAGCTAACTGATTAGCTTTGATGTAATCCTGTCATGCTGTGTCATTTGCGATTCCTTAAATTGGCAGGTGTCCCAATTTATGTTCGCTGAATGAGAGTGAAATCTGCGTGAGATTGAAATCTGCTTCAGATTCAGAGCGTGTCACCGAACTGCCACAGAAGATCAATATTTTGACGATTGGCTCTTCTGAGTAATAGTGAAATGAAAGAACTTAAGCCGCTTCGAACTGTGAGCGAATTCGTTGAAATGTATCCTAAGAAACAAAGCGATGACTTTTTATCCAACGCGCGCTGGCGGGCAGAACGAAACGTTTATAAAGCTCTTGCCCATCAGCTCGAAGGACTTTGGACAATCTATCATCACGCCGGTATTCTGCAGGAGTCCAAAGATGGAAGTCTGTATCGGACCGAAATCGATTTTATTTGCTCGCATTTGATTGACGGGTTAATGGTTCTGGAAGTAAAGGGTGGCCAAGTTCGTGTCGAAAACGGTCAGTGGGAAGTGCGATCATTGAAGGGTGGCGAGTTCATAATCATGAATGAATCACCAACGCAGCAGGCACAACGCGGTGTTAGAGTTCTCGTTGAACGACTGAGTGTTGAGCCTGAAGTTCAAGAAGCATTGAAAGTAGACAACGCTCAAGCGTGCCGCAAACTTCTCAAGCGACATGTCTGTTTTGCAGTTTGCTTTCCTGATCTACAGGTGAAAGAAGACCTCACCGCTGATTTGCGCCGGAAGCTAATTATTGATAACGAAGATATGTTCAGAATTGAAGACAGAATCTCAGAGATACTTGCGTTACAATGCAAACCGATTAAAGGGTGTGAGCTTCCATTCGCAATTATGCGTGTACTTAAACGATTGTTTGCTCCAACCATAGTAATGCCACTTTAAAATCGTGCAGACACTGGGGGACAAATGGATATTGGAGTAGTTGGACTTGGACATATGGGTGCGGCTGTTGCGGCGAGATTGATTGATGCCGGCCACGATGTTACTGTCTATAATCGCACTGCATCAAAAGCGGAATCGTTACTTGCCAAAGGAGCAACATTGGCTCATGATCCGGAAGGCACCGCCAGCGGAGATATTGTCATTACAATGCTTGCAGATGACAAAGCTTTGGAATCGGTTTTGTTTGGTCACTCAAAAGAATATGATGGTAAGCGTGCTTCCAATGGTAGTGGGAATGGAGCTAACAGCGAGGGTCTTATTGTCCATCAGAGCAAGCATACAATTCATATTTCAATGAGCACAATCAGTGCAAGACTGTCGCGGCTTATTAATGCAGCTTCGACATCTGCTGGCAAAAAATTCATTTCTGCACCCGTCATGGGAAGACCAGATGTAGCTGAACGCGGTGAGCTTGTCGTAATGACAGCTGGCGATCAAGCATTGATCAAAAAGTGTAAACCGGTATTTGAAGCAATCGGAAAGAAGACCCACATAATTGGCGAACATCCTGTGCAAGCAAATATAGCTAAACTTGCTGCCAATTTCATGATCAGCTCAATGATCGAAACCTTCTCGGAAGCATTTGCTCTAGTTCGAAAGAACTGTATCGACCATCACGAATTCCTCGATATCATGGCGACTGGATTTTTTGCTTCCCCCGTTTACGAAAAATATGGAAAGTTAATTGCAAACGGCAAATTCAAAACAGGTGCTTTTACTGTTCGATTGCAAGAAAAAGATACGAGACTCGCAATTGAAGCAGCAATCGAATCGCAAGTCCCCATGCCGTTTGCATCTGTAATCGAAAATGCTTTTCTATCGGCAATTGGGCAAGGCAAAGGCGATCTGGATCCATGCGCTATTTCAGAAATTGCTCTTGAGAATGCCGGTATTAAAAACTAGATTTATTGTGGCACTGCTCCATTTTTCGGCGGCATCGGGGGCAGACTTTCGCCCATATTACGAAGTGCGCGTTGAACGAAACCCCTATCCTGACTGCCGTGAATTTCTACATCTTTTTTAAGAGCATCAGCAGCTGGTTTGCCTTTTTCACCCATTTTTTCGATCGTGTTGATTACTGCCCATCGATCACTAAAATCGCTTGTAGATAGCATTGGTATGAGTTGATCGAGCGCTTGCGCCGCCTTTTCATTGTAGTTCGCGAGAGCTTGAACGGCTGCCCTTTTTAATATGTGATTGTCACTGGAAAGAAAAGATATTACCAAGGGTATCGTGCTATCATCTCCCACTTTCGAAATTGCTGTAATAGCAGCACTGAGTATTTCTGGAGATTTGTTTTGCTCGATCACTCTTTTTATATCGGGCAATGCTACCTTGCCTCGGGCACCCATTTTCCCCAGGGCGTCCAATGTCGTTGCTAATACATCAGTATTTTGATCTTTGAGAGCCGATAATAACGCAGGTATGCGTATGTCGTCACACTTGTCGATGGAAGCGAGAACTTTTATAGCTTCAACGCGGCAATCTTCAATATCATCCTTTGCTGATATATCGGAAAGAACTCTCACGCTTGGTGCAGCGGCTGAATCGACTTGCGACTTTGTTGAAAAGCCAAGCGAATCGATTGCCACTAAACGCACTTGCGGCTCGACGTCATGCTTGGCGCTATTAGTCACAACCTCTACAACTGATTGATTACGCGGACCTACTTTTCCAAGCACAATAATCAGCAATTGACGAACTTTTGGTGAAGTCTCTTTTGGAACTCTTTTGACAATCTCCATAGTGGAATCCGTGGGGAATATGAACTGCTCACTCAATTGATTGAACGAGTTCGTAAACAACGCGGAGTTTGGTCTCATTCGTCTGCGAAATTCTTGGTTTTCCGGAATCAAGCTGTTTAAAGTTTCAGCTGCCACAAGTCTTTGGTCGTCGTTTCCCGTTTTCAATATTTCCGTAAGGGGCGGTATGACGCTAACACCGATTGATCGCAAAGCAGATGTGGCATAGGGCATTTTCCCCTTTTTTAGAATCGCATTCATGATAGGTTGGATCGCCGGTTTACCGATGTTCGCCAAAGCTTCTGAACAAGCCATACCCACTTCACGTGAAGAGGAATTCAGGTTTTGCGCAAGGAAATCTGCAATCTCAGGGCCTAGCAATTCCAACTGAGCAATGGCACTTTTACGTTCAGAAGCTATGGTCTCTTGAACCAGTCTTCTTTTCTCGATCCAATCCCGATGCCGCTGCATAAAATCACTTCCCCCTCGCATTGGCATTGGAGGTTGAACATTTTCATCGTTTACCTGAGCCAGTTTTGACAAAATGTCTTGCGCCTTTTTCACGGCGCTTTGATTTCTTGCCGTTTGGTTCTTCTGAACTTTGTCCGTTGCTTTTGAAGCTTTTCCGGCTACTGTGCCAGCATGGGCATTAGATTCTTTTCCGCTTGCGCTCGATTTTTGACTGAATCCAGGAATAGCACTCAAAATGATCGTTGCAGCAAGAAATATAATGGTGCATTTTGGAATTTTATGTTTCATTTTTAAGGCTTCCTTGAGCATGCTATTTATTCTCATTCTTCTCGAAATTTCTAGTAGCAATCTTCCCCGAAAACATTAGCTAAAGTGTTTGTACAATTTTCTGCTAGCCTATTTATTTCAGTAGCATGGGCTTAAGTGACCTGCGTGGGTGAAATGTTCGACCAAGTTAGAGCTTTGCCAATTCCAGTTCTCGTATTTGATCTGATTCTGTACGGACTTTTGCCGCTGTGGTTGATAATGGGATTTCTTGACTATTACTGCCACTGCCGCTCAAAAATAGAAGAAAATACCGGCATAAAAGAATCGATTATGCACGCAATCATGGGCGTGCAAATCGGCATACCAATTTTCCTCGGATTATTGTTTGAAATAAACGTAGGGATATTGCTCATCATGCTGCTCGCGCTTATATTTCACGTATGGGTAGCCCATCAGGATGTGAGCTATGCGAAACAACATCGCAGTATCAGCATGTTGGAATTGCACGTTCACAGTTTTATGGAAACTCTTCCATTTTATACGGTGGCACTTATCATTTGTATCAACTGGAATGCTTTTATAGACCTGATTAGTTTCAATTGGGCTGGACATCTTGCTCTCAATTACACTCCAAAGAGTTCAGCACATTATTTGGTATGTTACGTGGCGCTTATGCTGTTCGCCGACATCTTCCCCTATATAGGGGAATTGCTCAGATGTTGGAACCACATGAAGAAAGCGCAATCAGTATCCTCTTAACTTTATGGGAACTAAGGAAATGTCTACACCTGCATACATTACAGCCAGCGGTAATTACCTGCCCGGAAAGCCAATCGGCAATGAGGAGATGGAATCTTTCCTTGGTGCCGTAAATGGAAAAGAATCCAGACTGCGCAGAAAAATATTGAAAAGCAATGGCATAGTAAGCCGCCACTATGCGATCGATCGTGAACAGCACTCCACCCATCAAAATAGCGAATTGGCCGCTAATGCGATTGTTGATTGCTTGCGAAAATCTACAATAGATAAAAGTAAAGTGGATATGTTGGCAGTGGCAACAACACAAGGTGACCTGCCGTTACCTGGCATGGCAAGCGTGGTGCAAGCTATTTTGCAATTGCCACCATGTGAAATACTCACCACCCACGGTGTATGCAGCTCAAGTATGATGGCACTTAAGAGTGCCACAAATGCAGTTCGATTAGGAGATAAACGCAACGCTTTGGTTTGTGCATCCGAACTTTCATCACGACTATTGAAAAAATCGCGCTATGAAGTGTTGGATGATCAAGAATTCGATTTTGAAGCGGAGTTCTTAAGGTGGATGCTCTCAGATGGCGCCGGTGCCATGTTGATTCAGGATAGCCCAAAGCAGCGTGGATTAAGTCTACGCATCGATTGGATTGAGATCCTTTCCTTTGCCAGCAGTTATGATCTTTGCATGTCTTGCGGTACCACCAATCAGCGGGCTTGGACAGTACAGGAAGATCACGATGCTTCGTTTACAGGGAAAAGATCAGATTCGGAACCACACAATGGCAAATATCAGGCCGCGGCGCTTGCGACCATGCCAAAAATTGCATCCCCAAACAAATATCTCAACGAAGCAATATCGTGGCAGGACTACAACACTTATGAGGATGCAGAGCGGGCCGGCGCTCTTCTCATTCGCCAGAATCTCAATATTTTGCAAGAGATCGTGAAAGTAGGAGTGGATGGATTCCTTCGACTAATAAATGCGGGCAAAGTTGATCCGGATCAAATTGATCATTTTGTTTGCCACTATTCATCTCATTATTTCCGCACTGAAATTCTCAAGCTTTCAAAAGTTCTCGGTTGCTACATTCCAGAAGAGAAGTGGTTTACCAATCTCTACACCAAAGGCAATACGGGAGCCGCTGCTCTTTTCATTGCTCTTGATGAACTAATCTCATCCCACAAATTGGCACCGGGTCAAGTGGTTTTTTGTGTCGTTCCCGAAAGCGGCCGATTTTGTACTGCCTATGCGAAACTTACCGTAGTGGAGGGTTAGATATGTCCGCGGCAGAAAAGATGGTTACACAAACAAGTGACGTTCAGGCGCTTTTGCGAGATTTGACGCTTGTTTGGTTCGATTTTGAAAGACGGTTATCGCGAATACCAATCATTGAACGATTGGAGCGAGGCGAATTCACTGTCGAACATTATCAAATGCTATTGCGAAATCTTCGCCCCCAAGTTGTTGAAGGTGCCCGCTGGATCACGCGCGCCGCATCCAGTTTTACTGCAGATTTTGCCGAGCTTCGTTCGAAAGTCATAGGTCATGCATACGATGAACACAGAGATTACAAGCTGCTCGAGCATGATTACGTAAAGATCGGCGGCAATCTCGAAGAAATTGTTTCAGCTCAGCGAAATATCGGTACTGAAGCTTTAGCTGCATACTTGATGCAGCAAGCATCGCTTCCCAATCCCATCAATTTACTAGGCGCAATGTTCATTATTGAAGGTCTGGGCCAGAAAATGGCGGAACGCTGGGCATCACGAATACAAAGCGCCTTGAGTATAGAAGAGGAGTCCACTTCGTTTCTGTCCTATCACGGCAAGAACGATGACAGTCATATCGATAAAATGATGTCTATTTTCACCAATGAACCGGCAGCAGTTGAGAGACATGCCGAAATAGTTAAAACTGCGCGAGTTGTAGGCAGGCTATACGCCCTGCAATTAGAGGAAATCGACAATGTATAACAGAATCAACCCCTCGTTGCTTGACGTGCTGGTAGTTGATGACACTTTGCCGATAGATAAGGAAGCACTAGGCTATTGGATAGCGAATTTGAAGAATCCGCTTAGAGCAAGCGTTATGCATTTATGCCGTTTCTCAGCAACATGCATCCTCTGCCTTACCTACTTTTTTAAGCGTTTCGTTCCCATACAATTTGCAGCGCATAATGCATTGCAAGGCACAATTTGTTGGTTCATGCGGTGGTTCGTTACTCCTGAAGCTAATTTGCTCGTGTTGAGACACTTCTGGACTGAATCGAATCTTATCAACTTCATCATTTCTAACTCGAACCAAAAGAATGTCGAATTAGCTAAGCTTTACCCGAAGAAGATTGAAGATTTCATGGAACAGAGCTTTGTCCAGCACGACATTGTATTGATGAATGCTTTGCATGATCTCGGCACTTGCAACGATGAGCCGTGGCCCATTCCAAAGGAAAAGCTGGATTTTTCAACTATTCGGAAAATTGAAATCAATCCGGATGAACATGAGAAGAAATGGACTCAGTTCCTGGATTTTGAAACTGCTCATGAACTTTTTAAAGCAATGTTTTGTTTGCTGCTTACGGCTGATGAATACGAAAGGTCGATCAATTCCTTGCAGTTCGATCATACGCTTGCACTGCGAATCGCGCGTATTACCGGCAATCCTGAAATTGCAACGATGGCCTACAACACTTTTCCCCTATTTCTTGTTGGACCATTGCGTCTGTCGCAGCGCTTCGTTATGCATGGACTTTTTACGGAGCACCTGAATGCATATCTAGAACAACTGAAAGAGGAAGTGAAATCGGCTCATCCAGCTTGAGTTATGGCCACTTTTTCTTGTGCGTTTCTTCAGGCTGTCCATGCTGTCTCATTGGAGCCGGAGGTGTAAACATAGGTCCATGTCCACTGGGTAGTGGTGGCGCCTCTGGGCGTCTCAATCTTGGATCTTCAGGAGCACCGGAAGGTAAAGGATAGGGTCTTCGTTCAGCTGGAGGCGAAGCCGGTGCCAAGGGGACGCTACCCAAGTGGGGGGTAATTCCAATTTGGGGAGATCGCTCCCGTGACTGTTGCCCATCCCACCAATGCCCGGCTCGATCGTAACTCATTCTTTGATGATCACGTTCTTGCCAGGGGCGGAAAACATTTGAAAGGACTTCTCCTACGATAATGCCTGTGGCAAGTGCAAATGGATTGAATTGCGTAGGAACTTGAGCGTAATAGTTGCGATCAGGTTGGGCATTCAACATAGCAATAGGTTGCTCGCCGTCCGGAGAATCTACTACTACCAGCCTTCTTCCGGTATCCAAAAAACCATAAGGCGTACTCTGGAACTGCGGCTTAACGACAAGAACATCAGCTCCTTGTGGATCTTGATCGGTCTGGATTCTTCTAATAAGTTCAATGGCTAGATCGGGCGGACGATCAAAAATTTCTTGTTGGATTCCCTGGGCGATTCCTTGATCGTTGCGCGCCAATCCACCTGCAAGTGATCGGGCGGTGAATTCATTATCCACGCAAACTTGGGGGCCGTAGTTTTCGCAACTCATCACACACCTCACTTTTCCACCCCCAATTACACTTGTCATTGCAGGTCAAACTTGGGGCAAAATTTGCGGAAAATACGCGATATTGATTAGTGCGAACTTATCTAGGACCATCAGTTAACACACATGGCAAAACCTGGGAAGTGGGCCGAATTCAGCTGGAAGCTTAGACGAGGGGAGGAGACAGTTATCTCCTCCTCCATATGCTTTTCGAGGCTCGTCTTAGCGTGCTGCTGCGGTCACCAGCGATTCGTCTTTCGATGCAACTCTGGTTCGAACTCCAAGAATCAATTCGTTTACCAGTTGATCGAGCTGTTCGTATTTGGCGCCGTGAGTGGCAAGAGCATCAATATCAAATTGTGCTTCTTTCAGTTTACCCACAGTGGCGCGGTCGTACTTCTCAAGTTTGTATTGATCTTTGCCGCGCTCAGTTGCAAGTTCTTGCAAGAGATCTTGAATTTCTTTGTCTGCAGCAAATTGCTTGGCTTTGTATTTCAAGATGTTGTAGGTGCGCATGCATCCGAGTGCAAAATTCCAGACACCATTTTCGTCTTCTGTTCGATAAGCGTGTGCATCGAAATGCCTCGGTCCTTGATATCCGCTTTCTTCCAATAGCTTCACGAGGAAGAACATCGGCTTTATGCTTTCGCTTCCAAATCGCAAGTCTTGATCGTAACGGCCAGGTTTTTGATCGTTTAGATCAATATGGAATAGTTTCTTCGCATCGATTGCTTGCGCAATGCCGTGATAGAAGTTGAGCCCACTCATTTGTTCATGTGCTACTTCCGGATTCACACCGACAATTTCTGGATGGTCGAGTGTTTCGATAAATCCAAGCATGTGGCCAGTCGTAGGCAGGTAAATATCACCGCGTGGTTCATTGGGTTTCGCTTCCAGTGCGAACTTCATGTCGTATTTTTGATCTTTGACATATTCGGTAAGGTAGTTGATGCCTTCGCGATAATGTTTGAGAGCTTCCAACGCACATTTGCTTGCATCAACTTCTATGCCTTCTCGACCACCCCAGAGCACAAAAATTTTGGCACCCAAGTCGACACCGAGATCGATAGCACGCATAGTTTTTTGGAGGGTGAAGGCTCTTACGCGTGGATCATTAGAGGTAAATCCGCCGTCTTTGAATACCGGGTGGAAGAACAGGTTCACTGTTGCCATGGGTACTTGCATGCCATAGTCTTTCAGCGCGGTTTTAAATTCACGAACAATCTTTTCCTGTTCGGCGTTCGTCGCATCGAAGGGTACGAGATCGTTGTCGTGTAGGTTCACACCGTAAGCGCCTAGCTCAGATAGTTTTTTCACAATTGACACAGGAGAGATAGGTGGCCGGACGGCATCTCCAAATGGATCGCGTCCACGATTTCCTACGGTCCATAGTCCGAAAGTAAAGCGGTCTTCTTTTTTCGGAGTAAATTGGTCGCGGTTCATGAAATCACCTCTTAGGCGAAGCACCGGCTCTTTTTTGAGAAATCCGCTGCAAGTTATATGGGCTAATAAATATACCAGTTAAAGATGGCGCGGCCATGAGATCGTCCTACTGTCTCAGTAGGATCTGTGCTTTCAATTTTCCGCGAGCTGTGTTCACAAAAATGCCAAAAATTAGACACTCATTTGTCACGCTCGAATTCATAACATTACAACGGTGGAGATTTTGGAATTGATTTATGTAGTGGCACCGCAGGTGGTATCAGGCGGATTTAGTGAAATTCCAATGCTTGGACGAGGTGCCCAGCTCATAATGAAGTCCGGTCAAAAGTACTGTCTGTTTAAAAACGCCATCTAAAGATTAATTCAGACATATGGCGCATATTTTTTTCGCGAACGCCTAGCTCTTGCCAGCTAGATTGTACAAAACAAACATACCGGCACCGAATATGATGCTGACGATGAGGAAAATTTTGCCCAGCGGGCCAGCCTTATCACGTTCGTAGTAATCGTTCATGTTGCCTCCGATCGCAAACGCCAAAAATCTAGTTTTATACCATTTTGGCGAGCAATTGAGGAGGTTTCGTGAAGTAATTACCCCGATCTGTAAAGCGGACGTGAAGAGTCCGAAATGCCAGAGTTAGGTTGGGCAGTCGACTATGTCGGCCAATTAACGGTGTCACCCGCTGGAACGCCATCGCTAAAGGTGTCATCTCCAAGAGAGCCTTCTTTAGCCTGAACCACAATAAAGTAGAGGTCGTCGGAAGAATTGTTGCGGAGGGCTCGGCTACCTTGAGTGGCGATTCGGACTATTGAGCCTTCTTCAACGTCAATGTACTCTCCATCAACTTGCATCTGTCCTTTGCCTTTCACAAATATGTAGGCTTCTTCGTTTGCTTTGTGTTGATGTAAAAACGGTGTACCTCTTCCTGCCGGTAGCTTGTTCATTGAAAATTGCATGCTCGAAAGCTTGAGCAAATCTCGCACGAACAACTTGCCTGAGATGGTGCGATTCATCTTCGGATGTTCCAATTTGAAGTTATCCAATTGAGCCATTGGACCTGCATGGACAGCGGAGAAATTTTTTCCTTGCTGCGATTTGACGTTCGCTTCTTGTATTACGGTATTGACGGTCATGGCATTCTCCTCATCTAAGTGTAGATACACGCATATTGGCAAATAAAGACTAGTCGAGTGTTGACAAAGCAGCTGTAGCATTCAGTTTCTTCAAAAGATCTTTCCAGGTATTCTGTCCGAGTCGGCCGATTATTTTGTTCTGAGTTTCTTCCCAAAGTGGAATCGCTTGCATAAGCGAAACTTGCCCTTTTTTCGTGATTTTGACCTGCTTAGTACGCCTGTCTTCACCCGCTTCTATTCGAACAAGTAACTTTAATTCGAGTGGTTTCAAATTGCGCGAAAGCGTCGTCCGGTCCATCATCAATTTCTCTGAAAGAGCGCTAATGGATGGGTCGCGCATTAAGGTAAGCGAAATTAATAGCCCCATTTGGTTTATTGTTAGACCAATCGGGGCCAATGCTTCGTCATACATATTCGTAATTGCTCTCGATGCCTTACGGACATGCAAGCAAGTGCAGTGCGCTGCGATATCAGCACACTTCAAAATAACGCTTTCGTCGAACTCAGTGCTCACAATAAGAGTATATGCACTTATCCTACAAGTTTCAAGGGAAAGAGCGGAAGCGCCCATTCATTCAGTGTTGTAGGTCTGGCAGCTCTATGTAGCTTGCTGGTTCGGTTGACTGAATTTTGATCAAATTTCAGTCAACCACAGGATTACCGGACCACAGAGGCGGCCTTCTTTGAAACCATGGTTGGGCTCTTTCCAATTGTCCGGCAATTCGAAAAAGCGTGTCTTCTTCCCCGAAGCGGGCAACCAGTTGGGTGCCGATCGGAAGGTTGTCTTCAGTCCAATATAGAGGAACGGAAATAGCCGGTTGACCAGTCATATTAAATGGTGCGCAAAATGCAGTCCATTGAAAACTTTTCTTGGCTAACTGCCGAATCGTGTTTCGAACAAGGTGTGAATTTCCGCTTGCTACAACGGCTAAAAACAAGGCTTCATCAATTGCATTTGGTTTGAGCTCACCAATTCTTACTGGTGGTCGAGACAAGGTAGGTGTAAGGAAGAGGTCGTATTTAGTAAAGAAACCAGACATGATTCTTGCCAGCTCTCCTTCCGCTGCTACGGCTTGGGCAACATCCCAGGCAGAAAGCACATGTGCGGATTTGATCATCCCCCAGGTGGCTGGCTCAAAATCGCTCGCTTTGCTGACAGCGCCTTTTTCCTCTTCCATCCAGGCATGCGCAGTAGCTGCGATCGCCGACCAGAGCATCAAAAAGTTTCTGCCAACTTCTGTGTAGTCAATTCCTTCTGGTTCTGCATCTTCAACGTTGTGCCCCAAATCGGCTAATAATTTTGCCGAATGATCTAGAGCCGCTTTGCACTCAGGATGAACTTTGTCGCCTAACATTGTGCCCTTATAAACTGCTATTCGCAGTTTGCCAGGCTCTCGCTCGACCTCAGAAAGATATGAGTTTAGTGGCGGCGGTGCACTAAATGTGGTGGCAGGACCGCGACCATGTGTTGCATCGAGTGAAGCCGCGGAGTCGCGAACGGATCGTGTAATTACGTGATCTACGGCTAGATGCCCCACCGTTTCCGAGCGGCGCGGGCCAAATGGTTGTCTTCCTCGCGAAGGTTTAAGACCGAACAGTCCGGTACAGCTGGCGGGACATCTTATCGAGCCGCCACCGTCGGAAGCATGGGCTATAGGCAGAATGCCCGTCGCCACAGCAGCGGCCGCCCCACCGCTTGAACCGCCTGGACTCAAATCTGTGTTCCAGGGATTTCGGCAGGGGCCAAAAAGGCGGGGTTCAGTAACGGGCAGTTGCCCAAACTCGGGCGTATTGGTCTTGCCAAATATAATGAAACCCGCTTTGCGAATTCTTTCAAAGAAAGTGGAATCTGCTCTGGCTACGAGACTTTTGTATGCCTGAGAAGCAAATGTAATTGGCATAGCCTTTACTGCTCCGCCTAGATCCTTTGCCAGAAACGGCACACCCCGAAAGGGACCTTCTTCACCCAATTCAGTTATTTGCAAGCGGGCGTTGTCTGAGGCGATATGCACGATGGCATTGAGCTTTTTGTTGACCCTTTCGCTTCGCGCCAGGCTTTCTTCTAAAAGCTCCTCCGGTTTGACCTGTTTATTCCGAATAAGCTCGGCTAAGCCCAAGCCATCATAAGAATCGAAGTCGGAAAAGCCCATTTGATTGCCTTTGTGCGTTAGTGCCTTGCATTATGGCATCAATTATTGGGCCCAAGTTGTCCTGTATCGTTGTGGGCCAGTTTGGTAAAGCCACTTGAAAATTGCTGTCATTTACCGTCAATTTCCACAAAAAGGTGGTTGAATTAGATTGTGGCATGGATGTGGCTTTAGATGACTGCAATCAATTTGCCGGCCAAGGAAAATCAGTTCGCTCCAGAAGCGGAAGTTTTGCCGCCGGAAGAAACTCACCTCGTTAACAAGTTTATTGATCGTTCCCAGACGATCATACCTGGATTGCAAGTCACTCTTGCTAAGCGAGTTGTCGTACCCGGATCTCGCCGAGTGCTATGTATGGCTGCGCATACCAGCGTGCCGATTAGCGACAATGAACTTTCTTCCGTTTCAGAACTTGCCTTGCGTCTTTCCGATGGCACGAGCTGTCTTTTGTCTTTGAAGTTTTTTAATGACACCATGGATAGTGGCTTCGTAAACGCCAATCCTTTTATATATGATCCCGAACGTTATGAAGCAGTCCACGGGCAATCAAATCTTGGTGTGGCAATATTAGCGGTCGCATTCGTTGCCATTACTGGTTATTATTATGCGATTTCACAAACCATGATGGCGAACATTCGTGGCAATCAAACTGCGGCCGTGCATAAGAGCGCAAGCCATTCGGCAATTACTAGTTCCAAAGGCGTTCCCGCTTCAGCAACTGTGCTTAAGAGTGTCGATGCTGAAGCCAAGATTGCTCCGGCAAAAACAACTACTGCCAAAACTTCGCTTGCCAAAGCTTCCAGTGTTCACCGGTCTTATTCGCATATTAAAGCAATCAACAATGAATACGCAGAGCCAATGCGAGCTTCCGCGTTCGTTCCGCCACCGCCTCCAATGGCCGTGGCACCAATGCCATACAATCCGGCAATGTCTTATCCTTTTTATATGCCGAATAACACGCAACCTATCGTGAAAAAATCGTCAGCCGAACGTTCTGTTTCGAAGCCGGTGGTTAAAGAAGCAACGCCAAGTACGCCACAACGAATTGAACGAATTGAACCAAGTGCCGAGCGCGTGCCGGTAAAAGAAGAAGTTTCGAGCGCAGAAGCCGCACCAACACCTGGTGAACTACACTTAGAGCGCATCGTAATTCCAAATCAATAGATAGAAAACGATTTGTCCAAAGACCTGCTATCCTGCAACGCGTATTAAATTAGCGCGTTTATAAGGAGCGGACTGTGAACGGCAAAAAAATCGCTTTTGTAGCGGTGATAGTTCTTTTCGTAATCGGCTTACTTTTCTCACAAGGCAGAGCTATTGATTCGGCTCCATTTGATGGACCTGATCCACCAGCCATGGTTGGTGTGTTAGCTCCAAATGACAATCTAAAAGTTGGTCGATACATTGTTAACGATGCCATTCCCGGCCCGGAAGACATTGCTTTTGATAAGCTCGGCCGTTTATACACGGGAGGCACCGATGGCAAAATCTATCGAGTAGATATTTCGTCGTCGCCAGCTAAAGTTGACGTGTTTGCTGATCCTGGTAACAGTTTCTCACTTGGATTGCGTTTCGATCGCAACGGCAATCTAATCGTGTGTAACGACCCATTCGGCTTGTTGTCCATCGCCCCTAATGGAAAAATTTCGGTTCTTACCGACACTTTCGAGGGCAAACCAATCAAGTTCCTCAACAACTTAGATATTGCTTCGGATGGCAAAATCTACTTCTCAGAAACCAGCACTAAAAACAACGGCCGGAATGTTAGGCTTGAGTCTCGCTATGAAATGCTGGAAGGTAAACCACAAGGTAGATTACTTTCATACGATCCAGTTTCGAAGAAGACTTCGCTAATTGTTGATGGTCTATATTTTCCAAACGGAGTTGCGATTTCACCTAACGATGAATTCGTTCTGGTAAATGAGACAAGCCGAAATAGAATTACGAGAGTCTGGTTGAAAGGTGACAAGCAAGGTAAAACAGATTACTTTGCTGAAAATCTTCCAGGTATACCGGACAACTTAAAGTCTGTCGGGGATGGAACATACTGGGAAGCATTTTTCGTGCCGCGCATGAAGCTTGTGGAGTCGCTTAAGGCGCAGACACTTGCGAAGAATCTCATCGCCCTTTTGCCCCCTGATCTTTTGCCGAAGCCTGATAAATACGGCTTGGTAGCTCACCTTGATGCAACTGGGAAGATTATTGAAACCTTGCATGATCCTTCTGGTACCCTCTATTGCGTTACCACAGCAGTGCCATATAAGAAGCATTTGTATCTGGGAACTGTCGAAGGACGTTCAATTTTTGACCATCCGCTTTAACCCTTCTACCCAATTTTTAAAGTTCCATCCGGGTTAATTTGAAAAGGCACCTTCTCACTAATGGTGTTATGAATTATGGGGACTACCGCTTTTACCGTAGCTTGTGGCTTACCAGTGCGATCGTGGTCAATATCTATTTCGCTGATTGGGGCTTTGACAGCTGGACCTATGGGTGCTTCTACTTCTACATTAATGCCTTGGATATTTGAAATTTGCGTGTGACTGACCTGCTCCCCAAAAGTTGAACCATGTCAAATGGATTTTTAACCAAAAATCCGGCATAGTTTCAACAGCGAGGGCAGCGAAATGAAAAAGAGTAGATTTACGTCCAGCACCAACTAATCCACCCAAGCAAACACTCAAGACTGATTCAACTGGATGGGTCAATTTCACTCCGGATTGAAGGCTCATCACGACGCCAACAACCATAACGAGCATCAATTGGAAGATCACAATTGCACGCGCTACACCGAGAAGCCTACTTGCCAGTCTGTATCCAATAAGAAATGAAAGCGCAATCAAGGCTATTTCCCAAGGCTGCATTGCGCTGAAAGTAGAGATATCCAAATTGTTTTTCATCGTTTTCAGATTCTAGACGAAAATGCGACCCTGCAAAATTGGTCCGAAATGCTCAGGCAAATGCGTAGTAAAGTTGTTACTCTGGTTCTCATCCTCAGAATGGCGCTCAAATGATAAATTTCCTAATCCGTGTAACTCTTCTTGCTTGCGTGTTTTACTTTGCATTCCCCAGGATTCATGGCATTGAATTCCATGGCACCTTTTTGCATGCAGCCGTTGTTGGGCTGGTTTTTGCTTTTGTAGGATGGGCACTCGAATCTTTGGCTATTGCGGCTACAGCCATAATGGCTATTGGCACTTTAGGACTGGCACTAATCGTGCTTGTTCCGGCATGGATACTGGGTTTCTGGATATTGCCAGCAATTGCTCTAAAGCTTGTGGCCCAGTTTATGCCTGCCAGCCTCACGATAGATGGTTGGATGCCGGCGATTTGGGGTGGGTTGGTTATGCTAGCCGTTGGCTTAATAACTGGCGGAAATACCTATAAAAAAATCAGAGGCAAATTTTCGTAAGGGTTCGCATTGCCCTGCTCGGCGGCTCTTGGAGGTCCGTGAAGGCGGTCTCACTTGCCATGAGGACTCCTCTTGTAAAATGACGGGGAGGTGGAAATGGCACAATTCCCTGCTGTTTACGGATTTTGGTCTGCGTTGCGCTCTAGTTTAAAGAGCGCAACTCTTTGTGCTTTGCTGCTTTTGTGCCTTCTAGATGTCCTTTTATTTAGAACTGATGCATATCTTGCTCTGGTAAAGCCCAACTCATTTGCCGGAAACACGATACAACGATGGCGTCTTGTGAAGACGAAACAAGAATCCAAAAGCGAACTTGTGGCTTTCCTTGGTGATTCGCGTGTTCGGGAGGGATTTTCTGCAAAATCTTTCGATCAACTCGCAGATAAAACCGGATTGAAGGCCGTAAATCTTTCTATCTCAGGCTCGACACCGCGCGCTTGGTATTACTTTTTGAATCGTATAGATCCCGATTGTTCACACTTCAAATCTCTCGTAGTTTGCATCCCTTCTTATTTTGATGAAGACTTCGGCGATGCTTTCAGTGACAGCAAATATGATGAGCAAGTGCTACTTCCAGTAATTCGATATTCAGATTCACCGGAATTTGTAAGCTCACTTACTGATCCAGAAACAAAAAATGATGCGTTTCTAGCTTCGGTTTCTAGAATGTACGCCTACCGGAAAGATTTGCGCGATTTGCTTTGCAGTCCGGCTGGACGCTTAGGTGAAATATCAGATGCAGACCGTTATTGGGAAAGATCAGACTATCAATATGACGGGCGTAAAGAGTCATTGAAAGGTATTCGAATTTCCGGAAATGATCTGCAGGGCATGCCGGCATTTTTAAATTCGGAGGAAAGGTTTAGGCTCCATCTTTCCGTTTTTCCCTATCCTGTGCCGGCTAATTTCGATCACTCAGAATACATGCGCAAGTGGCTTTATAGGCTGGCACAGCGCTATTCGGGATCCAAAACGAGTTTGATATTTGTCTGTGTGCCAAGTAATCCATTGCCCATCCAGGCTGTAAGACCGCACATTCGAAGCACCATCAATATGATTGCTGCCCTGCCAAATGTCACCATTATTGCGGAGAAGGAGTTCAAGATGTTGAATGCACCGCAATATTTTGCCGATGATGTGCACTTAAATAGCCGTGGTCGTGCGATTTTCACAACCGATCTGTCCAAAAAGGTGATCGCTATTCTGCAATCGAAAAATATTTCGACCTTGAGTTCTGCTATTCAGCATAACCAGGAATAGGCACCGCTCGTGGTATTGATACTTTAAGGCAGGAATACGCGGGTGCCACCGCCGCCAAAACCACTAAAGCCACCGATACCGCCGAAAGGGGATCCACCAAAAGGCGATCCACCAAAAAATGGCGAACCGATAGTGGATCCTAGTGGAGCTCTTGCATATGGATTTGCGCCGTAGCCAATCGGATACATCATATTGCCACCGTATGGGGAACCAAATCCACCGATGCCACCAAAAGGCGACCCGAATCCACCACCAAAAGGCGACCCGAATCCACCGCCGTATGGAGAACCAAACCCTCCTAATCCACCATAAGGTGAATAACCGCCGTATGGGCTGCCGTAGCTACTATATCCGTATCCGTATGGATTCATCGAAGCGGATTCAAACCCTGCAAAAGCGGAACCCAGGGCTCTTCCGATCCCGTTCAAGAAACCACCTTTTTTGGCGTTGTCCAAGTTAGCCTGGTTGCTGTACCCGCTACCATAGCTATTTGGTGAGCCCATATCAGCGGTTGTGTTAGCAGGGTCCATCGGACCAAGTGCGTTTGCTAATCGGTCGAATCGATCCGGAATATTCATGTCGCTTGAAGCAGGGCTTTGCGGGAAAACAGCCTTTTCCAAACGTGTGAGTCTATCTAGGAGCGGGTCTTTGCCATAAGTTTTTCCAAGCACTTCCTTTTCCATCTGGTCCGCTTCCATGTCGAGCGGTTGTTTATGCTTGTTTGATGCCTTGCGTTGTTTAGGTGGCTTAGTGTTATATCCGAAAGTATCGTAGTTTCTGCCACCACCCGATCCACTATTGCCGAAGAAAGCTCCGGTGCCAAATCCAGTGCTGCTGCTTCTTCCAAATGATGAACCGCCGCCGAATCCATTGCTCCCGAATGAACTGCCGCTACCCATGCCCATTCCTATCGTATTCGAAGATCCGTAGCCCGAGCTGTCATCGTCCTGGTAGCCTGATTGCGGATTAGCCATGGCAGATTGTGGATTGCTACCCATTTCCAGTTCGTCGTCTGGTGTCCAATCTGAATGTTTCTTTGCAGCAGTCCTCGACTTGCTTGGTGGCGGGTTGTAGTTCTGAGAATCGTCATCATCTTGCATCCCTGCATTTGAACTCGACCCATATGATGATCTGCCATAGCTAGGTGAAGATCCACCACCGAAACCATAGGACCCCGAGCTTGGGTAGTCTGACTGCCCTCGACTAGAACCATTGGACTTAGCTATACGAGGCATTCTGAGGGCCTCAGGATAATGCTTCTCTAGGTTGGTAATCCGGTCTTCCAGGTTGTCAATGTCAGTAGCTTTACCAAGTCCTTTTATTTCTAAGCGATCCACCCGTTCGTCAATTGGCTGGTCGGTGTTTGTATCTCCGATAATCCGAATTTCCAAGTTGGCCACACGCTGCAAATCCTTTGCTGTTGCAGATGGCGGTTCTTCTCCAGTCTTTGGTTCATCCGTTCTGGGATGCTGACTTGATAACTTAGGTGGGGGCTGGTTGCCTTCTTCTTGCTGATCTGATTTTTGAGCTATGTTTTGATCAGTATCTTGAATTTGTGGACTTTTCTGTTCCGTATTTTCGCTGGAGGCAACCGCATTTTTGCGCTTCGTTTTCTTTGAAGAAGCCGAGGATTGTGAATCTCCAGTATCGCTATCCGCTACCTCCGGTTTATCTAAATTAGTTACTCCCATCGTCTTTACGAGTTCAGCCAGCCTGTCTTCATCGCTGCCGGGTTTAGCGGCGCCGAAAACAAATTTTTCTACCCTTTCCAACCGGTCTTCAATGGGATCGGTTGGATAATCATGGGCAAAGAACTTGTTCTCAATTTGGCTGAGATGCTTCAAATCTGCGCTCTTCAGGTCGGCAGCAAAACTGGCCGGCATTGCCAGAAATAAGAGAACTAATAGTGTTTTAAGGCGTTGCATGACTTCAATTAAAGCATGTAATTGTAAATCCAGAATCTTACTGCAAAAGCTGTTCTTTGAAAAACTGAATTACCCTGTCTAGTGCTTTTCGAGTCGGTTGCCCTTCTTGGTCAATCAACTCCGTAGTTAGTATCGAATGTGGTGGCTTCTTTCCATTCGGATTAGCAAACTTAGGATCAAGTTCGATGGCCTCGAAGCCGTCACCAAATTCCTTTTTGAGTCGGTCGAAGCGTTCGCCCGGACAAAATGTATCTCCATGAAATCGCAATCCAAGAATCTTGGCACCGTTTTTTACTCGCTCACGCACTACCTTTAGATTTTCATCGCTAATGTGCAATTCTGATCCTCTATCTTTCGAGATCGGAAAAGGCAAGCTTGGCTGTGAAAGTACCGGAGCCAATAAAAATTCATCCAGCATCATTGTTAATGCAAAATTTCCAGTGATGCACATGCCAATTGCACCAACGCCCCGACCGCCTTGTTCTTTGTACGCTTTGGCAGCCAGCGCCCTTAGCCAATCCACAATTGGACTACTCTCGTGCGATGCGAATACGCGAAATTCTTTGCTTACGCAAGCTTTTGCAACTTCGCACAGAGAATATCCCACGGAGAATGGCTTCATTGGAGTGCCGAATAGATGCGGTAAATACACTGAGAAACCCGCATCGGCTAAGCGTTTTGCAAATTTGTATACCGCTGGAATGATGCCTGGTATTTCATGCATAACCACAATTGCCGGTCCAGAGCCGGCACGGTAGACCGTGCGCGTTGCACCTTCAAAAGTGAATTGTTCTGTCGTAAATCCGTCTAACTTTTCCATTTTTCCTCAAAAGTCATTCCTGTTTGAAACCGGTAAGCCTGGCGAAATAAATAATTTGCGAACTCGTTGGTTTCGTTATGGTCTTCTGTCCCTCGCCCCAATAAGTGCCTTCCCAGTAGGCGATCGGCTTATTGCTTTCATCCAGGACAATCCGAACTATACCCTTGCCTACACCATCTCTTCTGTCTTGCTGGGCAAGCGGAGGCAAAGTTTCTGGAGAGAAGTGAGACACTGAAGAACTATCGATGACAGGAATGCTTACGAAGCGCAATTTTTCTCCTGCAACCGATTCTTGTTTTATGGCTCCAGGTTGCCCCAGAACCATCATCACGTGCCCGGTGTTCCCTTCGTGATATTTTTCGTAGTGAGGACTTTCCCAGGCAATTAAATCACCTGGTTGCAGCTCTTCTACTGAATTTATCGGCAACCAGCCTTTCTGTGGCTGCCCGCTAAGCTGGGCAAAAAATTGTGCATAGTTATCTGCTCTGGGACGGCGACCACCGTTAAAATCTACAACTTCTTCATAGTGCTTGCGAGCCACTGATTTGATCACATAACTGATAAAACCGGAGCAGTCTGTTTCTGTAGTAACGTTGCCGTCGTCAGTTACTTCAACTTGTTTATCAGCTGAACCTTTGATGTGTTCATAGTGATTTTGTTTTGTGTTTTCGAAAATCCAAGTCGCTTTAGTGAGGGCTTTATCAGCTAATTCAGAACAAGGGGCCGATTGACACCAGATCAAAGCACTGGCCGACAAAATCATCAAAGTGACCTTATGTGCTAACTTCGAGCGTTTGCTGAATGACATTTAGTTCTCCAATTCTTATGTTTAATAGTTGTTATTTAGGAGCGATGGCAAGAACGCGAGCAGGGCTGCCAGTACCATTTTCTATTTTCAAGGCACCACAAAAAACAATAGATCCACGTAAAGGCAATATTTCTAATTGATGCAGGTTTTCTACAAGTAGGACGCCATTGCTAAGCGCAAATTTGTGAACAGCATAATCTGCAGAAGCGCCATAATCAACTGACAAAGTGTCAATGCCAAATGCTGATGCCTTCTTTGTTTCGATCAAATATTGGGCTGCGTCCACCCCGTAACCAGGAAAGTGCATTTGGCCGTTTGTACCTGCATTGCGATAAATATCTGCTTTAGAGTAATTTTCGCTCCAACCTGTCAAAAGCAAAATGATCGAACCAACTGGAATTGCGCCTAATTGCTCTGCGTTTTTGACATCCTCAACTGTGAGCTGGTAATCAGAATTCCCTTGAACTTGTTTTCGAACGTCGATCACAACACCTGGTAATATCAGTTTTTCCGGTGGCACATGGTCTATAGTTGCACCTTTAACGAAGTGTGAGGGTGCATCTACGTGCGTACCGAAATGTTCCGGAATTGAAAGATAGCCGGTTTCGCAGCCATCATTTTCAAGCGTGCTTAGAGTGTCGTATTTCATTCCTGCGTCGGATGGATAGAATAACGGCGTCTTGGTGCTAAGCGAGCGTGACAAATCTACTATGGTTACTTCACCACTGGAAAGGTGCACGACAAGATCTGAAAAAGTTTGATTGTGACTTGCTGCCATCAGTAATCAATTATTACCTTGAGTCCGTCACTCTTCTTGTCTATCAAGCATGTTGTTTTGCCGACGGATCTCGAAAAGTAAAGTGTTGCGCGATCGTTTCCAATGTGAATGTCGGTCATACGTACAGAAGACAGAAATGGCGGAAGATGTGGCTTCCTAACAATGAGTTGGTGATTCACCGCATCTGGTACCAACCCCAAGCTGGCATTTAACATCATGAACATCGCACCGGCAGACCATGCTTGTGGTTCACAGGACACTGGATACCAGATCGGAGTTTTGGAAAATGATTTCGAAAATCCGCAGAACAATTCAGGCAACCGCAAGTTCAAATGTCCCTGTGCTGCTTCAAACAAAGCGTCCATAACGCGCACACCATCTGCTGATCTACCCACCTTGCACAAGCCCTCAACAGCAGCAGCATTGTCGTGTGGCCAGACAGAGCCGTTATGATAGCTAATTGGATTGTAAGCGGCTTCAGAAGCTGATAGAGTTCTAATACCCCAACCACAAAATAGATCTTGCCCAATCAATTTGTCGGCTACCTCAAGGCTCTTATCTTCGTCCAGAATGCCCGTGGCAAGCAAATGAGCTGCATTGGAAGCAATAACATTGCAAGGTTTTCCATTGCCATCTAATGCCAGCGCTACATAGCGATTGTTCGGCATATAAAAGTCTTTGACGAATCTTTCCTTCAGATCCGCAGATTTTTGATCCAGCTTTTCAGCAGTCCTCTTATCACCAACTAGTTCCGCCATCCTGGCGGCCCGCCGCCATGCCCAATAGAGATAGCCCTGGGCCTCGCAAACTGCAATCGGCAGGGGGGCAATTTGACCATTCTCTTCCGTTATTGAATCAACAGAGTCTTTCCAACCCTGGTTGTACATAATGGAAGTTTTCTTCTCACCGTAAATTAGATAGCCTGTCTTCTCGGACTCACGGTCCAGACAATCTAGGGCCGATAGAATATTTTGCCATCGCATTTTGAGGAAGTCTATATCACCTGTCCAGTCGACATAAGTTCCAAAAAGGATAATCCAAAGCGGCGTAGAATCAACCGAACCATAAAATGGCCGGAAGGGAACTTCAGCGTTGCGTGCCATTTCACCCAGCCGCAATTCATGCATAATTTTGCCGGGACTTTCTTCGGTAAGGTCATCATATTTGGTGCCCTGATAGGAAGCCAGAATTTCTAAAATGGTTCGCGCCAAACTGGGAACGAATGCCACCAACTCTCGCCCGGTAACATCTTCATCTCGGCCAAATGCTACAGCAAACCAGGGTATTCCGGCTGATAAACACTCACCTTTAGGTGTTTGCTGACGCAGAATATAGAGATCGCGATAGCCTCTTTCCAGTAAGCGATTGAACGTGTCATTGTCCGTGCTTACTCTTGTGCCTTGATTGCGCCATCCAAAATATTCATTATCTGCAATCGTTTTATTCGCTTCGAAACTGTAATGTTTTTGCGGCTCTGGAAGCAACTCATCGCTAAGCGGATCAATGCGCGGCTGCCTGAAATTTGTATTGATTACAGTTTCAATTACATAAACACTCTTGGGTTTGAGTGTGAAATCAAAAGTCGCTTGATTGCCGTCTATTGCTGTTGGTGTTTGACCCAAAAAAGAGATCTGCGTCTTCATCACTTCTTTGTCGACGCCTTCATACGAGAGTGAGACTTGCTTTTTAGAGTCTGCAATTTGCGAGGGCAGCAGTTTGCCTCGCGCTTTTCTGGGCATGCCTCGCACTTCGAACATATCCGCAAAGTCTGCGGAGTACTGGATGGTTAGTTGTCCGTCGAGCGCATCAACATCGTAATTCGAAACTGTAATCCGTTCGTAGATGTTGTCGTTGATTACTACATCCCGTTGTACGAGCAGTTTTTGCTCTGGAATTTTTCTGGTTGGGTTGGGAGCGTACGCAGCATTTGAATAAGCAAAGTGTCCTGCATATCCGTCTGCGGTAGACTCGTATAGTGGTGTAAGGCTGAGACCGTTCAAGCGAATGTCCCACTCGCTGAGATAGCGAGTATCGTCGCGATATAACCCATAGCCAAATGGTTGATCGATGGGCATAAGACCGCTTTCGTCCATAACGAGAAACTGATTGCCCTTCTTAAGCACCGCGCGTGGATGTGTAGGGACGGCTGCTTTGATCTGGGCATTGGCTTTAATTGCTGCTTCATCATGGCCTGGCTTGAATGGGCCAAACATTTCCGGTGAATTTTTTGAAACTGATTTTGCCTGTTTTAGATCAGATTGTCTGGGCAAAGAATTGCGATGCAGATTGCGACTGACATCTGTTTTGTATCTTCTTGCTGCCGGTTGGCTAATCTTTGCAGGAGTGGATGAAGTCTGGCTTCTTGTTTTCGGAAGTGTATCTGTTGGTAACTCTGATGGTTGTCTCTTTTCTTGTTGTTCAGGCGGATTTTCACCAGGTGTTCCAACCGCCAAACCTGAGGGTGCAAGCGAAACGCAAACCAAAATGAAAAGAAGCCAACGCTGCAATAAAACAATGCAATGGCGCTGCCTCACCGTTAAATCAAAATGGCGACCAGAATTAACGAACAAATTAGGGCCCCCCTCCACTGGGGCAGACTGTCCATAATACAAGCTAGAGCGCCTATAAGTCCGCTCAAGTCTTGACATTGCAGGAGAAATTTATAGTGTGCGGCACGTGCACAAATTAGGCAAACTTCGCTTAACAAGTGGCTAATTGGAGACGTATTTGGGGACAATCAGACCAGGTTAAACTAGTGATGTATTTTGAGGCCAATGCGATGGAGCACAGTCTAGCCCTACCAATGTACCGGCACACTCAAAACGTTCCTCCTGAGGTATTTGCAGGGGTAACTGCGGCTGTGGGTGCTTTTAGTTTATTGCGTCGTAGTCCCTTTGCACTCTGGCCGGTTGTAGTGGGGGCGGTTGCATATCGCTATTCGTTTTCCTCATTAACAGTAGAAGTCGATTCGAAAAAAGTGTCATTTTGGTTCGCTGCTAAATTTCTTCCTAAAAACGTACCTTTAGAAGAAATCGAATACTGCGCCGTGCTAAATCTCAGCCCACTATCAGGTTGGGGAATTCGTTACTTGGGTTCTGGAAATTGGCTTTATAACGTTTACGGTTTAGGAGCAGTGAAACTAGTACTTCATAGCGGAAAGGAAATAGCAATTGGTAGCGATGAACCAGAGACGCTTTTAGGTGTTTTGAAAAGTTTAGGGGTGCAATGTCGGGATTGAAATTTTTCAATAGTTTCCGAGGAGATACTAAGTAAATGCCAGAGTGGGAAGACGATGAGGACGGCTCGTTTGGAAACGACGAAGCAGTTCTAACGGAAAACAAACAAAAGGTTGAGAAGCCCCCTTTATTCAAGGTGCTGCTCCATAATGATGATTACACCACGATGGAATTCGTGGTTTTCGTACTCCAGTCGGTATTTCACAAGTCAACTACAGATGCCTACCGTATTATGATGGCCGTTCACCAACAAGGGTTGGGCATTGCAGGCGTTTTTACATACGAAATAGCCGAAGCGAAAGTTAGCAAGGTAACTGACTTAGCTCGCTCGCGAGAGTTTCCTTTGCTGTGTACCATGGAAGAAGAATAATAGGTCTGTTGGGAGCGTCGGATAACTAGATGATTACCAAGGAACTGCAAGACACACTCAATAACGCTGTTCAAGAAGCAGTGAAAAGAAGGCACGAATACGTCACGCTTGAGCACTTGCTTTATGCACTTGCACTTGAAACTACAGGAAGTGATGTGTTGCGCAGTTGCGGCGCTGATGTAGATGAATTGCGAGATAGTTTACTCAAGTTCTTTACCGAAGCGATGGAATCTTTGCCTGGAAAAGTTGCCCAAACACCTGAATTAACGGCCGCATTTCAACGCGTTTTAGAACGCGCTGCTATCCAAGCGCAATCATCAGGTAATACCGTTATTGATGGCGGTAATGTACTTGCTGCAATGTTTCAAGAAAAACGGTCACATGCCGTTTATCTTCTTGAAAAACAGCAAATTTCCCGATTGGACATTCTCAATTACATTTCTCACGGTGTCGCCAAATATGGTGGCTCCGGTCCAGAAGAAATGGAAGAAGAAAAAGTGGGCGGACCAGGTGGCAGAAGGAAGCCCGTAGATCCACTCGCCGAATACTGTGTAAACCTCAATCAGAAAGCATTAGAAAACAAAATAGATCCGTTAATCGGCCGTGAATCCGAAGTGCACAGAACCATTCAAGTTCTTAGCCGACGTCGCAAAAATAATCCTATTTATGTGGGGGATCCAGGTGTTGGAAAAACAGCCATCGCCGAAGGTTTGGCGCTCAAGATTCAACGCGGTGAAGTGCCCAATGTTCTAAAAAATGCTGAAGTTTACATGTTGGATATGGGCTCATTGATTGCCGGAACGAAATATCGCGGTGAATTTGAAGAGCGCATGAAAGCGGTGATCAAAGCGCTCCAGAAAAAGCCAGGCGTAATTTTGTTCATTGATGAAATTCACACAATCGTCGGAGCTGGAGCCGTCAGCGGTGGAGCAATGGATGCATCCAATATCCTTAAGCCCGCCCTAGCAAGCGGCGAACTGCGCTGTATCGGTTCCACTACTTATCCGGAATATAAAGCTGCATTTGAACGCGATAAGGCTTTAGCTCGTCGGTTCCAAAAAATTGATATCAGCGAACCATCCATACAAGACACCATCAAAATATTGCAGGGGCTCAAATCATTTTACGAAGAGTTCCACGGTGTGAAATACTCGGATGAAGCTGTTATAGCGGCGGCCGAATTAGCCGGCAAGCACATTAACGATCGCTTTCTACCAGATAAAGCAATTGATGTTCTTGATGAAGTTGGAGCAGCAATAAAATTATTGCCCGATGATAAGCGTGAGAATAAAGAAATTACCAACTTGGATGTTGAGTTGGTTGTGGCTCGCATGGCGAAGATTCCACCAAAATCTGTTTCTGGATCGGACAAAGAGAGACTGCAAACTCTCGAACAAGAGCTGAAGAACGTTATCTTTGGACAAGACCATGCCATTGAACAGCTCACGCGAATAATCAAACTTTCCCGAGCTGGTCTTGGACTGCCTACAAAACCAATTGGATCTTTCCTCTTTTCAGGACCAACTGGGGTAGGCAAAACTGAACTAGCCAAACAACTAGCAAAAGTTCTTGGTATCAACTTCCTGCGCTTTGACATGAGTGAATACATGGAAAAGCACACAGTCTCTCGCCTGATTGGCGCGCCCCCAGGTTATGTTGGTTTCGATCAAGGCGGACTTCTAACGGACGCCATCAATAAGACACCGCATGCGGTGCTTGTTTTGGATGAAATTGAAAAGGCACATCCCGATCTTTTCAATATTTTGCTTCAAGTTATGGACCATGCCACTCTTACGGATAACAATGGCAAAAAAGCGGACTTCCGCAATGTGATCGTCATCATGACGACGAACGCCGGAGCTCGCGAAATGACAGCATTGGATATTGGCTTTGGTGGCCAAGGCGCCAAACCCAATATTGTGGTTGATCCCAAACTGCCGGAAAGCAAAACTATGCTTGGCTTTAACAAAGGCAAGGATGCAATCGAACGCACATTCAGCCCAGAATTCCGCAATCGGCTGGATGCATGGATTGCGTTCAACCAGCTCTCCCACAGCGAAATAGTTAAGGTAGTCGACAAATTTATAGGCGAAGTCGAAGAACAGTTGGTCGAGAAAAATGTCATTCTAAAAGTATCTCCAGCAGCACGAGAATGGCTTGCTGAAAAAGGATTCGATAAATTGTTTGGAGCCAGACCGATGTCGCGTATGATCCAGCAAAAAATTCGAGAACCACTTGCCGAGGAATTGCTTTTTGGCAAACTTCAAAATGGTGGGACTGTCACAGTCGAATTGAAAGATGGAGCCCTTGTACTGGACGCAAAAAGTTCGCCAGTAGACCCCACAGTTTCATAACTTTTTCGCTCGCTTTTGCCGGTTGTTTCCGACAAAGAGGAACTCAGCCGGAGGAATTCCGTCATTCCGTTTGTATTTCGCCAGTTAGGGGCGACAAATTAGGAAGGAGGACATTCGAATGAAGAATTTGGTACTGGCACTTGCGGCTACTGTCGCTCTGGCGAGCAATGTGGCAATGGCTTTAGCAGATACGGTAACGACGACCACAGTTGAAAGGACATCTGCACCGTTTGCACTTTCTGCCACAGAAAGTTATACGGTAGTTAATCCATCGGGAGTAGTAATTGGACCTTATGACTACTCGACCAGACTGATCAATGGACAGCCCGTTCCTGTTAATGCTTACGTCATTGAAAAGTCATCAGGAAAGGTTATCGCTACCACTGATACAACCGGAAGTATCATTGCGCTGAGTACGGTTCCAGCCGTCCTACCGGAGCATTTCATCGTTAGAAACGGAGCCCTCTTCTTTTTGGGTTCGGATTATTCAGCACGCAGAGCCCAAATTGAGGCACAAATCAATGCAGACTTTGCAGCTGGACATTTGTCCAATCGCGATGTCAAAGAACTCCAAGGCGAGCTTTCTGAAATCCAAAGTTTAGAAGCGAAGCGCAAAGATGACGGAACATACAAAACTTCAACTGCTCGTGCAATAGAAAGAAAATTCTCGCATCTGCAGTCAGAGTATTCTGAAGATCTCGCTGAGATTAACTCCAAGCGAGCCAAAATCGGTATCAACAACAACTAATAAGTTGATCGCAAATAAGTAAGATAAGCAACGGTCGTCTTGATTCAGACGACCGTTGCCTATTCGGAGGTTGCATATCTTGGTTTGACTGAATTTTGATCGAAATTCAGTCAACCTTTTCGGTCAGTTTATTGAGGGTTGGTCGGGTCTGTTTTCTCGGCTGCATAGAAGAATCCCTTCACATTGATGCCGTTGAGTTGGCTGGATGTCAAAGTGATATAACCCGGCAGAAGACCGTTTTTAAGATCGTAAAATTGCAGCTTAAGATCATAGTGACCAAAAACATCGTTGGAAGCGTTTCCTTTTTGAACCGTGTTCGCGCCGATCATCGGAGCGTTACCCTGCCATACTCCGCTCGTGTTAAAGGAATATTGCTTATTTGGTGCAATCATCGGTTTAGTGCCGAAACTGAGTTTGATTGTCATAGGCATACCTACCGATTTTCCATCCCCAATAGCAAGCGGTTGATCCGCCCCAAATAAAACAAGATTGCTTTTGTTGTGAGCTGCACTTTTTAGTTTAAAAGCCGCATGACCGACGACTCCGTTCACTAATTCACTCTTTATCTGACTCTGAGCCTGAGCTGCAACTCGCCTGGAATAATTTTGGGCTTTGGCAGACGTGTGCAGCACTGGTATCGCAATTAGTGCAAACATTAGGAAGCGAAATTTACTTTGTTTATTTGACAGCAAAATTCGCGGCATCTTCAATATTCTCCACGGTAATAGTGTGTCCAAGAGAAGCTCCTTTGATTGCCACAAAAAATCCTTTTGGCTGCGAAGTTTTTTCAATATATAGGCGCGCCAGTTTGCTGCCGTTTTTATCGAGCGCATACCAATTGTTGTTTGCATACAACAGGAAAGGGCGCTTTGTAGCAAGTGCAGCTTCCTTGGAATAACTAGTCAGGCAGTCTTTCGGATCGATTTTTAAAGCGCAAGCTTTCATGTTATCCGTATCAATTAGGTAGCCCGTCCAGGTGCCTGATTGTTCGGAACCCTTTGGCATTTCTATAGGAGAAGAGGGTTTTGGCTGTTTAAATGGAAAATCCGCTTGTGCTGATGTTGAAGTTGCGACAAGCAACGCAGTTAGGCAAAGGAAATTCTTGATCATCATTTTGATACTCCCGAATAATTCATCAGTCTTCCCCTGGAATACGAATGGCATCAGCTCTTCGTTTCGCTTCCTTCCGAATTTCGTTTGCCTTTTGCTGGGCTTCTTTTTTGATTTGCTCAATCATATATGGCGGTGCGCCGCGGGTTCTAAACCCTGTATCAGGATCTCGAAAACGGTACATACCGTTTTCTTTTAGATCTTCGATATCCTTTTCGGATTGATCCATAACAGCCTTGGCTTCTCGTTCGCCTTGCGCCATGATTTCACTTTTGTGGGAGCGCAGAAACTTTACTCCATCCGGCTCATCGTTTGATGCTGAGGCAGATGTGAAACTCTGGCTTGGCCGCCCACCGCTGCTCTGGCTTGTGTTCCAGCTTGATGGCTGCCAGCTGGAAGCTGGGGCAGGCATTTTGCCTCCGTTTGCAATGTAGGTATCTAGAAATTGGATGGCATTTTGGGCCTGTCCAGCCGTTTCTTTGTCCGGTTTGCAAGTCAAACATGTTGCATAGGACTGACGCGCTTTTTTGAATTCCTTCAGCTGCGTATAACAATTCGCGAGTTGAAAATGTGCCTGGAAAGATTTCGGTTGATTCTTTACTACCTTAAGAAATTGATCTCGGGCTGCTTCGAAATTCTTCTTTTCGTAGTTTTGGCTCGCTTCTTCGTACAACGTTGGTTTTGCCAATGCACTCGCTGTGTTGAGGCTAGCAAGCAAATAGACAACCAAAGAAACAGCAAGAATTCGCAGGTTTATCATTTTGCATAAATCCTTTGCACATCCCAGGTCTCCATGAATATTTTTGCATAAGTTCTAGGAATGGTTATTGTGCTGCACTCATTGAAGGCAAATTATTCGATATTTTAAGTAGTTAGAGAGATACTGTATACGGTGGCAAATTGATTGCTCGTTCCAGGATTTGTGGATAAGAGACCTGCCTAGTAGAATGGGCAGGCTGCGAGGTGATATTGGCGCATGAAAATAAGTTCGAAAGTATTGCTGATTGGTTTGGGCTTTTCATGGATGACCCTGTCTTTACCGGCCCCTTTGGTTGCAAGTAGTGATTCTATGCAGATTCGAGTTTCAAGTCCTTCCTTTGGCGAAGGACAGACAATTCCCAAAGAGTTCACTGCCGATGGCAGTAACGTCTCTCCTCCTTTACAATGGCAAGGAATACCAGCGGGTGCGAAATCTATCGCTCTTATTTGCGACGATCCCGATGCCCCTGGCGGAACCTGGATCCATTGGGTGTTGTTCGATTTGGCGCCAAATCTACCAGGACTCCCCAAGGGAGCCACTTCACGCGATCTCAAAAATGCTAAACAGGGAACAAACAGCTTTAGAAAAATCGGCTACGGTGGGCCTGCTCCGCCGCCAGGTAAACCACATCGTTATGTCTTTAATGTTTACGCACTCGACTCAAACCCAAGCCTCTCAGACGGAGCATATGCTCGAGATCTGGAACTTGCCATTCAAGGACACGTCCTTGCTAAAGGCCACGTTATGGGCATATATTCGAGATAGGGCCGACCGAGGCAATGTCGTGTCCTTAAGCGAAAGCGGGTTTTAATCGTGCTTACAATTTCCGATCGATTTTCGCTTTTAAAAATGGATTGGCTAACCAAAGCCGGGCAATCACTCTTGCCGCCTGGGCACTGGGAAGGGACTACTCTAGATGAAGATTCGTTGGATGAAGCCAACAAAACCCTTTATCTAACCTATGATGACGGACCCTTTCCTGAGACCACTGAACCACTTCTAGAAATTCTGGAACGTGAGGGGGTGCGGGCTACGTTCTTTTTAATCGGAAAGCATGTGAGCCGATATCCGGAACTTGCCGAGCGGCTTGCCAAAAGCGGACACGCAATCGGCAGTCATTCGAATTCGCACTTTCTTCTACCTGCATTAAGTGCAAATGCGTTGGAAAAGGATTTGCGTTCTGCCAACACTGCAATCGAAGACGCGACCGGTCAAAAACCGAAGCTCTTTCGGCCACCTTATGGAATTATAGACAACCGCTCCGCACAATGCTTGAAGGATTTGGAGATGGAAATTGTCTATTGGGGATCAGTGCCGGAAGATTGGCAAGGGGTAGGTACAAAGAGCGTGGTTGAGCGGGTTACAAGCACTATGCAGAATGGCAAACTGATCGTCCTTCACGAAGGCAAACACATCGCTGAACAAACAATCCTGGCGACTCAAGAAATCATTGCGCGTGCGAAGAAAAGAGGTTTTAAATTCGGCATTATTTCCCCTTCTTCCCGCTTATAATTTGGGTTCGTCGATCTATCTTTTGGCTTCTGAGGCTTCGTAAAGCGCTGTGCTTGATTTTCGTCCGCCCCTGGATTCGCCAGCCTTAATAGGCGCGATGAAATTGGTTTTGCCTCTTTACATGAAGATGGCGCTGCACGGCACGCGCGTTGAAGTGGTACCCGGTGCAGTTGAACGATTTCAAAAGGTAGCAGGTAAGCGAGGCATGATCTGCCCGAACCACAGTAACAGGCACGATCCGCAAGTTATGTTTGCCCTTGCCAAAATATTGGGCGAGGATGTCAACTTCGTTGCAGCACGAGAAGTTTTCGATTGGGATCACGGTCGCAATGGCTGGTGGCTCCAGCATCTTGGTTGCTTTTCAGTGGTTCGCGGTGCGCCTGATCGCGAATCTTTTAAGACGAGTCGCAGAATAATTGCCGAAGGGAAAAAGAAGTTAGTTCTTTTTCCGGAAGGTGAGATTTCACGGCAAAACGACACTCTCATGCCGTTGGAATCCGGGGCTGCTCAACTGTGTTTTTGGGCGGTTGATGAACTGGCAAAATCTCATACTGAGACCCACGGCGCAAACGATAAAGCAAACGATAAAAAGAATGAGCCAGTCTATATCATTCCGGTTGCTCTCAAGTACACATATGCAGGTGATGTGCGCATTAGCATGATGAAAACTCTCAATCTTCTCGAGGCAGAGACTGGTATCACCCCCGGTGCTGGCGACTCGCTTTATACGCGTTTGAGGCACGTTGCGGTCCAGCTGTTAATCACCCTGGAAGCTGAGTATGGTGTGAAGCCTAGCGATGATCAAACGGTCGATCAGCGTATCAATAACTTACGCAATTACATTCTACAAAGTGCTGCTCAACAGTTGCACATTACATTGCCAGAGGGCGAACCGCAGCTTTCTCAGGTGAGAATATTGCACAATGCCATTGATGATTTTGTGTATTCTGATGATCAACCAAAATCAGATTACCAAAAGAAAATTCACGAACAAAAAGTGGCAATGGTGCGCGGTTTGTATAAAGATCTCGACAGAGTCGTCAATTTTATTGTTATTTATGAGAATTACTTTCGCGAGAGAAATACTCAGGAACGGTTTTCAGACATGCTAGAGCGCCTCGAGAGTGAAATAATTGGCGGAGATCCGTCGATTAAAGGCGAGCGGGTTGTATATGCGAACGTTGGTGAGCCGATCGATATGACTGCTCTATATCCTGAATATAAAACGGCCAAGAAAAAGGTATTGCAGGCGGTGACGTCCAATCTTGAAACGCAACTGACAACAATGCTTGCTGAACTTGAAAAACGTCGCATCCCTATGTCTATTGATGCAACCGAAGTCTAAAGCGGAGTATTGCTGTGGTAAATCTGTGGTCTTTTCTCAGTCGGGCAGAGCTTCTATATCCGGAACGTGAGGCTCTTGTCGACGGGAACCGCCGTTTTAAGTACCGCGAGCTTGTTGTCCGAATCAGGCGCCTTGCCATGCAGCTTGCAAAGCTTGGAGTAAGCAAAGGCACAGTAGTTTCGATGATCGCGCCCAATGGTGTTGAGTTTTTCGAGACTTACTACGCCTGTGCCATTCTTGGAGCAATTCTCAATCCAATCAACACCCGTCTTTCAACCGGTGAAATTGCGCAAATTTTGTCAGATGCCGGGTCTTCGACACTTATTTTGAGCGCCCGCCGCTCAGAAACAGTTGCCGATTTTTGCAAGGCGAATCCGTCACTTGAACTAATTATCTTCTTTGGAGGAGAGCCGCAAGTTCTGCCACCACTGATGAGTTTCAATTATGACTCGTTGCTCAAGCTTGGTGAGCAATACTCGCTGGATGCATTTGCAACTACATCTAGTGATTTGGCTCAGATCTACTACACAAGCGGTACAACCGGCAAGCCGAAAGGTGTAATGCTGACACACCAAAATATAGTTACGCATGCCATTTCAGCGATAGCGGAATTGAATTTGTCTGCAAACGATGTTTGGTTGCATGCTGCTCCCATGTTTCACCTTGCTGATGCTTGGGCAACCTTCGCTATTACTGCTGTTGGCGGTAAACATGTAATGCTTCCTGTATTCGATGCCAGTAATGCTGTGCGATTGATTCAACAAGAAGCTATAACTATTACAAACGTCATTCCGACGATGGTCATCTCAATGTTGAAGAGTGAACATCTAAGTAAGTACGAATATAAAAGCCTGCGGTTGCTTTTAACTGGCGGAGCGCCAATAAGTTCAGAACTGGTCAAAAAGCTATTAGACGTTTTCAAATGCGAATATGTACAAACATATGGACTGACAGAAACAAGCCCATATTTAACGTTGAGTTTGCCGGCCAATTCAAACAAGACTGTTGATATCGATGATTACATTGTGGAACGAAGTCGCACAGGAAGGCCTTTTTTGCCGGTTGAGCTGAAAGTGGTTCATCCTGATGGCACGCCGGTTTCTCCAAACGACAAGGAAGTGGGGGAGATTATTGTTCGCGGTCCAACCGTTACTCCAGGCTATTGGAAACAACCAGAAGCAACAGCTGAAGCCTTTTCCAATGGCTGGTTTCACACAGGCGATCTTGCCGTTTTAAACGGCAAGGGATCGATTAATATCGTTGATCGCAAAAAGGACGTCATACTAACAGGCGGTGAAACTGTTTATTCAATTGAGGTGGAGAATGTTCTCTACACACATCCAGCTGTGCAAGAATGTGCTGTAATCGGTATTCCTCATGCACTGTGGGGCGAATCTTTGAATGCCGCTGTGGTTAGACACGCTGATGTTGAAATAACGGAAACGGAGCTTATTGAATATGTGCGCGCAAAAATTGCTCATTACAAAGCGCCGCGGCAAGTGATATTCCTCGATGAGTTGCCTAAGACAGGCAGTGGAAAAATATGGAAACAAGGCATACGAGATTTCTGCATTGAACGAAAAGGACCGGAAGAAGCAACGCCTGATGAACCAGAGAAAGGTCCTGAAGCCACAGATGACCCAACGGCTGGCGCAAAAGAAAATGTAGAAAAAGAAGAGTCTGGCTTAGAAGTAATAACAAACGAGGACGTCTCTGAAAATAAGGCTCCAGAATCTATTTCGATAATCGAGTCATCTATGATCGAAACTGCTAGCCGAGAAAAGGATGCCACTGCAGACGATACTATCCCCAGAAAGCTGCCTAAATCCGAGGCCGCAAAAACATCATCCAAGCGCAGCGTGGATTTGCCTTTTGCTAATCGCCCCCGCCCAGAATCCTAAATCAAAAGTCTTCGAGAAACTCTGGAATGTCTTCGAAAATAGCCTCTGGGATTAATCTTTGGGGACGCTTTCGTTAAAAGTGTTGTCCTGAAGACCTTTTTGCCTTCGGCTTTGTTGTCCCGAAGCCTAAGCGCATTACTAGTTTTCAGTCAGGGTATATACGAAAAAATGAAGGGATCTCGGTTAGGGGAGGGGGTTTGCTCTATGAATCGATTAGATCGCAGGGAAAAACTAGCACTGGATGAGGCATACAAGCTCTTTCGGCATATCAATCGCGATGAGCAAGTTGCAGATACATACAAGCTGGTTCACTGTCTCAAAACGATATCTAATGCTCTAAAAAGCGCTCATAAAGGGCAGTTACAGATTACCATTCGACTTTGGCAACGCATACACCAGGCCCTTTTCGACAAGTTAATAACTTCGGTTCCTGGCTACATAGTAGTCTACGATGCAGACGGTCGCACTCTTGCAACCCGAGCTCCTATACCTGAAGATGCCGTTATTGAACTGCACCCGGAAGGATTGAAGAGATCCGATGACGCATTTCAAATGTCTTTTGAACAACTGCATCCGGTGACGCGTGCTTCTGTAATTAAGGTATGGACAGAAAGAGGCCCTTACACAAAACGTGAGGACTTTGCGAATTTTGCTTGTGGGGATGCATGCCCACCGAAACTGTTTGTGATTGGAGACGATGTGCTTCGCTCTGAATCTGAACACGGCAAAGAGAAAGCCTATAAACAATGGTGGGAGCTTTATTGGCAGGCTTATTGCACAAACGATCGCGAAGAACGTAATGATGTTCTCAAGCAAATGCAATCTATAGAAGCAGTTTGGGGCGATCTCTATTATTAATCTGCTTGTTTGCGGAATCGCTCAAACAGTGGTGAAAGCGCTTCGCCATTAACTTCCGGTGTCGGTTGAAAAGGAGCGATTTTCTCGCGCTCGCTTACTGTCTCGTAGAGGTGGCTTGGATTGCCGCTCATGTCGAATACTTTCACAGATGCGTACGAGTGGCATCTGTTTTCGCCTGTGCGCGTGAAAGAACTAATTGCTTCTTTCATGGAAGTGACCAATATACGTTCAGTCCTTGGATCAACCGTAACACTCATTTGTATGCTTCGAAACGTAATCGAATTGCGATCGCTTGCTACTGGTTCATAGTTTTTGAAGATGCCATACATTTTTTTGCCTTCAAATTCGCCAAGCACAGTAAATGGGCAATTATCAAAACTCCAAACATTTCCGTTTTCATCAGTGAGATCGCCATATTTGCGATCTATTCTGTCGCTTTTTTGACGCGCATTTGTATCGGTGATGTTCGTCTCGTACTGATAGCTTTTGATAACGGTTGAAGACTCCTGGTGCCATGTACCTGCAAGCCAAGATGGTATGCGATACCAGTGATTCCGCTTTATGCAAAGCGACTTCGAAATTTCATCCGGTGAAAATGAAGCGCCTGGCCTCAGGTCTTCTTCAACAGGAGCCATATTTTCACTGTGCTCAATGCTGCCAGTCAAAACACGGGCATAAGCACAATCATTTATTGGAAGAACTAACTCTCCTAATAACAAAAGAAAAACCAATAGAAAACCGTAAGGAAACAAACCTAGATTATTCATAGAGCTGTCGAATTGTTGCTTTATCACGCTCTGAAAGTCGTTTACTATAAGATTTCCAATACATCGCGTCGGAGCCATTCGGTGAGCATCCATCTAAACCAAGTGCTTTTCCAGCCTGATGCAACGCGATAGCGTACATATTATCCACTGTTGCCTGGGTAAGTTCGCTTGAACTGGCAGTTGGAAAGCTTAACCTTACTCTTGCTTTTGCCAATTCTTCTCCGCCATGCTCATTAATAGCTGTCTCAAAAATCGTTGAACCTGCCTCATCAGGCAGAATATCACCAGCAGTTTCTGCGCGAACTACAGATATGTCTGCTGTTCGCTCATCAGAAACAGGTACGCAACGAATTCTTATCCCACCTCCATTCGTCCATTCGGAAAAGGCCCGCATGATCAGCGCACGTTGATCGGCATTGAAACCGGAGGACCCATTCGACTCAATACAAACCTGCAAAGTGTTTTTTTCGGCTGGCCATCGGCGTGCATTGATCGCTTTCAGGTAAGTTCTTTCTTTGGAATCGAAGGATTGCTTGAGAGCCAAAAGGCTTCTTATGTCATCAAGCATGCTCTTTACCGCAAAGGCATCGTCACCCTTTGGATCTTGTTTTAAATAGTCCTCGCACAATCTCACAGCCGATTTAAAATCTCGACTGGCATCGAGTGATCTGCCCTGCAAATCCAGAAGCAGACCTCTATTAAAATGAATGAAGGCTTTATGGCTAGAAGGACCACCCGAAACGGCTTCCAGCGCTCGATTGTATGACTCTATTGCGCCATTATAATCGTTGGCTTCACGGCATTTATTAGCCTGTTCCTGAAATTCGTAATAGGACGGCATATCGACTGCGAAACCAAACACTTTCGGACAAGCCATGCTCATAAGCAGTGCCAGACCAATTGCTATGTCGCGATGCGCTTTTGCCATCATGTTCAAACGAGCAGTTGGGTAACCCCAGCGAATGACCCAATTATAGTTGTTGATTCTTGATTTCGTGCGACAATCTTGCCACAGTAATTGTGGTGAACAAATTCGCTTCAGTCTAATCACTGGCCTTTTGGCAGCACTCGTTTGGGGGCTTTGTACAGTCCTAATTAAATGGCTGCTTTTTTTCGTTCCACCATTTACATTGTTGTTCTTTCAGTTACTAGCGAGCAGTAGTTTTTTACTTCTTCTGTCGCGCCATGAAAACATCCCGCCTCAAAAAATCTATTTCTTTGCCTGGCCCGGTCTACTTCAACCCGGTCTTGCTTTTCTTTTCGGCAGCTGGGGCCTTGCCCATACGACAGCCAGTGCCGATGCTCTCATTTGGACCAGTGAAAGCATAGTCGTCTTGCCGCTTGCCTGGTTATTGTTGAAAGAACGAATGACGCTGCCTCTCGTAGTACTCGCCATGGTGGCATGCCTTGGCACGATGCTGGCTATCTCACCAGGTCCAATCGGATCCTCTGGCATGAGCATAGCCGGCAATATTTCCGTCTTCCTAGGCGTCATTTGCGCCGCCACCTACAGCATTTTCGCAAGAACTCAATTGAACAACAACATCACACCGCTTCGTCTTCTTTCACTCCACCAAATGAGTGCCTTAATTCTAGTCGCACCCTTTTGTAGTTTCGAACTAACTTACTTAAAACAAACCCTAATTGCCCCCACCCTCACAACCCCTATCATTACAATCGTTCTCCTCACCCTCCTTTCAGGCGTTCTCCAATTTGGCGCTGCCTTCTGGCTTTATTTTTTCACCCTCAAAGAATGGGGCGCAGCTCGCGCTGGTGTTCTACTCACCCTGCCGCCCATCCTTACCGTATTAGGCTCCTACTTTTTCCTCAACGAGCACCTCTCTCAATCCCAACTCCTAGGCGCCGCCGTAGCCCTCCTTGCGGTTACTCTAATCACCAAAGAAGAAGCAAAGTATTCCGACTTATCAAGTACATAAGCAAGAATAAGATCCAGTCGATTAGCAAACGAAGCAAAAGCGAAGCGAGCTGCGGCGAGGAGCCGTAGCGGAGCGCTTTCTTAAAATCGCAGAAGGCGATGCAGGCGCCGCCGGAGCACTTATGTGTATCCCGCCGAAGCACTTATAAATATGCTATAAAACAATAATGACAAAAAGGGTTTGTGTTTTTTGCGGCTCGTACACAGGGTCGCGTCCAATCTATCGAGAAACAGCCTTAAAGGTTGGCCGAATCATTGCGGAAAGTGGCTTTGGCTTGGTTTATGGCGGAGGACACGTTGGATTAATGGGGGCAGTAGCCGATGGCGCAGTGTCGGCTGGCGGCCACGTCACTGGTATCATTCCTAAGGCTCTTTTCGACGTAGAACTTGGCCATGAAGGCATTACTGAGTTGAAAATCGTCGACTCGATGCACGAAAGAAAAGCCATGATGGCAAACCTTTCCGATATGTTCATTGCTATGCCAGGTGGCTATGGCACTTTTGAAGAATTTTTCGAAGTTGTGACATGGTCTCAACTGGGTGTCCATCGTAAACCGAGCGGATTGCTAAATATTGATGGCTACTATGATGGACTTTTAGCTATGTGCGATCACGCTGTTACGCAAGGCTTCCTGCGCGATGTGGATCGTGATTTGATCGTTTCAGATTCGGATCCGGCTAAACTTCTTAGTACTCTGTCCACGATTGTGGTTCCCGAATCTACCAAGTGGCTTAGTTTCAAGCAGACTTAAAATTTTGGCGAAATTGCGTGTTTATCTGTTAAAACAGACGCATATCTGTGATAAATATGCAAAGAGCGTTAGGCGCCGTCAAGGGGTACCGGGTTCATGGCTCCGGAAGATCAAGTTAAAGATTGGCTGAAAACTTACCGCATAGGCGGTATCAAAATCGGGGATACTTTCTCCGAGATAAAGGCGTTCGCATTTGATTTCTTCGATTTATTGGATGCCGATGGCGACGGCTTTCTAACAGACCAGGAATTGGAACATGCGCTCGAAAACAATACCTTCGATTTGCGCCAAAAGGCTTTTATAACTTTTCTAGTTCGCCGAATCGAAGATATTGAAACCACCTACGATGAGGAGTGGGCTGAAGGGCGCAGAGGAATTTCACTTGTCGATCTGCAAGAGTACTTTGCTACTTCTCACGTTTGATACTAAATACGGTTCGCTACGAAACGCGTTTGAAAACAAACTCAACTGGCCTATATCCATCTAAATCGGCAGCAACCGCTCTGTCTCCTGGTGTATCGTCGATAATCCAGGTGAAGCCACTTTGAAAGGGCTCAAGTTGGAGTCGCGTTCGAAAGTAGGGAAATCCGGGGCATTCTGGTAAGGCGCGATTTCTGAAGAAACCATGTTGCACGCGTGCAAAAAATAGTTGAGTGTGATTTGGTGCCTTCCAAAAAAGTGGAAACTTAGCTTCGGTTGTCTGTATCCAATTTATTTTGCGTAAGTTGAAAGCAACACACAACACCGAAGTAACGAGCATTGCCGGCCAATATTTGTAGCAGAAAGGCGCGTAGTAAGCGAGAATAGTAAATGCTATGACGGCTGTCGATATTAATCGAAATAAAGATCTGTCTTTAGACGCTAGCCGTCGTCGACGAGCTTTCTTTTTCGATTTATTGATATTTGTTTTTACCGTCGGTTTAACTAAGACTTGTACGCTCATTTTTATTTCCCCCGCCCGACCAGCTCACTCACAATCCCAATCTAGTCTGACCTGAGCTTTTCGTAAATACGCGAATCTGTGTAGCAGTGCTTGTCTTTACTAGTGCGCGTTGGGCAGTCAATACACTATTTCGCGTACGCGTGATTAACTTTCGAAAGTAGAAATTTCAAGTAACATCGTCGTTCCGCCGCCAGGTTCGGATATTACCTGCAATTTGGTTGGGTGAAAACAACGTATCAAATCAGCTCGTTCATTGAGACTGGCTAGACCTATTCCGCCTTCCATGATGTTTCGAGAGGCAGCCTTAGCTCCCTTTTCAAAGCCAATGCCATCGTCTTTAACTTTAATGCTCAGTAACCCAGATGCATTTTCAATCGTGACAGAAATATTTTTTGCTTTTGAATACTTTGCCACGTTATTTAGACTCTCTTGCACAATTCGGTAGATTTGCAGTTGAACACTTTCAGAAAGCGCAGGAAGTTCCGGTGGTCCGTTAAATGTGCAATGGGCACCAATCTGCTTGCCGGTGCGATCGAGAAGATCAACCAAAACAGTTGCTAGTCCCCAATCTCCGAGATCTCGAGGCGTAAGGTCATAGCAAATTTCACGTAGTCGTGCCGTCAATCTATCCAGAACCTTTAGCACTTCATCTGGATTCGCTTCAGATTCGACCGTGAGCTTGCGCCGCAAAAGCATAATGTCTGCGATTACGACATCATGGAGATCTCTAGCTATAGCATTGGTAAGTTCTTCATGGCGAATAACTAGTTTTTGGATGAGCATTTGTTTGGTCAAAACCAGCTCATCGACCGTTTGTTCTTTCTGAGAGATGTCCGTCCATGTAAGAGGCCCACTCTTTGCTGTTTCATCGAAGGCTCTCTTTGCACTTTTCAAAAAGTCTCTGAACAGTTTGCGCAAAAAGCTGTATTGATCGGCTGCACCTGTAGGCAAACTATCGAAGTACCAGATCTTTCCATTTTCAGCAGCATAGAGCTCAAAAGTACCTTTCAAGTTCTTGCGAACTTCAGTTTCGTTCTGCAGAAAAACTTTGTTTGAATCAACTTGAAAGATTTCGATTATCCCGTCTGCGCCACGCAGTACAAGGCTTAATGGGCCGGCTGTAACCCGACAGCGAATGTACTTGTCTTTTGGCGTGGACTTGTTTCCTCTTTCTGCGGTAAATCGAGCAGAGGTAACTCGCATTGCTTTAATGGACTCAATTTTTTCAACATGCCGGTTGAATTCCACGGACAATTCTTCTAGGCACGAAAACAAAAAGAGGAGTTTTTCAACGGTCTCGCTCTCGAGGGCATCATTTGCCGTTATTTTTGTTTTGGCACGCAGGGGATTTGTTTGGCCAGAAGACAAGTTGATTGCTACGGATTCGGCCCAAACTGAGTCTGATAAATGTACGGGGTTATTAACGTTTGCTTTTAGTTTGGGTAGCTTGGAGTAGCTTTTGACGGGAGAGGCTTTGATGTTTACTTTGCTGCTGAAAACGCCTGGCAGAGCCCGGATCAACTTCTCAAAAAGTTGGGAAGTCTTCTTATTGTGATTCGCTTGCGATTTCATTATCTAGTTCAAGATTTCCATAGCCGTTTTCGACTGCCCAGGCGATCAAGCGTTCACGGCTGTCAAGAAAAAGCTTATCCAGCAATAGTTCGCACTGTTTACGCACTGTTGCCGGAGACGACTTTCTTCTTTCCGCTATTTCATCGTACTTCATGCCGCGCGCTAGCATTTTGAGGACTTCCTGTTCGGACTTAGTAACCCGGATGCCCGTTGAACTGATCTCCTCTGAAACCACTCTTTTGCCGCAAACGGCCTCGCGAATAGTTTGAGCAATTTTGGGGAGGCCTTCCGATTTGAGAAGGTAGGCAGTTGCTCCGGCATTCAACACCGCGCTTATAAACGGCGGGCGACTCTCTCCGGAAAAAATAACTACTTTGGAATCCGGCAGTTCCGAAAAGACTTTTACCGTGGTGCGGGGACCGCTGGAACCAGGCAGGTGGAGGTCCAAGAGAATTACTTGTGGTTTCAATTGCTTTGCCAGAGCCAACCCTTCATCCGAGTTGACGGCGGATCCGACTACCTCGATATCGGCTTCATTTGAAAGACCTGAAACAAGTCCTTCCAGGGTTACCCTGTGGTCTTCCACTACCAATACTTTGATTGTGCTATCGCCAACGCTCATTGCATTGCCCTCTTGTGCTTGCACACAGCTATACCCGGCCTTGTCCTGGATCAAGCAAAAAGAGGTCTCTATTGATAACAGTAAAACCGGCTGTGCTGGAACATTTACTCTTATTCCTCAGTCTACTTTGACAAATGAAAATCCAGATTTTGCTGTATAGAGAGTATGCTACATCCGTATTTATCTTGCGCACTTTTAATTAGAAAAGCTGCTTCGCGTATGTTTAAAAAGCAATTGAAAATTGGTATCGCCTGTAGTGTAGTCGCCCTGACTGGCTTATTAATGGGTGCTCCAGCGAGAGCTGCAGATCAACCTGATACTGAGAGCAAAGACACTGCTAAAAAAAGCAACAGTTTTTCCGGAAATGTCTCCTGGTACGGTCCTGGCTTGCAAGGAAAAAAAACCGCCTCCGGTGAACAATTTGACATGAATAAACCTACGGCAGCGCATCTAAAGTTGCCGTTTGGAACGCGCGTACTGGTTGAAGATCCGCGCTCCGGTAAAACGGTGATTCTCAAAGTAAACGACCGTGGTCCATTCGTTAAAACAAGGGTAATGGACATGGCGAAGGAAGGCGCCAAACGATTAGGCATACTTGGTCAAGGAGTGACTTTTGTGGATTGCCTGGTCGTGCCCAAAGCAGAAAGCGGTTCCTAAGAACTACGGATTTTGGTTGGGATTATTTGTGTTATTCAGATTGTTGTTGTTATTGAAATTATTGTTGCGGCGGCCTTTGTTCCAGCGTTTGATCTGCATTTGGGGAACGTGATTAGCCCCATTACGACCCTGTTGTCTCAAACCGTTTTGTTGTTGATTCAGCATTTTTTGCTGTTGCTGGAGTTGTCTTTTTTCGGCTTGCTGCTGCTGTCTCATTTGTTGGTAGTACCAGCGTCTGCGACCACGTCGTCCGCCAGTCTGATAAGGAGCTTCACTTGAAGCTTCTGATGACGCTTCTGAATAAGCCTGTGCTGGCAAATATTCCGCGGCTGTTATTAACAGAACTATGGCAACCAAGGACGACTTCTTGAGATGTCGCCAGAAATCACTTTTAACCACGCTTCTAATCACGGATGACTTCCTCAATATTGCGCTAGGGACATTTTAATCCTAGGGTAATACTGTGGAGCTTGTGTGAATCGGCTAAGGAGAAGTAGCAGCTAGCCTATCTTCAATTACGCTGGCACGCTTGTCCATTTGATCAGCGTCGCTTTCCCTTCCGCCCATCATTCTAAGAAGAACCGAGTAGTTTCTTAAGCTGGCAGCCACTTCAGCACTGTCCTTGCCAAAGGCTTTCTCCCGCAAACTCAAAGACTTTTTGTATAGTTGTTCGGCTTCCGGATATTTGCCTTTTTCTCTGTACATTCTCGCCAAATTATTCATGCTGTTGGCGAGTTCTGAATCTCCTACATCGCCTTGCTTTTCTTCTGCAGCAACGATTCTTACAAGCATCGGTTCAGCCTTATTGGCTTTACCAGCCTCACGATAAAGCATCGCTAAATTTGTAAGGGCGGCAAAAGTGCCCGGATGATCCGGACCAAATTGTGTTTCTGCCAATTTGAGAACCCGTGATGCGGAATCAGTAGCTTTGTCCAACTGCCCTTCTTCACGATAGAGTTCCGTTACGCGTTCGAGGATGTCGATCAACTCCGGACTATCTTTGCCGATTTTGTTTTCCATAACAGTAAGAGCTTTTTCGTAGTAGGGTTGGGCTAAATCAAATTTTTGCTGTTCTAAGTAAAGATCGCCTAAGTTTTGATTGGCTGTCGCAAAGGCTTTGCTGTCTGTACCGAATTTATTGCCAGCGATATCAAAAGCTCTTTTGTAGAAGCCTTCTGCGGCGTCATATTTCTGTAATCGCTTTTCGACTAAAGCAAGATTGCTGAGAGCGACCATAGTGTTGGCCGCATCAGTTCCATCCAATTTCTCTGTTATCGCAAGAGCTTTTTGCAGATACGGTTCTGCTTGTTCAAATTTTTCTTCCTGACGGAAAAGATTGCCGAGAGTAGTGTCACTTGAAGCTACTTCTAGACTTTCTGGACCACAAGCCTTTTCTCTTATGGCCAGAGCTTTTTCGTAATAACTTTGTGCTTCCGAAAGTTTGTTTTCTTCTTTATAAAGAGTGCCTAGATTGTTCATCGCAATAGCGAGAGACGGTCCATTTGGACCCTCTATTTTTTCATAGAGTGTCATTACTTTGTGAATGACTGGTTCTGCCAATTCTTTCTTACCTTGATCAAGTAGAACGCCGAAAAGGCGATTACCAGCCAGTGCTACGTCGACCAAGACATTATTCTTTTCGCTTAAAGCCATAACGCGTTGGTAAGTTTCTTCGGCCTGCGGCAGTTTCTTTTCGCGCCTGTACAACAGAGCAAGGTTATTCAGCGTTGACACTAAGCTTGCCTGCGAACCACTAGTTTTTTTCTCTTTGATGGCAATTGCCTTCAAGTACGCCTTTTCAGCTTCATCAAATTTGTTTTCTGCTTCATAGACAAGACCGAGATCATTCAAACATTCACCAAGCTTGTCCTCTACTCCCTGGAGTTTCTCCTCCATGCTTACAGCATCAATAAACTCGTGCTCCGCTTTTGCGAAATCCTTCGCTTTATAATCTTTTTCCGCTGTATCGATTAATAGATTCAGGTCCGAGTCGTCGGCAGTCTCAGCGAAAGCGCAGGGGCTGTTCAACACAAGGATGCTCAAGGAGAGATGCAAAATACGATGCAATTTCATAGGACTGTCTCACTAAACCGAATCGATATATTATGGTAGGCCAATTCACCAAATGACAACTCTTTCCAAATCATCCTATACATTGATCGCCATCTGCCTTTTGCTTGGCGGGCTTGCCTTCTTGCCTGGATTGCAGTTAGGCATGCTGGATCCAACCGACAGCTTCTTTGTGGAAGCGTCGCGCGAAATGTTGGAACGACAAAACTTCTTTACACCGCTAATCAATTATCAGAATTGGTTTGACAAGCCGGCTTTGCCATTTTTGATGATCATTGCTTGCTATAAAGCGTTCGGCGTAAGCGCCTGGGCTGCGAGGTTGCCATCTGCGCTAAGTGGCATTCTCTTAGCTTTGGTCACGGCTGGCACGGTCAGCCGTATTTTGGATAAAAAAACCGCTATTACAGCGGCACTTGTCTTGTTGACTTCTCCCTTGTTCTTAATTGTCGGGCACACTGCCCTAACGGATGAGCCACTTTCTTTGTTTTTTGGAGCGGGAATGCTCTGGCTTGCCGAAGCCCTTATACTCTGTGATCGCAAATCTTTATGGCTAGCTTCTATTGCGCTTGGACTAGCTGTGTTATGCAAAGGTCCAATCGGCCTCATTCTTGCAGTTGGCACGGTGTGCCTTTTTGCATTAATTGCATATCTGCATGATTCAGATCGGCAAGGTCGGTTGCTCTTTGTGTGGCAACGACTTAAACCTTTGGAAGCGGCATTATTAGTCGCGCTTGTTAGTTTGCCCTATTACATTTTCGTTCACTTTCAAACTAATGGTGCCTTTACGCAGGCGTTTTTTCTAAACCAAAATGTAGGACGATTGGAAGGTGCCGTCAATCATCGAGAGCCATTTTGGTTCTATGGGCCGGTTTTTCTCGGCGGATATTTTCCCTGGTCTATAGCGCTCATCGCAGCAATCCCCTGGTTGCGAAAATGTTATCTAGCTAGGGTCTGGACAAAGAGACAAGAGCTTCTTTGCTTTGCAGTTTCCTGGGCTGTTGTCGTGCTTAGTTTATTCAATTTGATACCAACCAAACTGCCTACTTATATTGTGCCGGCCTCGCCGGCTCTTGCCATAATCACGGCAGTATTTTTGCAGACTCAAATTAAAACTAAGCGCAAAGGACTCTTGGTTGCATTCGGAATTTGCACGCTCCTGGCTGCTTTAGGCATCGGTTTGTTGCCGATGTACTATCATCCGGCTTCAGTTTTCCAAATCCCACTTGTGTTTACAGCAGTTATTATTTTTGCTGCCGCAATTGTGCAACTATATATGGTGCAACAAAAATCTTTCAATTTGGCTTTGCTTGCACAGCTTTGCGGCGTATTTGTTGGAACTGCCTGCCTCGTTCCGTTAGGATTTTGCCTCTTCTTTCTTGCCGGTCAAGTCAACATCAACAATCTAGTTGCCTACGCTCAAAACAACCATGTCAACCTCGGAACGCTTTTTAACAGAACTCCTTCAGTTATGTTTGCTTACGGCCGTCCCATTTCCGAACTGAATTCAATTGAAGATATAAAAGCTTTTGCTAAATCAGCTAATGGGCCACACTGGATTCTTGCTACAAAAAACAGTTTTCAACTTGGAGAACTTGATGCAGCACGGCACATGGTTATGCAGAAAGGCAAATGGTATCTCATTTCTGTAGACCACATGGCACAATGATTTTTTAAATGGTCAACTTATTTTTCGGCCGTCAAGCCTTGCTCATCAAAATCAATTGCAGGTGGTAGCTTTGCATTGTAAAAACGTGCCGATTTTATATCTTGTCCGGCCAGTACTCTGTTGCCTAGTTCGTTATAAACGTAGGCGCGGGCTAAGTAGTATTCGAAGTTACTGGGAACGCTGTCAATGGCGCTGTTCAAATCCGTAAGAGCGTTATCGTATTTTTTGAGCTGTATATAAGCTTTGGCCCGCTGAAATGCGAAATCTCCCTGACGTGGATCAACTTTCATAGCGGAGGAAATTTGCCTGATGATCGCTTCCGGCGATCCATTTACTTGAAAGCGCTGCGCGCCGATATGCAAAGTTTGGATAGGAGCGTCTGGTGGAGCGGCGGGCTGCCTATTCGCGAATGTATCGGGATAGATCAATTTGCCTGAACTACCAGGTTGATTGGCTTGTGACTGCGCAGATGGTGCTACTACAGGTGCCATCATGGCAATTGGTGCATTATCATTTTGCGCCGGTGCTTGGGATGAACCTGGACTTTGGGCCGACGCCTGATTTGATGCTGATGCAGGAGCCGGTCCTTGATCCATTGTTTTGACGACAGACGGGGCAAGCAAATTACCTGTGCTTGGATCTTTCTCTGCTAATGCCTGTTCTAGAGTGGTAAGCCGGCCGTCGATGTCACCTTTTCCCTGCTGTCCGAAAACGAACTTTTCCAATCGCGCTAAACGATCAGCCACCCCCTCTTGAGGATATTGTCTAAAAAAGTAAACTGTCTCCAGATGCTTCAAGCGTTTTAGATTTTCAGGAGAAACATCGTCTAGGGAAGCATCTTGCGAAGCAGCTGTCGCTGCCGGGCTGAGAGCCGCAGAGTTGGTGGCAGCTGGAGAGGCCGTAAAAGCAGCTTCTGATTGAGCTCTTGCCTCCAGATTGGTCCCACAGCTTAGGAGGCTGATCGTTAAAGCTGTCAACAGGTTCCGAATGATCACGGTTTGCTCTTGATTGTCCCTTGTACCTTAGTTACGACAGCACCTGTCGATTTACTTTGGGTTGGTTTGTTTATGGTAGCGATTCGGTTTCGTTCATCCAACAGAAGATCATATTCTTCTTTTAGCTTACCGAATTCCATTGCTAATGCTTGTTCCCGTTTTTGGCGCAGAATCTCCGTATTCAGCTTGGCGTTTACGACATTTGCACCCACCCTTGCTGCCTGTAGCTGACCTTCCGCCTGGTTAAGACTTTGCTCAGCCGATAGAAGCCTTAGCTGGTCGTTGAAGTATTGACTGGTCATCGATCTTGCGTCATCTTCGCTCATTACAAGGGCATGACAGACGTGTGGTGGCTTAATTACTGGCATGGCATGCATCGCAACATCAGGCATACGCAGATTCGGTACGTGAAATTTTTCCAGGTGCAGTTCGTATTCTTTTAAACTGGCCAGGTATTTGTCTTCGTTGGCATGGCACTGACCCATTTCCCGATCGAAACTTTGCATGTGACCGTTATATGTAGAAGCGTGTCCAATGAATTGGTTCAAGTCATCTGAGTATTGCTTGACCGCCGATTGATATTGCGCTGCGTTCATCTTCAATGTTGGAACGACAGGAGTTACGCCTTGCATAACTTTCGCTTCGCCTTCTAACTTTTGCGCTTCAAGTATTTGCTTTTCGGCGTACTCGTGAAATTTTTGCGCGTGCTTAATGTAATTATCGGCTTCCGCTTTCAACCTGGTTGCCTGCTCTATTCGTTCGGACATAAGTGGCGCGTCGCAACTAAGATTTGGAGTTTGTGCTTGGACTGACAAAGCGGCAAAACTACTGAAGATGCCACTAAATATGAAGGTCGCGAAAAGTAAATTTCTTTGAGAATGATTGGACATGACCGATCTCCATGTTTATGGGGTTAGTTTAGCTTCTTTGGCTCGCAATTCCACCGGTAAATCTGAGAGCTTGACTTGCGTAGCGTGCATTTCAACTACTGGATCTTGCGGTGGTTGCTCGTCGTCTTCAGGGGTAGCATAGTTGCGCACGAATAGATTGGTACCAAGTGCGCGCAAATGCGGATTAGTTGCGTAACCGTGCTCCGCTAGTAAACCAACAAGATTATTTGCTGATTGCTGCGCATTGGCAGCGCGGGTTCGTCCGAATGCTCTGTATAAGGTCGATTGCGCGGCATCATCCATCCGCCTTGAGTTTCTTTCAATTCCGTATGGATCAGACACTTCAGCGTTCCAGCGTAAAAGTCTGTGGGGATTTCGAATGTTGCCGAGTCTTAGGCGAGCATTGGACGCAGCATCACTTTCGTTTATGCTGCGATTCCCTAACTCTCGACCTTGCATTTGAATAGACCTTGCGGATTGGCGCATGGTCTCTTCAGAGTCCATAGGCGCATGCTTCTTTCCTTCGATTGTGGCACTCAAATTGAGAAGGCACTCTTTTGCTGATTTGCCTTCGGGACCAAAAGGATTTATTTTGAAGGCATCTTCATAAGCTTCTTTTGCACCTTCGCGATCCAAAAGTATTTCGCGAGTTCTGCCAAGTTGCATGAATATGCTTGGATTACTCGGTGAGTGGGCTGCCGCTTGCATAAACAGTTCTTCAGCGGCGTGATAACGCCTTTCGTTAAAAGCATTCATGCCGTCTTGATATGGATCGCTTGCCAGGGCAGGTGTAAAGCAGCTAAAGAATAAAATCGTTACTAAGGTAATTGGAAGTTTCATTTATCGCCTTCCAGTGCCGCCTGAATGATGACCGCTAGCATGACCGCCTGATGAATGAATGTATTCGTGGGAGCCGGTGTAACCATGGTTGTAACCGTAACCGCCATAACCGTAACGGCCATAACCGTAGCCACCGTAACCGTATCCATCTTCTTCATTCAGGGCAGCGTTATTGTTAGCTGATAGTTGCGCTAAGTTCTTTTGTTCTTGCAGGGCTTCTTGATATGCTTCGTTTGCAGTATCAGAAATAGAATCTTGTTGAATTATGGAACGGTCTTCAGCGATAAGACGCTGTTCCGAATCGATATATCCCTGCAATTGTTGGACGTACGATTGTGAAATAGCCCGCTGAGCTGTGTATTCGCTGAGCTGTTTTTGCAAGGACTGCTTGGTCGCGGTATTCCCTTTGGACTGAGCCAGCTTTACTTTAATAGCCGCGATGCTTCTCTCTTGTTCGTTCAGCTTCTCTGCGTAGGGTTGGAGCGCTTCCAGATATGTTTGGAGCTTTGTTTGATCGTATTGAGCTCGTGCTGCGTATTCTTGCGCGTGTGTTGATTCTTGTGCCTTCGCCGGTTCTACCAAGAATTGGAAATAGACCGCACTCAGAAGGATAGTTCCGATTACGCTGTTTGTAATGTGAAGCCTGAACATTTCTTTTGCCCGAGAAAGAAAAGTAATTTGCCTGTCTCTTTCATATTTACTCCCTGTTGCGTGGATAATTTGTGGAATATGGTAGTGCGCTAGCCTACTAAGAAGTATCGCAAAAATGGCAATTTCGTGACTTTTGGTCAGGGATTGCGGAGAGTAACAGTAATTGTTGAAGCCGAATTTGCCACTATATATGATGGCATCATTTCAAACACAAGAAAATGCTTAAAAAATGGCTGAATGATTTCGAAACGGGAAGGCCCATCAAAAGTTTTAGCCAGAAGCGATATTACTGAGCCAGAATGGGGAAATTTAGGAATTGCATATGTCCTTCCTTGTTTCCAACATCTTGGCAAGGATGTATCGTACCAGCGAGGTGAGCTTGGCATTAGGATTCGTTTCTTGAACATCAAAACGTATCGTTTAAAGCCATCGCAGGGTATATTGAACTAGCTATTTTATTTAGAGGGCGAGCAAATTTAATGTATAAGCTTACTATCCGGAGGAAGCGGTATCTATTTGTTTTAGCGCTAGCCATTTTTGGGGCGCTAGTCGTGGTGCTGCCCAGTCATAATCCGGACAAAACTGTCAAGCTTTCTTTCCTCGTTTTGATTTTGGGAGAACTGGTTCTCTCAGGTCTTTTGGCAATGCTTTTCTATCCCAAGGCTAACCCCGTTCAGCTCGTACAAATTGGTCTAACGGTTAGCAGTTTCGTAGTTTTTCTGGGAGGGATTGGCAGCCTAGGCTCTAACGCTACCCGTGCCATGCCCGGAGGAGACATAGTTATCAGCTGGATTCAACTTGCCATCATGAATTTAGGTGGTGTGGTTTCAACGCTGGCGCTCTGGACTCTAAGTGTTGCGAAAAGCGCCACGGCAGAAGCGCCCCCCGAGCCAGAAATCAAAAGTAATGAGGTTGTGGCTAAACTCAAAACCGAATCGGCACGCAGCCGCGACAAAATGCCGGCATTTACCGATGAGGACCTCGCCCAAAACTCGGCAGTACGGTCTTCGCAAACTGGCATACCAGCTGCAAATCCATCTACGTCCGGCAGTGGTATACCAGCTCAGCGGCCAGGCAATGCTTCCGGGCAGGGTCTTCCATCAGCTTCAGCGACACGTCTGACCTCTGAAGGCAAAAAGGGTTCAAGCACCTTTACAAAACTGCAAGCATTATCAGCAAGTGGTACCGGCTCTTTGCATGGACAAAGCAGCCCTGGTGAGAGCTTGATTTCAGAGCCCGATGGTTTGAAATCTATTCTGGACAGGCTTGATAGCTCAGGGCAAGCTTCAAGTTCGCCATCAAGCACCGCGCCTGCCGCCAAGAAGATTACCGATGTTCCACCCTCCAGTCCACCGGAACGTCCAAGCTCCCCCTCCATGGACAAAATCAGACCGAGCACTTCGTTGCCGATAGGAGAGATCAAAGCGCCCCCCAAAAGCAGCATAAGTAGCCGTCTTCTTGGCGTGGTTACTGGCAATCGGATACCCAGCGTTGAGCCTCCTGAAAAAATTATCGAACCAGCTTTTCAATCTGCTGTTTCGAAACTGGATTTGGATTCAATACCAACTCCCAAGGTCGAACCGGAAAAGCCTGCTGCAATTGATCTTTCCGAACTAGAAGCCATACCTACTCCCAAAGTCGTTGAAACCGAGGCTGAATCGAAGCCTGAAACCAAGTCCGAATCTAAGGAGGTGGATGCTCCTGTATCCGAAGTTTCCAAATTGGACTTGGATTCAATTCCTACTCCAAAGATTGGTGATACCAAAATTGATGAGGACAGTTCGGTTGGAATATCTAAATCCATCCTCGACTCAATTCCCACTCCAAAAGTTGGCGACGTAAAAGCTGAAGCAGGAGCAGCCGAACCCACGGAAGTGGAAAGTAAGCCCAGCGGAATTTCATCCACGTTTGCCAGTAAGGCGCTTGGTGTCAAGTCAAAATTTATTGGTGCGGGCGGTTCAGAAGTGAAGCGCAGCTCCACCTCGCTAGATGCTTTCAAAGGTGAAATAGCCAATCAAAAAGCGGCTGCGTTGAATCCGGCTGCAAGAGCTGAAACAGCACCGAAAGAACCTATAAACGAACCTGTAAAAGAGCCTGAAAAGGAACCGGTCGAAGAGCTTGTCAAAGAAGTAGCCTCGCAAGCGGCACCGCAACCAAAAGAAGAAGCCTCGAGCGGTCTCTTTGGCAAAGGGGTTGATTCGGACGTCGATGATATTTTCTCAAACCTTGCTCCGGCAGAAGCTCAAAGAGAATTCGATCCCGCGCTCGTAAACAAAGACGAACCACCAGTAGTGGCAGAGGAAGAAGAAGCGCCTGCTTCATCTATTTTCGGCGTAAAAGTTGACGCCGAGGTGGACGATATCTTCTCCAATCTTGCTCCGGAAGGTGCACAAAAAGAATTTAAAAAGCCAGAGCCAGAAGCAGAAACACAGCCAATTCCAGCTCCTGCTCCTAAGAAGCCTATTGCAAGAGCACCAGGTCAAGACGGAATCTTTGATGAATCCGTTAATGACGAATTGGACGATATCTTCTCAAATCTCGCTCCAGCTGAAGCTCAAATGACTGTCGCAGACAAGGAACGAATTGTTGCTCAAGAAGAAAGCGCAGAGCCAGAAGTTGTAGCAGAGGCAGAAGTTGTATCAGAAACAGAAGCAGAGTCATTTGCACCTGAAGTAGCAGAAGAATTACAACCTGAAGTTCAGGAAGAAAGTTTCGCTCCTCACGAGCCTGAAGAAAGCTTCGAGCCCGCAGAAGCAGCCCAGTCTGAATCTGAAGGGATGATGATCAATCCCGTCACTAAGAACAAAGAAGTAAAAGAGTTCGGGCGCCTCAGTTCACGTGCACCAAATGTGGCAGGACAAGCGCCGACAGTTGGCACGATGAAAACGATCGGCAAGCTATTGCTCGATGTTCAAGCAATTGAAAACATCATCAAATCAGGTGAAGAAGGAACTATTGGTGCAGGCCTTACAAACGCTCGCGTCATAAGCGCGCAACGCGGTGAAGGCATTAAAGCGCTGCTCAACAAAATCGATTCTTATAGTGGTGTTGTTGGCAGTCTTATTGTTGGACATGACGGCCTTGTTATCGCAGCAACTGTTGGCAATGCAGGAATGGACAAGGATGCCCTTGGTGCTTTGTCCACAGCCCTCCTGAGCACAAGCAATCTCGCTACGCTTAAGCTTGACATTGGTAAACTCCGCCAGATGGTTATGCTCACTGAACACGGAGCAAATGGCAGCGGTGCTAAACCTGTGACTACTGTCCTCACCGACGTTGAGGTGGGGATTCTGGCTGTATTTCTAGATTCGCAAGATCTCGAGCGTGTAGATGGCTTACTCGATGCCATACATGAAACTATCCACGGTTAATTAACTCGGCTAATTGGAAGTCAATCTTAAGTTCACGGTCTAAGCACATTAAAGGTGTGAAGATCTAGTCGGTTATTTAGTTGCACAGCAAGCGAGGTTTTTCATATGACTTCAGCACATGAGGTTGCTTCCGTTTTGAAAGAAGGCGATGCCGCGCCAAAATTCAAGTTGGCCGCTTTTCCGGCCGGAGAGATAAGTCTCGACCAGTACTTGGGCAAGAAGAATGTCATTCTGGCGTTCTACCCAAAAGATGACACGCCAGGTTGCACTAAAGAAATGTGCTCTTTCTCCGATGACATTGCCAAGTTCCACGAAGCAGATACGCAAGTGCTTGGTATTTCCTGTGACGATGTGAAAAGTCACGAGAAATTTTCAGGCAAGTTTAGTTTGAATCAGCCATTGCTTGCCGACCATGAAGGCAAAGTAGGCAAACTCTACGGAACGGTCGTAGAAGGCAAGGCAACCGCCAATCGCAAGCTTTTCGTGATTGATAAGAAGGGCATTGTTCGCCACATCCACGAAGGCATGCCAACCAACGAAACATTGCTGAATTTCGTCAAATCGCTCTAATTACGAACTTTTGCTTGGCCCTGCCAATTTCAATTTTTCGAGCACTAGAGACGGCGTGATTACTTCCGGCAGCACAATTGGTTTTCCTGGCTCTCGAGCTGGAAAAATCACGTAGAGTGGCACGCCTGAACGATTGAATTTGTGCAGCAGTTTCGTAATGTTCGGATCTTGTGAAGTCCAATCGGCTCGGATTGGAACAATGTGCATGTCTTGGAACTGCTTTTTGATATCAGAAGAATTGAGCACAGCCATTTCATTCGCCTTGCAAGTTAGGCACCAGGCCGCAGTAAAATCCAAAAACACTGTCTGACCTGAATTGATCTGTTTATCGAGATCGGTAACATCAAATTGACGCCAGGCAATGTCGTCCTTGTTTTTCGGTGCGCTCATAACCTTTGTTTGGGCAGTCAGCAGCTCAGGTCTACTGAAAATAAGAAAGTAACCGGCTAAAACGGTTAGCAGCACTCCAGTAGATTGAATCAGAAAGACGCGTCTGTGTGATTGAGTAAGATCGGTAAATCGACTGACGAGCCAGGCTGCAAAAGCGACAACCAATAAGAAATAACTCAGTGTGGCAGCGCCTTCAACACCAACTTGTTCACCATAAACACTCACTAACCAGACTACTGTGCCGAACAAGATAAAACCCATTGCTTCTTTGAGTTTTTCCATCCATGCACCAGGTCTTGGCAGCACTTTAAGCCAATCCGGATTCACAGCAAGCAGGAGATATGGTGAGGCTAAACCCAGTCCAATAGCCAGAAAGATCATGGTGACGACATACCAGGGCTGCACAAAAGCGAAACCTAATGCCGTTCCTAAAAATGGTGCCGAGCAAGGAGTAGAAAGAATGGTGGCAAGTACTCCCTTGAAGAAGGTGCCTGCAAGCCCCTCTTTGTCAGCCAGATCACAAACGGATTTGTGAGCATGAACGTGGATATGGAAAACGCCAAAAAGGCTGAGCGCAAAGAATAAAACTATTGCAGACATGGCAATCAAAAACGGCGGATATTGAAATTGAAACCCCCAGCCGATATTTTTTCCTGCCGCCTGCAAGCTAACAACGATAGCGGCTAACAACATAAACGAAGAAAGCACGCCACTTGTATATAGGATCCCTGATATTCGAACGTCTTTTCTGGACTGGTCACACTGCTCCATCCAGTTGATTATTTTGATTGCCATCACCGGCAATACACATGGCATGAAATTGAGAATGATGCCACCGCCGAAAGCGAGTAGCAAATATGAGAGCAGCCCCAAATCACGTTCCGAACTTGTTGAAACATCAAGCGTGTCATTGAGAACAGAAACTTGTTTTTGGTTAGGGCCAATATCCTTTATAGAACCATCAAAACTTGCAGTCTGAAATTCTGAGTTATCAGCGCTGGCTCCGGCATCTGTAGCAGCAACAGGAATTTTCAATTCTGCACTGCCGCTTCCAGGCACACAGATTTCCTTGCAGGAAAGCCACTTCACGTTTGCTTTCAAGGTGAGCGTGTCGCCCGGTTTAATGGTTTTGGGAACACTAACATCAGCCGCAATCAGCGTTTTATCGGCATAACCGTATGTGGTTATGTCGCCCTCCGTAAAACGAGTTGGCTTTACCCATTTAAGCTGTCCGGCTTTAAGACCTGCTGGTAGTTGCCAGTCAATGCGCGTGGGCATTCCAGCATCGCCGGGTTCCTTATAGTAAGAGTGCCAACCCGGTTGCATGGTAAGTTCAACACCAAGCCGGAAATTTTTGCCTGGCACAATCGCTTTTTGATCTGCAATTAGCCTTAAAGAAACGTGCTTAGTGCCGGAGGAGAGATCTGACTCTAATTGAGAGCCCAGTTTCTCCTGCGCCGATACGGATATTACAGAGAAGGGCAGTGCCAGTAAAAGTAAAAATGCAACTACTTTTGCTTTTAAGGGTTGGACTTTTATGCGCTGCACCTTTATGGGCGAAATCTCGAGCTCGTTTGTTTTGTTCATGCTTCCCGGCTTATAAGCAAAATAAGCTTCCTCACTTCAACATACGAAGGCAGTGCACTTTATATTCCTAAGATGAATTATATCGGCAGCTTGTTGTCAATGGCGTTATTTTTGGCTATTTCGGCATAGATTCGAGCACTTTTGCGCAGCCGTCGCTCTTGAGTTGGGTATGCAACCCGTACCAGACCAAAGCGCATGCGCAAACCTTCAGCCCATTCGAAATTATCCAAAAGCGACCAATGCAGATAGCCCTTGACGTTAGCACCATCTTTGATGGCACGATAAATGGCATCCACATGTTGATGCAAATATTTGGCTCTTTCGCTGTCATCAATCGACCAGTCACCTTCCGAAAGATCGGCAGGGAAGACATCGGCATAACCATTTTCAGTTATAAATATCGGTCTGTTTCGTCCCGACAAATCTTTTTTATAAATAGCCAAATCTTTTGTAAGTAGGTGATAAAGCCCGTCAGGATAGCTTTCCCAGCCCATGCCGTCCAGCTCCTTTTTGGCAATATCCGAACGTACACCAAAAAGATCGATTGGAAAGCCTAATTTGAATTCGCAGATATCTCTTGTGTAGTAATTGATGGCCAGGTAGTCCATCGTGTCTCTCACACCAGGAACCGGCCCGCTAATTTTCTTCACCAATTCTGAAAGAGTCAAAGGAAATGGGAATTCCAAAAAGCCCGTTTGACAGGCGGTTGGAAAGATATGATTGAAAACCTGGTTACGGTAATGGGCAACCATCTTATCGGCTGGACTGAGCGGATTTCGTGGCATGAATGGGCGCCAATGTGTGGTGAAACTAACTAAGGCATTAGGGTCCGCTTCATGAATGACTTTGTATGATGCTCCGTGCGCTTCAAGCATGTTTCTTAAACTCATAAACGCGAAATGAAAATCGTGTTTAAGCCCAGGCGGCCAACCACCTGCGATATAGCTCTGATAAGCGTAAGCGAGAGGCTCATTGAGTGTAATCCAGTAATCAACAAGGTCTTTGAATTCCTCCGCCACAAGTTCGGAAAAGGTTCGGAACTCGTCGATAGCGACGCGGTTGTTCCAACCCCCTCTTTCGGCAAGCCAAGTTGGCAAGCAAAAGTGAAAGAGGGTAACGAAAGTTTTGATGCCCTTCGCTTTCGCCTTTGCCAGCAGCTGATAGTACCTGTCTAGCTCGGCTCGGTTGACTGGTATAGGATTTTTGCCGGTTATGGGCTCCGGACAAATTGCAGCCCAATTCAAACTAATACGGAAGGCATTGAGATTGAGATCAGTCAGCAGGTCCAAATCTGTTGAATATCGACTGTAGAACTCGCAAGCTTGGTCAGCCGTCGTACGATCTGCAATATGCCCGTCGAGCACCGTCCAGGCAGCCCAATCAGAGCTCCGTGCCGATATCTCGATGGGATTGCCCTCTATTTGAAAATGGGATGTGGCTACCCCCCACAAAAAATCATTTGGAAATTTGTTCATGCTTCCTGTATTGGCGTCATAAGCTATCTATTACACACCTGTTTTTCGCTGTGCGCTACTGTATTTCTTCATCGGAATGAGTTTTCTTTTACCGTACTGGGTTGCAAGCAGCGGCTGGGCGGTCTATCTTCCTTAGTTATGGCAATCGCAAAATTACCTGGCAACTTTTCGCTCGAAAAGGCGAGATTAGATTTAAGCGAAGTTCGAATCCAGTTCATTATTGGCATTTGTTGTCTTATTGTCGCTGGCAGCGCATCCTTATTTGTCAACCAACAAGCATTTTCTCCTGGCGATTTGAGTTATGTAACATGGTCGGCTCAAATAACTAATGCTCTTGGCCAAACCGATGCTTTTGCAAATTTAAAGAGCGCAATCAATAACAATCGCCCCTATGCTGATCCGATCAGCCTTACAACAGTGCTTCTTGATTTTGCTTTGTGGCGAGATAATCTCAGTGCCTATCGAGATATAAATATTCTTCTTGCTCTTACTTGTTCTGTTTTGCTTGGTCTCATTAGCCTTGAGTTGAGCGGTCAAATGGGTAATCGCATTGGCGCTGCCTGTGCCATCTGGGCAAGTGCGCTATTTCTTGTAAATCCTACGAATACAGCCCCCTTTCTTTGCGTTAGTTTTAGACCTGTACTTATCACTTCTCTATTTTTGCTTGCAGCCATTTTTGCCTGGCTTCGCTTTTTCACTCTGCGCGAAAATGGCTATGTCCAAGTCTCGCGCGTCCTATTTTTATTCGCTACATTTACGTTTGTGTTTTGGGGTTATCTACCCCAAAATTTGAATGAGGCTTTGCTTCTGTCTGGCATAACCGCTGCTTCTACCAATTCAGATTTGGTTCTTGCCCAGTCAGCGCCTGTTGCATTGGGTTCTATTTGTGGTGCGGTTCTGGTTCTGTATTTGGTATCACTCTTGAAACGCAGCTTGCCGGAAAAATACTTCTTAATTACTGCAATACTTTCATTTTTTGCGATACTGCCGCTATCGTTGCACGAGGGTGGACATCCGCTATTTCAATTCTTGGCTGCTTGCTCTGCATCCATTATGTTGCCCTACGCAGTTCTCATTCCCACAAGCTTTTCAGAAGGTAAAACCAGAAAAATACTTGCTTTTTGCGGCACGCTTTTTTTAACGGTGATCTATCTGCTGTGCGTAGTTGCCAATCAAACTATTCTGGCAGCCATCAAATAAAAAAAAGGAGATTTGGAAATGGATACAAGTTTGAGCCGCAAAGCTAATATGGTTCAAGATGCTCTCAAAAATGCCGGGGTAGAACTGAAAGTGGAAGAATTATCCGGATCCACTCGCACCGCTGCAGAAGCCGCAGCAGCAATTGGCTGCAGAGCTGAGCAAATTGCCAAGTCGCTTATTTTTTGTAGCGCTAGCGACAATGAACCAATTCTTGTCATCGCCAGTGGTGGCAATCGGGTTAACGAGTCCAATCTCGGAAAAACAATTGGCTCTCCATTGAAAAAGGCGAGTGCCGATTTTGTGCAAGAGAAAACCGGTTATGCCATTGGTGGTATACCTCCAGTTGGGCATGCGCAGCCAATCAGAACATTCATTGACGAATACTTATTGCAGTATGACGCGATCTGGGCTGCAGCCGGAACGCCGCACGCTGTGTTCCGATTAACACCGCAAGAGCTGCAGCACATCACCAAAGGCACAGTAGTAAGCGTTCTATAGGGTTTTGCTGAATTTGAATCAGTCGTTAGACGCGGGCCCTTTAGATTTTATTTTAGACGGGGATCTTAGTAGAGTCTTTGCCAATCGCTTCAAGAACAGTAGTGCGATCTTTCTTTAAACAGGCGATCAGTTCTCTTGAAATTTTGGCTGCGGTATATGGTCCACGATAAACAATACTTGTGTAAATCTGAACGGCATTGGCACCGGCCTTGATAAATTTGTAAGCGTCTTCGCCAGTTGTTACACCGCCGCAACCAATGAGCTCTTGTCCCGGCTCTTTCAATCGGTACATCGCCTGACAAAGAGCAAGGGCTTTTGAGCGAATTGGTGGTCCGCTTAGTCCACCGTTGCCGATCTTCGTAACCACATCCTTTGAAGTAACTAGCGGTTCACGTGCCGTGCTTGTATTTCCACAGATATAACCACTAACACCAAGTTCGTTGCTGGTTTCGGCTATTTTTTCCAGAAAACCTTCATTGCTGTCCGGGGACAGTTTTATAAAAATAGGTTTTCTCATTGTATTTTCCGCGCTGATGCGCTCAAGCAACATGCGAAAGTCTCGTGAGCTTTCCAAAATTCCCTCTGGCGTGTTGGGGCAGCTAACGTTAAGTGCGACATAGGCCAGAGGCAAATTCTTTATGCAGTTGAAGCTTTGGGCCATGTCCTCGACTGCATCTTTGCCAACGATGGTTGGGTCATTGGTTTTGGCAATGTTAACTGCGATCGGCAGATCAAATTGTTTTACGAGGCGCTGGGCGACTGTTTGAGCGCCGTCTCCGTTTAAGCCAAGTCGGTTGATGAGAGCATTGTCTTCGGGCAGCCGAAACAAGCGTGGTCGCGGATTTCCGGATGTTGCTCGGGCTGTAATTGAACCAATTTCTATAAAACCGAAGCCCAGTCTTTGCATAAGTTCAATTAGATGGGCGTTTTTGTCGAAACCGGCGGCTAGGCCAATTGGGTTGGCGAGTTGCTGACCAGCAATAGTAGTTTTAAGTTCAGGAGCTTCGCCTACGCTGGCTTCAGGAAACAACGGAATGGCAGGCTTTGCTAGCCCAACCAACTCCAACATGAAGTCATGAGCGGTTTCAGGCTCTAATTGAAATAAAATAGGCCGTAAGAAGTCTTTGTAGCTGAACATTCAAAAAACCCTGTCGATAGCAGCTGGTCAGCCAATAATACATCAAACTTGCGCTTGTTCTCAGGAGTGACTGGGCATATGAAAAACGGGCTTAAATGACGGAGGCAATTGATCCCTGTTAGGCGATGTCGAAAGCACACAGGCCTTAAAGACTTGCCCTGAGTGCGGAATTAGATATTCAAGTGATAACATGTTCTGTCCCAAAGACGGAACTAAGCTTGAATTTGGGAGCAAACCTGTTGAAGACGTCGAAGACGCCTTCCTGGCCATGCGATCTGCTGAGGCTGAAACTCTGCCTTCGTTGTTCGGAGAAGAGGAAGATGAGGCGGATGAAGAGACACAGGCTGTAGATATGTCCCGCACCGAAGGGGCTCCTGAGGCACCAGCTGAAGACACGGCAGTATCCGACCGCCTGATTGGTACGACCATCGACCGACACTATGAAATTATGCAGCGCCTCGGCAGCGGGGGGATGAGCATTGTTTACCTGGCGAAGGATATAAGGCTCAAAAAAATTGTTGCCCTCAAAATGATGCTTCCGCACTTGGTCGCTAACCCTATGAGTTTGCAGCGGTTCCAGCAGGAAGCAGAAGCGGCGAGTAACCTTAGTCATGTTAACGTAGTTGGAGTGCATAACTTCGGGGTGACAAAAGGCAACCAGCCTTATTTGGTTATGGATTATTGCCACGGCACCTCACTGGCGAACATGGTGAGTGCACAAGGGCGAATGGAACTGGATCGCGCCGTTCCCATTTTTGTGCAAATTGCTGGTGCTCTCGCACACGCACACGAAAAGGGCGTTATTCACCGGGATTTGAAACCATCCAACATTCTTTTAACCGATTCAGGTGACCAGCACGATATCGTCAAAATTGTAGACTTTGGTATTGCGAAGATTTTGCCGCAAGAAGGTCGTGAAGCAGCAGCACTGACTCAGACCGGTGAAGTTTTTGGATCACCGCTTTATATGAGTCCGGAACAATGCCGCGGTGAAAAATTAGACGCTCGTTCAGACGTTTATTCAATGGGCTGTTTGATGTATGAAACGCTGGTTGGCACACCACCTCTTAATGGTGCCAACATGCTCGAGATATTGTTCAAGCACATAAACGAGATGCCTGCTACTTTGTCACAAGCAACAGCCGGAGTACAGTTTCCACCCGGCATAGAAAAAATTGTATTTCGTTCTCTTGCCAAAGAGCCATCCGAGCGTTTTCAGAGCATGGCAGCTCTGCGAGAAGAACTGATCCGGTTTCAGCGCGGCAAGCGTGTCAATATCGTAGATCTATTCTCTACACTTGAAGTTTTCTGGCACAAGCGCCGCGTTTGGAAACGTTCAGAAAAAATTGCAGTTGCCATTTCAGCAGTTCTTCTCATCACAGCAATTGGACTTGGCATACAGCTTACTGCCTTGTATGCAAACGCTGCCACATCACCATTTCAAAAGGCAACTGTGGAATGGAAAGAGAACAATCTTATCCAGCTGCCCAAGGTGCCTCCAGATCCAGCGCAGGTACGAGATAACATAGAAAAAACGCAACGTCTTCTTGAACTGGTGAAAAACGAACCACCAGATGATGCGCAAGAGGAAGTTCAAAACGAACTAACGAGATTGCAATCGATCGCAGATGAATGGGCAGCAGCTTTGCTGTGGGAACAGGCTGCTGAAGTTTTGAAGAAAGCAGTCGACATCAACAAAGACTACAAAGTAAACGAACCCTCTTCAGCACCAAGTCGCAAGCTCATTCAGAGTTTGGCAGACTGCTATTTGGAATCAAAACAATATAAATTAGCCCAGGATCAATACCAACTCCTCATTGATATGGATACGGACAGTAAACAGTTCGGTACAGTTCTTGCCACTGCATATGCACATCTTGGTGATTGTTATTATTTTCAAAATGAATGGCAAAAGGCGTTGGAAGCATATGGAGAATCTCTCAAACATTGGAGCCAGGAACCTGATATTGTGAACGGCGGAAGATATATATCGAATTGGTTCTCTCCCATTCGCGATAAGCCAACTTTGTTGGCACTGAGCCGATTAGCAGACTGCGAAAGAAATGTCGCTCCTTCAAATAATGATTTTTATTTGAAAGCTGCTTATGCTTATCACCAGGCGGCAATTTCATGGAAGCTGAAGGAAAACGAAGATTCTCAAAACTACGCGGTTGCGCTTTGTTACTTCGCGCAAATGGCTTCCCATTTGCAATCAGAGCAATTGCAGGATATGCAAAAAAATGATAGCGAAGAATTCGCTCGCTATCCCGACAAGCGTTATACAGTCAATGATTTATTCAAGCTTTCTATAGCAACCGTCAAAAAGTCTCAAAATGATAAACCATATCTTTTAGCCGGAATTTTGAAAACTTATTCAGACTATCTTTTCACACGGTTTGATCTCTGGGAAGCAATCAAAACTCGGTTCGAGTCCCTGAGGTTGCTTTCAAAATAGCTAACGAGAAAAGAGGCTTTGACCACCCAATGAGCTCAGGCCAATGACCTCAAGTTCATCGGCCGATTTGGTAAAGCCAGCTGGTAGTTTGAATCGGGATGGGTCAGTTTTCTCTTCCTTGCAAGACAGCAACGTGTATTCAATTGTTGGTTTGTCTTGTCTTAAGATGTTTCCCTTCTTGTCCGTGATAGCCATGGTTAATACGCGCTTCAATGGAATTCCAAAGTCCATTTCCGGTGTCTTCCAGAGGAAGGAAATGATGCGACGAAACTCAGAAGAGTGGCTCATAAGGCGCGCATCGCGGCAGATCCAAACATCTTCGATCATGGTTGTGTAAGTTTGACTGCTTTTGACTTGATTTGTCACGCGGCGGTAAACAGTCATACTTAACCCGAGGAACATTTCCTTATCCTTGATTTGCCATGGACCCATTTCTCGCTTGGCGTAAAAGCCTTGCGAGCGATTTTCGAAGTCATTTTGTCTCGCCATCAGCTTTATTTTCCTGTCCATTTCAGCAGACGGAATAGAAATGTAGTTTTTCCTTTCCGGGTTGAAGATGATTGTGTCGTATGCTGGCGGCGCAGTTATCAAACTGGCAAGCGATGTATCGATCAGAAGACCTAATTTGCTCACGTGGGCATTCATGAGACCCATGTCTTTGTGGCGTATCCTTAGAACATAAGACTTTGGGGATGCATTTGAAGGTTTGAGCGGTTGAGCTTGAACTTGCAAACCAGTTGAAGAGCATAGCGTAAGAAATGCCAGGGCTAACCCGGTCAGGTGCTGCTTCGTGCTTGATTGGGTTTGATAATGATGGTTGCGCACAGGAAAACCGAGCTTTATGAGGCGGGGTCTAAAGCATTTCTACCCGATATTTTTGAGATTTAGCCGAAAAGATGTACGTGCGATACTGCATCTGGTACCACCAGCCCGGTTAAAACGCACACTTCTTGAAAAGGGCTTCCCAAGAAGTGGATGATATAGGTTTGTCTAACTAAGAGTATTGGCAAACCCAAATAGACAGTTAACCATCTGGGTGAGAATCTAGATAGTGGGAGAAAGACTTGGGCGGGTCCAAGCTGCATGAACGAACGCAGACATTACTATCACAGCAAGCAGATCCTTGTACTGTTTGAGCGGCCATCCGACTTCGCTCAAATACAAGGTATCCTAGCAAACCCGTTTTTTGTCTATTTCAATGCCCGGACAGCCGCAGAAGCGTTTCATGTACTGCAAAGAGAACGCATAGATATGATTGTGGCAGCTGTGCACTTAGAGAATACAGATACCTATGAATTTCTGAACCGGATGCAATTGGATGCGTCTTGGCGCAACATCCCATTTGTATTTTTAAGCTTGCGCCGTTCCGAGCTGGCTCGATATATCGACCATGGTCTTTCTCTGGCAGCCCAGGCATTAGGAGCTGCCGGTTATCTTTCCATAGACGAAAAATCTCCTCAAGAGATTAGATCGCAAATCTGTTCCTATTTCGAAGTCGCCCAAGACACAGACGCAAATAACCTCTGGATGAGTAGCCCACCCTTACCGCCAACCGATCCCCGCACCCGCCGGGCCTAAACAGGATTTTGAAACAGACCACAGCGAAGCGAAGCGGAGCGTCTAACACCCGCGGAGAAGGCGACGGAGGAGCCGCCCGGAGCGGTTAAAAATGTTAGAGTATGTGCCTATGGCACATACTCTAACAACTAATTCTAATTTTGTATTTTTTGTAGCGGCAGTTGCAGCTTTGGCAGGGTTGCTTTTTGGATTTGACACTGGTGTTATATCCGGTGCCTTGCTTTATATTCGTCCGCATTTTCACCTTGATCCATCGGGTGAAGGTCTGGTTGTTAGTGGCGTTTTGATTGGGGCGACTTTCAGTTCTATTTTGAGTGGGCGGCTTACAGATTACTTTGGTCGTAAGAAGGTAATTCTGGCGACAGCGATTGTCTTTGCTATCGGATCAATCGTCTGTGCTCTTGCTCAATCGGTTAATGCGCTTTTTGTAGGCAGGCTTGTTTTAGGGTTAGCGATTGGGGTGGCTTCTTATGCAGCTCCGCTCTATATAAGTGAAGTTGCTCCGCCAGATCGTCGCGGGCAGCTGGTTGGGTTGAATCAGTTGTTTATTGTTCTAGGCATACTTCTATCATATGTGGTGGACTACGCATTTTCCGAAAGCGGTTCCTGGCAGATGATGGTGGCCTTCGGTGCGCTACCGGCAATCATTCTTGGCGTAGCAATAATTTGGATGCCGGAGAGCCCACGTTGGCTCACCCTCAATAACCGAGAAGAAGAGGCAAAGAGCGTCCTTACGAAAGTACGAGGTGGTGCAGATGTTTCAAGCGAACTTGCTGAAATCAAAATGGGCTTAAAAGAAGAGCAAGGTGATTGGCGTGAGTTTTTCAGCAAGAAAATGCGACCGGCTCTAGTTGTTGGTATAGGTCTTGGGTTGTTTCAACAATTTACGGGTATCAATACCGTCATTTACTATGCACCCACCATCTTTCAACTGGCTGGGTTTCAATCAAACTCCGTTTCTATTCTTGCCACAGCAGGAGTTGGTCTAGTGAATGTTCTCATGACTGTAGTCGGTCTATTTCTAATAGATCGAGTTGGACGCAGACCTTTGCTTTTAATTGGTATTGCTGGTATGACCTTCGCGCTTCTTGCTCTATCAGCAAGTTTTGCATTAAACCTCGATGCTGAAGTTCTCAAATTAGTTGGAATTGGTAGTCTTGCCCTTTATGTTGCTTCTTTTGCAATTAGCCTGGGCCCTATCTTCTGGCTTATGATCTCGGAAATTTATCCTCTTCGTATACGCGGATTTGCGATGAGTTTTGCTACCGGTATGCAGTGGGCGAGTAATGTGGTAGTGAGCTATACGTTTCCACTTTTGCTAAAGGCAATAGGGACTCCACAAACATTTGCAGTTTATGCTGTCATAGCAGTAGGGGCATTTTTCTTCTCGCTTTTCTTGGTTCCAGAAACAAAAGGGCTTTCGCTCGAACAAATCGAGCGCAAAGATCGTACGTATGGAGTCGAACAACCTCAGGCGTAAATGCCAACTTCGAAGTTACTGCCTTCCCACAAATTACGATCTGGACGGAAGAATGTGAACTCTATCACCCCTTCCTGGTTGAACGGAATCTGGATGTCTACGTAATAAGCTCCAGCACAGGCTTCTGTGGCGGGGTCGTCATGATGGTTTGTCCAACCATCGTTTGTCCAATGCAGAGTAAAGATAGAGCTGTCGATCACGCGCAGCGTGAAACCACGTCTTATTTTTGGAACTTGCCAATTATGGCGCCAGATTTCAAACAGTTTGCATGTGTTGGCATTATCTATGTATCTTTCCTTCACCTCAGGAATGAGATCGAAAACAACTCCGTCATGTACAGAACGAATTAACTTCAGATACTCTGCATGAGCCCAGGCAAGTGGCATGGCACTGCCGGTGGGCTTGCCAAAAAGCATGTGCGCTTCTGGCAAATCTGTTGTATCCCAAATTTGTTCGGGAATTGGACCGCAAGGTGCAGCAAAAGATTCCATTGCTCGAATGTAAGGTGTTACATCTCGGCCTCGTGCCAGCTCGTAGTGACCTCTTTCGCCAGTGAGGAGCGGCCAAGCGCGACCGGTTCCGTAATGAACGAAGGGTTCGCCGTGCTCCCCTTGTCCATAACCGTCGTAGTTGTAGCGGTGCCAACTAGGACCGCTCGGAGTATCTACTTTGAGGCAGTGGTCGATAACCTGAACGGTGTTTTCGATAATGGGATCATCCGCCTTCAGAACGCCGTAACGGACAAGTTCCAGGAAGCCACCGTCTACGACATCTTTGGCCGGAAATAGATAACGTGTGCCAGGCAGTCTGTTAGCTATTTGAACCCAGGCATTGTTTAAGTCATTTGTAACACCCGGGCCTGCAATAGGATTTACGCGCACAAAATATTCTTTTATATCAGGATGCAGTGAACCATCTGTGGTGACAGTCCAGTTGTGAAGATGACACCTCATGTAATCTCCGTAATCTTCAAAAAATTGCGCTGCTATCATATCGCCACGCTTTTTGGCAAAAGCACTGGCGCAAATAAGAGCTGCTATGTTAGCTGCTAAAGTCGAAGGTGAATAACCTGAGTTTTCTTCCCATCTTTCCTGCTGCGTAATTGGACCGTTCAACGCAAGAAATGTAGCAGCACGCAAAACCATCACATAGGGGTCGAAATTCTTTAGGGCATTTTCCCTGTAGAGACGCCAGGCTAGAAGGATCGGGAAAGCTACTTCATCCAATTGCATGCCCGACCAATAGGGATCGCCGCCGATCCAAAAGTTTTGAGGAAAGCCGCCATCAAAACGTTGACTTGACGCAAGAAATACAAGAGCCCGCAATGGAGTAGACATATTGCCATTGGCGAGAAGACCTGTGGCGCTATTGACCATGTCTCGCGGCCAGACAAGATGATAACCACCAATATCTTCATCGCCTTTCGCTTCGCCCCAAGGAATGGAAAGTGATGCGATGAGCGCGCCTGGGTTTATTTTGTCTTCGTGCGCAAGCAGAATCTTGTAACTCGCATCACATAATTTGCCACCATCTGAGGAAGCTTTTTCAATACCGATTTTTTCTTTTTGAGAGCGACGCCATTGCTCGGTGAACTTTACCCTTTGCTGGGCAAAGGGAGTATCTAGAGATTGCAAAAGAGTTGCAACGGCGCTATGAGCGCCAAAACCAAAAGCCAAGCCGAGAGTGAATTCGTGCTTTTCAGCAATTGAAATTTCACCAGTCAAAGCAACATTGCCATTAAAGGCACAGTCGAATTCCCAATCCAATTTGTAATTGTCTGCCAGGTCTGTCCAACCATCACTTTGCCCGACAAAGCCGACGGATAACTTTGAGTAAGGTGTAGTCGCCCCGAGAGCTAAAAACGTGTTACCTTTCCAGGCTGTCAAAATTTTTCTGCCTGCTACCTCCGCTATCTGAGCATTGTTCTTGTTGCCACCAACTTTTAAATGCGGCGCACACAAAACATAGACTTTCAATTTGGAAAGAAAGGCCGCATCACCCTCGAAGCTAATATGTTGGAGTACACATGACAGATGAGGATCGGTAATAACTTCTTTTGTGATCGTATAGCGACCTTTTGGATCTTTGTTTGTTATGCGAAATCCAAGGCAATCCTCAAGGGTTTCGGTAGTGGAAATAAGATCTCGTTTTTCTTCTTGAAAGAAGGTTGATCCGTCTGTGATCAAAAGCTGCAAATCCCGTATTTGTGGTTGATCGACAGTTGGAAAATATACCTCAGTCAAAATGCCACGCCAGAGCGTAAACCATACTCGGCTTGCCGTTGAATATGCCGTTCCAATCCCTTCTTTGGCAGCGGATGTCCAACGTGGCTGAATACCAGGACCACCAAAGGCGTGGTTATCGTTCAGTAACTTTGGCATTTTGTTGACCGGCTATTTGATCGGTTGAGAAGTTTCTCTAACCGTGCTCTTGTTACCCTTCATTTCTTCCCAAACAGCGTGCCATTTGTCATCGGCAATAGCAACTTGAGGGTACTTCGAAATTCCTTCCGTGTTTGAAACATCGGCTGATTTTGCAAAGTGAGCGCCACCATCTGTTGAGTAAGTGGCGAAGATATCAGGGTTAGTCATGCCGCTTGATGTATCGGACCAAACGATTGCTACGTGCCCGTTTCCTCGAGCTGCGATCGCTGGTTCGCTCGAGATGCCCTCTGTGCTGGATATGTTGATTGGTTTTGTGGCTTTGCCATCAGCATCGACAATCGCAAAGAAAATATCTGGACTGTTCTCTTTTTCGGAAGTGTCTGCCCAAGCTACATACGTTTTACCGGCCTCATCGGATGCAATGGCTGGGTCTGAAGACACACCTGGTGTGTTGCTTATATCGACAGCTTTGGACCAGGTATCACCCTTCTTCTGAACGTAATAAATGTCCGGTTTTTCAGCACCTGAACTGGTGTCGGCCCAGGCGACGTGAATTACACCATCTTTGTCTACGGCAATAACGGCATCGCCGGAATATCCTTTCGTTTGGCTGATGTTGTCTGCCGGCAGCAACGGGTCTTTGCCCCAGGTAGCGCCGCCATTTTTGGAGTACGAATAATAAATGTCGCGATTTTTTTCACCAGTGCTGGTATCACTCCAAACAACATGAAGCGTGCCGTCCGGACCCACTGCAAGTGAAGGTTCTCGGGAATCGCCAGGAGTGTTTGAGATATCTTTCGGTGCTGACCAAGTTTTTGCATGGTCAGTACTGCGAGAAAAATAAATATCTGGATTGCTGTCACCTTCAGACCAAACAACATCTATCGCACCATTTTTTTCAACAATCGCGCTTTGATGTGAGCAATCTGCTTGCCTTACTTTAAGGGCTGGGAACCATGAACTGCCAGCATCTTTACTGCCGGAATAAAAGATTGAGGAGCCGTTTGAGCCAGAAAGAAATGTTGTATGCAGTTCTTTGCCATCAGAGCAAATTGTTGCCGCTATCCCCTCAGCAACGTTGTGGATTGAATCAGACGCTGATTTTGCTGCAAAAACGGCGCTCGTAGACAAGAAGAGCCCACCGTACAAGGCTGCAACAAGCAACTTTTTCCTCATTGAATCTTTCCCCCAACAAAACTGAACTAACAGAACCTAGAGTATAGCGTGCTGAATCATCGAAAATATAAACGGATGCCGCTCATGTCAAGCGATCTGCTTCAAAATAGCCGAATTAGATTGAAGTTTTGCACGATTCCGCTTTTTCCTTGATGAGTTTCAGATAGGGATGATGCTTGTTGAAACTTTTGTGAGCAATCTGATTTGCTCTTCTGAAATATTTTTTGCAGGAATCAATTTGATCGGTGTCATGGCAAAAGATCGCATATTCCATGTATGGACGGAAAAATTCGGGATCTTCGGGCGGATAGTGTTCTTCGAATAACGGCCAGATAGAATTCATCACAGCAATGGAAGCACTCAACTTCTGCTGTGCTCTGAGATTGGCAGCAAGGTAAAGTACCATCCTAGCCGGTGCAATAAACTGTAAGCTCCCAGGCTTTAGTTTTTTGGTTACCAGGTTCGCAAATTTAACTACCTGCTCTTCGTTCAGCTGTGCATTTTGTTCCGGCATACCTATTGTAGTGTCATTTTCGTAGAGTTCTCGTAAGGTAAGAATGAGAGCGCGCTCTAGAAAAACTGCTGCACCACCGAAATCACCTGCAGAATAGCGGCAGATTCCCATGCTCTTCCACATGACACTTGCATATCTCGAGTGCAATATGTCTTGCCCGCTTGCACCTTGGGTTTGGCTCAACCTGGCATTTTTCTCGTACAACTTTTCAGCTTTTGCATATTCCCCTTGTATGCTCGCCAGTTCTGCTCTCATGGATACGGATACTTGTTGGAAATTTCGAATGGGACCAAATCTAAATACTCCCATGAGAAACCCTGCTACATAGTAAAGATATTCAGCCAGCTTGTATTTGCCTCGATCGGACAAAAGCATTGCCATTTGCAAAACGAAACTACCGATTGCAAGCATTAGGATGGGCAAACTCAGAAGGACAACAAAAGCTGCGGCTGCCGGTTTGTGAGTGAGCAAAGCTGCTGAGCTCATTATTGCTACGGAAATGACTAACGGTAAAAAGAAAAAGAACTTCCAGAAAAAAATGCGCGCTGTTTTAGAGTCCCTTGGAAGTAAATCGGTGGTCCGTACGTTATCCATAATAATCATCGTCGCTCAGGAACCATTTCATATTAGTGGTTCTGGTTTGGTACTTGTGGTACTAAATGTGCCATCATTTGCGACATGTAGGTCGTTCCGAAGATCCGGTTCTTATGTGGACTTTAATGCGTAATTAATGATTGTGGTTGCATCGATTACATTTACCGGTGCGATTTAGCAACTCGGTAACAAATAGGCGGATATGGTAAAACGTAAAAGCGCAAAGTTAGAAAATAGCTTAATGACTATGGCATATTTTAAAGACCTCTCCGATTACCGTTATCACGAAGCTGGATTTCATCGTCCACGAGCAAAAAATATTGGTTGGTTAGCTGCGGGCACACCCTTTCAGAAATCAGCTCCAAGCAATGATTTTTTAGATGCGCTGTGGAGATACTGCAAGGTTTCAGTTGCTCAGATGAGAGGCATGCATGATTGCGAAATATGCCCTAAGGAAATAGCCCACAAGTGCGCTTTCGTGGAGAAAGACTATGAAACCCTCTTGCTCGGCAGTGCGGAAATAAGAGTTTTTAGCGAGAACGGAGTAATCTTTGCAGCGCCTACATTGATCTACCATTACGTAACCGCGCATCACTATCAGCCTCCTGAGGCGTTTATGACCGCTTTATTCAAAAGTGTTGGTCCGCCAGACCCCGAGTATTTTGAAAGCTTGCAAAAGATAGGACTTGAGTGGGGATCAACTGCGAGCCCACCGGAACCGCCGAATCGTTACGGCGCCGTCAAAGACGCATCAGGTGTTGTAAGAAGGGAAGAAGTTTAATGGAAGTGTTTATCGTGTGGTGGATGAGTTACGACCTAGATGGAAATTGCCATCAAGGCATGGAACGCGAAGACTGTTCTCTAATTGGAGTTTATAGTGACCGCTCCAAAGCAGAAGAAGCCGTTGAGCGTGCAAAATTGTTGCCAGGCTTTAAGGATCATCCGGAGACTTTTGTAATTGATCCGTACACGCTAGACGAAGATCACTGGACGGAAGGATTCACCTTCCCTTGAGTATGGTGCAACTACAAATTGAGCCATATGAAATAACCATGCCGGTTCATATAGCCCCAGCGCTCTTCCTCTGGATAAAAGTAGGCGTTGTACATGTAAACCACATTCATAATTTGGGTGTTCATCCAACCAGTATATGGATCTCTAACGTTTACATGGCGCGGTTCTAAAACTTCAACGGTGATTGGACCGTCATAGTCATACGGTGGTCCGGATTCGGCGTAACCCATAAGGCCAGGTTGCCGCCATACTCCATAGGCTGGAATGTAAATCCATGGTGTCGGAACGTAATCCGCTGCGCAAACGAAGCCTTCCGGCGGCGGTCCGTAATATGGGTGCCATCCCCATTGCAGCCAATCCAATCCGCAATTCAAATTGGATCCATATACGAAACTATTCGCATAAACCCAGTTTGGTTCCGGTTGATACCAATATGGATAATTGTTAGCAGGTACGACATTTACGAAGGTATTCGAGCGATTGATCAAGTAACGCTGATTATTTAAATACGTAGGATAGTTGTTTAGGTAAGAGTTAAACGCAGCTCTTTTGATAGCGTTTATATTTGTAGGACCTTCATTTTTATCCAACGCAATCAAGTGTGCTTGCAGATTTTGCTGAACTTGTTGAGCGTGCTCTTGTTGTTGCGCATTTGCGCCTTCTGCCAAAATAGGCATGGAGATTGCTTTGTTAAGTGGAAGAGGATTGCCTGCAACTGGCTTAGGCGTAAACGGTCTTGCCAATGCTCCTTTATTTCGCTCAATCGCTGCGGTTTCGAGAGCGCGATTTTCCGCACCGCCTACAGTGCTTATCCGAGATTGTTCCTTTTGAGCTTCCGCTTCGGCTCTAGCTTGGTTCTGTTGTGCTTTGATTGCTTCTCTTTGAGCATCTTCTTGAGCACGTTGTTGAGAACGAGCTTGGTCTTGTTGTGCCTTGACAGCTTCCTGCTGCGCACGTCCCTGCGCTCTTGACTGCTCTTCTTGAGCTCTTAGGACTTGTTGTTGTTGCGCTTTAAGAGCAGCCATTTGTGCGTTACGTGCACTTTCTTCTTGTGCTCTGAGTGCTTGCTCTTGGTTTCTTCGCTCTGCTTCCAAGGCCCTAGCTTGGCCCTCTTGAGCTTGTCGAGCTTGTTCTTGCTGCGCTTTGAATTCTTCTTCTTGCGCTTTTCGAGCTGCTTGTTGTTGGGCTTGCATAGCTTGTGCTTGGGCAGCTTGCGCTTGACCGGATGGTTGTCCCTTCGCAATAGCTGAAAGAGGAGCTATTGTGCTCACCAGCAAAAAAATCAAGCTTGACGACTTGGAAATACAATTCATTATTCGAACTCCTTACTGGATGTAGACGGTCAATGAATATGAAAGTTCGCTTTTTTGCGATATTCATTCATCGCATCCCAGGCCAGCACTTCCGGTTTTTCGGTGATTAGTTGGTTCCAGGTTGTATGGGGGCGGTTGCTCTCCACTTCAACCATTGTGATGCAATCTGGTACGGGGCAAACGGCTGAACAAAGTGCGCAGCCAACGCAGTCGTTTTCGCGCACTACCGGCAGTGGTCTTTCCATCGGGTTGTTATTCAATTTCATAGTGGTCAGGTCTATGCATTGATGGGCTGCATCATTGCACGCTATGAAGCAAAGATTGCACTGGATGCACTTATTATGGTCGATGCGAGCGACGCTCTGGAAGCCAAGATCGAGTTCGCCAAAGCTTGTAACTTTGGGCAAAGATTTGCCGATGAAATCCTCTATAGTTTTGAATCCGCGTTCATCCATCCAATTCGACAGGCCGTCGATCAGATCCTCAATAATTCGAAAACCATAATGCATAACAGCGGTACATATTTGAACGCTCGTTGCTCCCAGCAACATAAACTCAACCGCATCTTGCCAGGTTTCAATACCACCAATTCCAGAAATGGGTACCGTTCGTTTCCTTATTTCCTCATCCAGAGCAATGGCACTTAACATGTGCAATGCAATTGGTTTGACGGCTGGGCCAGCGTAACCACCGTGGCTTCCCTTGCCACCCACACTTGGTTTTATGTCGAACGTGTTGAGATCTACCCCCATTATGCTGTTGAGAGTGTTAATGAGAGACAAAGCCGGAGCGCCGCCTTTTACTGCTGCTCGTGCCGGCAAAGTGATATCGGTGATGTTGGGAGTGAGTTTTACGATAACCGGTTTGCTGGCAACACTTACTGCCCATTCAGTAACCATGCAGGTATAGTCCGGCACTTGTCCCATCGCTGATCCCATGCCACGTTCCGACATACCATGCGGGCAGCCGAAGTTGAGTTCAAATCCATCTATGCCAGTGTCTTCCGTTCGTTTAATAATTTCTTGCCAGGCTTCTTTGGTCGACTCCACCATAATGGATGCGATCACAGCATGATTGGGGAAGTTGCGTTTTACTTCCTTCATCTCTTTGAGGTTTACTTCAACCGGTCTATCGCTTATGAGCTCGACGTTGTTAAGGCCAATAATTTTGGTGCCTTTGTAATCGATAGTGGCGTAGCGATTCGAAACATTGAGAACAGGCGCGCCTATAGTTTTCCAGACAGCCCCTCCCCAACCCTGCTCAAAAGCTTTCTGCACTTGATAGCCAGAATTACTGGGCGGAGCAGAAGCCAACCAAAAAGGATTTGGTGAACGAATACCGCAAAAATTTGTTTTCAAATCGGCCATTATTGTTTTCCTGGTGGCGAAGTTTTCTTGCCGTTAGTTTTTGATGGGAGCAACATTTTGGCAATCGCAGCTGCCGCAATTTTGCCGTCCTGCACCGCCATGACGGTGGAAGCTTCCCCTTTAAGGCGAATGCAATCGCCTCCGGCAAATATTTTCGGATTGCCTGTACCGTTAGTTTTGGGGTCGACAACTATGTAGCCGTTGTGTTCTTGCACGCCGAATTTTTTAAGTTCGGAAAGCAAGTCGTACGATTTCTCCTGCCCGATCGCTTTAATTACCATATCGCATGGAATGTCAAAGAGCGAATCAGCAATAACACGTGGCGTTCTTCTGCCGCTTAAATCCGGTGGTCCTAGTTCAACTCTGGCACATTTCAACTTCTCAACTTTGTTTTTGCCTTCCACTTCGACAGGATTAGTCAAAAACTGGAAACGCACTCCTTCCTTAAGAGCAAACTCGTACTCAAAATCGTACGCGGGCATCTCTGTTTGGGAGCGTCTGTACACAATCGTCACGTCCGCCGCACCAAGACGTCTTGCAATGGTGGCGCAATCTATCGCTGTGTTTCCTGCTCCAATTACAACAATCTTTGAACCAAACTTGATTGTTTTTAAGTCTTTTACTTTGGTTTCTTCGATGAATTCAAGTCCATCGATAACACCTTCTTTTTCTTCACCTGCAATAGCAAGTTGCGGAACTTTGCCAAGCCCAATCGAAATCAAGACAGCATCATAATCTTCAACTAGATCGCTAAGAAGCATGTCCTTGCCAATTTCGACACCATTTCGCATATCGGCGCCCAGTTCCTCAATCATTTGCACTTCTTTCAGGCTAACTTCAACCGGCTCGCGAAAAACGACAATACCGTAAGTATCCAGTCCACCCGAAAGCGGTTTCTTCTCAAAGCAGGTTACTTCAAATCCCAGTTTGACTAACTCGCCTGCACAAGAAAGTCCTGCTGGTCCGGCACCTACGACGGCGATACGGAAACCATTCGGAGTGCCTCTTTGGAAAAAGTTCAATTTGTTCTTGTCTGCAAAATCCATTGCATGACGCTGCAACCTTCCAATGTTGATTGGTTTGTGATCCTCATTTAGGACGCAAGCTCCTTCACACAATTCCTGAACCGGGCAGACACGCGAACATGTAGCGCCAAGCAAATTTGATTCCAGAATAGTCTTTGCTGAACCTTTGACATTGCCCGTTGAAATTTTGCGAATGAAGGTGGGAATGTCTATGTGAGTTGGACATGCCACTATGCACGGTGCATCAAAGCAAAAGAGACAACGATTGGATTCCAGCAGGGCTTCACGATCGGTGAAGGGCAGGTTGAGTTCCTTGAAGCGCGCTTCAACAGAGGACTCGTCAGCTTGATGCCTGGTTGTTTTTTCCGGTTTCATTCTTGATTTACAATTCGTTTTTATAGCTCTACTAGTGCTTCGTAAGTTTCAGGTCGGCGATCTCGATAGAATTGCCATGTATGGCGCACGGCTTTTATCTCGTCTAAATCGAGATCGCTGATCAGCAGTTCTTCTTTGTCTCGCGAAGCTTGCGCAATTATTTGACCGCGCGGATCGCAGAAGTAACTAGATCCGTAGAATTCGCCGATATTCCAGGGTGCCTCGGTGCCAACTCTATTAATTGCTGCAACGAAATAGCCGTTAGCAGCTGCATGAGCTGGTTGTTCCAACTTCCATAGATATTCCGAAAGGCCGGCAACAGTTGCAGAGGGATTGAAAACGATTTCGGCACCATTCAAGCCAAGCGCACGTGCTCCCTCTGGGAAGTGGCGGTCATAACAAATATAGACACCTATGGTGGCATATTTGGTGCGAAAGGTAGGATAACCAAGGTTGCCTGGTTTGAAGTAAAACTTTTCCCAGAAGCCGGGAGCAACATGCGGTATGTGCGATTTTCGATATTTACCCAGATAAGTGCCATCCGCATCTATTACGGCTGCAGTGTTGTAATAAATACCCACCTGCTCTTTCTCATAGATCGGCACTACTATTACCATATTATGGGTACGTGCTGCTTTTTGCATTTCCTGGATGGTTGGCCCATTCGGAATTTCTTCTGCGGACTCATACCAGTTTGGATTTTGTTCAGCGCAAAAATACGGGCCGGTAAAAATCTCTTGAAAGCAAATAATTTGTACCTTTTGCTCAGCTGCTTTCTTTACGTAGTCCAGATGTTTTTCCATCTGAGTTTTTCGGATTTTTTCAAGCAAAGCGGGAGTGACATCACCATTTTTGGTAGCAATATCGTTTTTTGTCTGCACAAGGCCGCAACGAACCGTGTTAGCCATCTCTCTTTCCTCTTTCCCGCAGCGAAGTAATTTCAGTGTACCGGCGTTCCGACAACCGAATCGATCGATTTCTTGAGCGCCTTCAACAAAGTATTGGCATTGTCCTTAGTTATATTCATAGGTGGTTGGACACGGATAACGTTTCCGTATAAGCCGCCCTTGCCGCAAATAACCCCATCATCTTTCATCATCTCGACAATGCGCGCCGTTTCTTTCGCAAGAGGAGTTTTGTTTTCACCAACAATTTCTACTCCAATCATAAGACCTTTACCGCGGACATCTCCCATAGCCGGCTGGGATTTTTGCATGTCTTTCAAACCTTCCAAGATGTAATTGCCTACCGTAAGGGCATTCTGCATCAAGTTTTCTTCTTCAATTACTTCAAGGACAGCTAAAGCGGTGCGGCTGGAAATAGGATTGCCACCAAAAGTGTTGATGTGTTGTTTTGTACCAGCTTCGGCAATTTTCGGCGTCGTTATCGCAGCTCCAATTGGAAGCCCACCTGCAAGCCCTTTTGCCATCGTCATGAAGTCTGGAATGACATTCCAATTTGAAATCCCAAACCAATGTTTGCCGGTTCGGCCAACGCCGGTTTGCACTTCATCTGAAATGAAGAGCACACCGTAATTATCGAGAATGCGCTTCACCTCTGGGAAATAATCATCGTGCGGTGTAATGATGCCGCCGACACCTTGAATAGGTTCGGCAATCATCACTGCCGGTTTGCCATTCGTTTGTGTTTGAATAACGCGCTCCACATCCTTGGCGCATTCAAGCCCACAACTGTCGGGTGTTTTTTTGAAAGGGCAGCGATAACAATAAGCATTCTCAGCGTAAACAATTCCGGATGCCGGAACACTTTCCGCTCGCCAATTGTGATTTGCCGTAAGTGTGGCGGCCAAATGTGATTCGCCATGATAGGCATGCTGGAGAGCAATTACCTGGAATCTCTCACTGGAAAGACGAGCCAGGCGAATAGCAAACTCGTTGGCTTCAGTGCCCGAATTCGTGATCATCGACTTTGTGAGATTGCCCGGAGTGATTTGACTTAACTTTTCGGCAAGCCCCACCATTGGCTCGGTCATGAATACAGTTGAAGTGTGCTGCAACGTTTGAACTTGTTCAACGGTTGCAGCTGTAACCTTCGGATGGCAGTGTCCAACGCTCACTGTACAGATGCCAGCAAACATATCTAGATATTCACGTCCTCTTTCGTCATAGAGAAAGACTCCGCTTCCTTTGACAAACAGTGGCGGATCAGCGAAAAGTTGTTTCACTCCCGGCACAACGAACTGCTCGCGTTTTTTGCTGATTTCGTCCCGATTAGGTGAAACGTTCATATTAACCTCCAGGAATGAAGGCGAGCTAGATCTCGACGCTGCGGGGAAAGACGGGATACTAAAATGGTACTAAGCTGGCGACAGCGTGGTCAATACTTCTTCATTAACGCTAGCTAACTATTTGACAAGCAAAGTGCAGCGATATGCCATCACGTGTAGTATCACTCCCAATTCTCACTGGTTTTGAAGAGCGAAGGGCCTTGGCCTCCATGGAAACGAATACAAAGTCGTGTACAAGCATTGGGCGCAAATTTGGCGTAAATAAAGAACCGATGTGCCACACATATATATCGACCCGGCTCAGGTATTCTTGACACTGCCTGCGCTAGATTGCTAGGATGCGCAATGGTTGGGGTTTGCGCCCGTAGCTCAGCCGGTAGAGCACTCGGCTTTTAACCGATTGGTCGTGCGTTCGAGTCGCACCGGGCGCAATTTTTTTGTCTCTAGAGAAATAGAGAGCATTTAGAGGGCGGTTCAAACGAACTGTCCTCTTGCTGTTACCAGGGGAAGTTAACCCGGAAAAAGAGCGGTACTCCGCCTGTGGTCAGGCCCTGAGTGAAGTCAATTGTTCCGACTTGTACGCCGCGGTCATCAAAAGAAGCCGGATACAAATAGAGAGCAACGGAAAACTGCCGCACGTGCCCGCGCCTCGTTGCGCCTTGACCGAGCATGAATACTGTTTCTGTGCCGCGGGGCGAACGTATTGGTGTGGCAAGCTCGAAATACTTTTCAAGCAAGATGTCCTCACCATAGGGCGGTGGTTCTTCAAAGTCGATGGGATCGGTGTGTGTTGTCCACTCCCACAGTACCTGGTCGCTGCCTGCCCGTTTAAGCGTGACGTTTAGCCGAGGAAACCAATAATCATCGCTGTCTGAGTCGCGAAATACGCTCAGCCTGCCTTTAGTTAGAGTTGGACGGTCAATTAAGAGTTGGCGACCGTACGCATCAATTTCATCCATCAATAGCTTCCCCGCGAACGAATGATTAGCATAATCCTGTAAATCTTTTGAATCAGCACTAAACTATAGAGCTTGTCGGGTGAGTTTCGCCATAGCTATCATCCCTTGTCATGCCTGCATGAGGGTTAACCTGTAAAACGGTAAAGCTAAAAAGGATTAGCCTAATTGACCAAAAGCGCAACACAAACTATTAGATTTCCGCATCGAAGATCCGTTGGCACTCTTTATGTCGCGCCTTTAGACCAACCTGAAGAATGGGAGTTATTGACTCAGGTTAGGGGGCTCATCGTTTCCCCGGAGAATCAGCCCATCAAATGGGAATGGCTCGAAGAAGCGCGCGGCAATGTTACTTTCCCGGCCGATCACAAAATAAAATTGAAACTCACAACCAAGGGAACGATGCTCTCGGCTCTAGATGGCATTGAACCAGATGCGCTTCATGCCCTCGATCTTGGCCATTCTGAAGTGAGTGACAACAATCTTTTCCACGTATCCAGATTGACCGGGCTGCGGGTGCTCGAATTGAATTCAACTAATATTGGCGATCAAGGTCTTGAACATTTGAAGGCACTCGCCAATCTTCAATCGCTTGGCCTAAGCCATAGTCACATCACAAGCAAGGGTCTTTCCAATTTATCCGGATTAGAAAAACTGCGAGAAATTTGGATGAGCGGAACCGATGTTGAAGACAGCGGATTGGCTTCCTTACACACTCTTTCGTTACTTGTGCAACTGGGATTGAGTGGAACGAAAGTAACAGACAATGGACTTTTGGAATTGGCGAAGTTGGTAAAGCTGCTTCGTGTCTACCTTTTTAACTCGAAGGTTACTCACAATGGCACACAAGCTTTTCGACAACTGTTACCCAAGTGTCGCGTGAAATGGCATCCTACCAAAACACACGAACAGGATTTGCACGAGAATGAGTTCGATGCGGAGAGGCTGGAACCGCTAATTAGCCTTGTTGAAACAGCAGCCGTTATGGACGAAAGATTTTTCTGGAAAATTATCGAATCTATAGATTGGGAAAAAGCGGGTGATGATGCGGTCGTTATTCAACCTGCCGTAGATGCCCTCGCCCAATTATCCGTTGAAGATATTTGTGCATTTGCCGAAATTCTGGCTGAGAAGCTTTATATGCTAGATGGCGAAGCATATGCAAAAGAAATTGGCAGTGACGCATTTGCTGGGCAGAAAGGCGACTTCGCTCAGAACTGGTTCCTGTATGTAAGGTGCTGTGCCGTCGCCAACGGTAAGGAGACTTTCGACCAGATTCTTGCTGATCCCAAAGAGATGCCGAAAGATATAGAATTTCAAGCGTTGCTTTCAATTGCGCCGAAGGCCTACAAAAAGAAAACTGGCCAGCGCTTTAATTATTCGACGAGGCTGAGTTATGAAACCTTCAGTAATAAAGAAGCCTGGGTCAGTTCCTGATCAATCAGGAATCAAAAGCAAAAAGACGGAATCAACAGAAACCGTCTTAGTTTCTTATGCAGAGCAATTGGAAGAAGGTATAAATTATTTGCGTGCACGGGATCGTAAACTTGCAAAAGTGATCGATAGAGTTGGTTCATGTGGACTTTCACTGGCGGAAGATTTTAGTTGTTTTGAAGCGCTTTGTAGGTCAATTATTTACCAACAACTTTCAGGCAAAGCTGCGTCAACAATTTTTGGTCGTTTCAAGATTCTTGATGGCAAGCGCCCTTTTCCTCGCCCGCAATTTATTATTGATGCAGATGTTGCCATTCTTCGTGGTGCCGGTCTCTCGCGCGCCAAAGCAGCTGCAATAAAGGATCTATCTGAAAAAATGCTTGCTGATCTGGTACCGTCAGGTGCGCAGCTGATGCTTATGACTGAAGACGAAATTATTGAGCGGCTCATTCTTATAAAAGGAATAGGAAAGTGGACTATCCAAATGCTCCTTATGTTTCATCTGGGCAAACTTGATGTGCTTCCCTCCACTGATTTAGGCGTGCGAAAAGCTTTTGGTAAGTTGCACGGACACGAAGAATTGCCGGATTGGAGAGCATTAGAAGCCTACGCAGAACGTTGGCGGCCTTACCGCACTATTGCATCTTGGTACCTCTGGAGAAGTTTGGATTGACTAATGGCAAATTAGCTAGTGGCAGTTTAACAGGACTCTCTCTGACGATTCTCTTATCGTCTGGTTTTGCCATGTGCTTGCCTGTTCGATCCAGCGCTAATGATGATGGCGGAGGCGACGCAGTGAGTGCGCCAAAAACCCCGCCCAAGATCACTGCTGTCGGTTGCATTACTTGGTGGTCTCACGATGCAGTTGGCTATCATCCGGCCATGATTTTGCGAATCGAAAATTCGAGTGGGCAAAACCTCGTTGGTGAGCGACTTCGATTGCAAGGACGCTTTACGGACCTTAGAAATGGCTACGTGACTGTGGCGCGCAAAGATGAGCGAATGACGCTGCTCAAAAACGAGCAAATGTACATCATGCTTCGCGGACCAAGTTCTTTTGAATTGCCTATCGATGAATTTGCCTGGCCATCTATTGAATGCAAAGCGATGGCTAGAGTTGGTGAAGTTGGTGATGAAGGCACGCAAGATTTATTGATTACGCATCTTGAGCCCATAACGATGACTGATGACGAAGCACGTGCGCAATTGGCTCGCCAAACCGATTTCCGAAAAGTAGTGAAGGTGGCTTCCAGCAATCCGACCTACCAACCGAATACAAAGGCTCTTGCGCAAGACGATCCACCTAAACCGATGATTGCTACTGCAGCTGGACTGAGTGATAAAAAAACGGCAAACGATCTTTCCAAGCATCTCAACTTACCTGCATCTTTGCCATCGCTTGGTGAAGACTTCTACTTTTTTGAAAAGTGCTTCGGAATTCCATTGCAAATCGAGGCAGCGAAACCAGCTACAACCAGAGCTGATTTAGCCAAGAATCTCACTTGGGCAAGTTACAAACCAAGTTCTCCATTCACGTTGACTTTTGTCGGCACTAAGTCAGCTTCAACAGCGGACGTAATTGTAGTTGCGCTACCGGCTAACCTTGGCCTTCCAGAAAGTCAGTACCTTGCGGTTGCAAAACTTTTAGCCGGTAAGGGGCTAGGCGGACAACTTAGCAACTTCACCCACTCCGTTCGTTACTTGACTAGCGGGCGCAGCGAAGTTTCACTCGCCTCTAGCCCTGGTTGCCACGTCATTTCCTACAAAATTACCGGCGATGACGGCAGTCCTCAACAAATTATAGCCGTCTCACGATTGACGGGAGATCTTGAAAGTGCACTGATCGGCTATGCCAGCCAAGCCAGAATGTTACACAGTTTGCTGAATCGGTAGCCGAAATGTCACTTAGGGCCTTGCCTCACAGAGGCTTTAGGTTTTCAATATACTTAGCTCGGGTAATTGCGTAAGCTCTGGGCTTAAACTCTATAGGAGTGGCAATCCCCGTATGACAGTAGAAATGCTTCCCAAGGACCAACAGCAGTCGGAAAGACGTCCAAATCTTCCAGCCCAGACGAACCAGCGCTTTTCTATTTTTGATATTTTGCCCTTACCGGCAATCCTTTATTTAGCAAAACCCTACTTAGCAGGCCAAACACCTGAAAATGCCCTTCAAAAAGGCAAGGAAATTTTCGAAGGCGATCACTTCTGCAGCACTCTCGATATTCTCGGCGAAGATGCTGCTTCTGAAGACGATTGCGAGCAGTACGTTGAGAAATACAAGAGTTTGATCGATCTGGTCGCAGCCAATCCCTTAAAGACTCCATTCGATCGAGAGAAACTCACAATTTCCATGAAACCTTCCATGTTCTGTGATGCTGTGCCGACGGCGCAAGCTTCACGCACACAAATGGACAAGGGTTTTGAACGGATTGCGCGTGTCGTTGATCACGGCATGAAGAGGAAAATTCGCATGACGCTTGAAGCGGAAGATTGGCGCTGGGCGAATTTTCACCTTGATGCTTATTTTGCTCTCCTCAATGCGGGCTATACAAATTTGGGCACAGTGCTTCAAACCAGACTTTTTCGAAGCAAAAATGATTTGAAGCGCTTCGATGAAAATTCCCGCGTTAGGCTTGTGATTGGAATTTATCAAGAGAGCTCGGACATCGCCTTGGTGAACAAGCCTGAAATGAAAGACCTTCTTTTGGAGTTTTCCAAAGAACTTTTCGCTTGCGGTACATATGTGGAACTGGCTACCCATGATGCTGATTACATCCGAAGATTTGCGCAAGAAGTGCTGATTCCACAAAAAGTATCGCCCCAGCAGTTTGAGACACAGTTTCTCTTAGGCGTGCCACGCTATAAGTTGCAAAAATCTCTCGTAAACGGAGACTTCTTTAAAGATCCGCAATTCGCATCACCGCATGCTGAAGCACTAGCGCGGGCTGGATGCTTGGTGCGTATGTACCTGCCCTACGGAAAAGATAAAGTGGCGGGACCTTATTGCAAACGCCGCCTCATCCACAATCCCAACATGATCGCCTACGGCATCAAGAATTTGCTGGGTATTCAGTCCTAGCACCAGGGCTTAGCTTTGACCTTGCGCTTGGACGCAAATCAGACGCCCACTCCGGCACGCACAATCCTTGGCTCCAATAATTCTTTGATATCTGTCTTTGGATTCAAATGACTGATCTTAATTTGGGCATCCGGCACGCCTTTGCTGACTAAATACTTGCGCATATGCTCATAGCTGCCCGGTTCAAGCGGCATCACATTCGGTGCAGATAATCTTTTCGATTCTCGTTTTGCACCATATTCGGTATTGCTATCAGAAAGGCATTCATCCAGAACGGCCGCCGCTTTTTCTAAAAACGCAGCGGACAGATCAGGAGCACCTTCCATAAGCAGGTTATAGTGCGGTTCTGGACGAAATTCCGGAATGACTGTAAAGAAGCTTACGGTGAAACCCATTTTCTTCGCCATCGCCTTCACAGCAGCAGTGACTTGTGACTCTGTCAACTTTTCGCCTGTGAACGACGAGATATTTCCACCCTTGTGTAGGAACTCCAATAGAGGAACGGTATTGTGAAATCCCACCACTTTGACAATGTCATTGATGTGGTAGCGATAAAGTCCGGCGGAAGTCGTGAACAGAACGTAATAACTCTTGCCAACCGTAAGCTCATGGCCCAAAAGGGCTTGTGGGTTTTCCTTTTCAATTTCGGATTCTTCTACGAACTCAAAGAAATGAGAGTTGATCGACAATCCTTGTTTGTCGGGAGCGAGATAAACTGTGCCGCGTCCTTCGCTGGCACCATATGTGATATCGCAAATTGGTGTATCACCAAAGAGTTCGGGGAAATCTTGCAAGTAGAAAGCAGCTGCTGCTTTCGTCCAGCAAGAAATTAGGGTCAGTTCCGGCCATGCGGTATCGGCTCGTAACTGGTTTTTATCTAGAAGGTTTTGCAGTTGCGCAGCTCGCTTCGAATTCGCTTTCAAAAAAGTGGCAAGAACTTTTCTTGTCTCATCCGAAACTTCGCCGGGTGGACTGAGAGTACCTTTTGCTATGTCTTGAATTAAAGAGCTGCCAAAGATCTTGAGCCTTTTCCCTAACAGGGCGATCGTGCTCGGATTCAATGTATAGATACAAGAAATCGGGAGCATCAAGGCACATCGTAATATTGTGTAGTAACGAGCTTCGTAATCTTTTATCAAAAAAAGGTCGTAGGGCAGTGGAGAAACGAATTTCTTTATAAATTTTGGTTCGTCCAGATAAAGACGTCCTGAAATAGCTCCGTACGGAAGACCACCTTCAGTTCGTCCTTCTTCTGCTGGTGAAAAAATTGAAAGCGTTAAACCGCGCGGCAGCCTAGGATAATTTTTGAGCATGTTATATCCCGAAACAGTGGACGCTCTGCGGAACTCAGCCATATAGGCCGAGTTGATCGGGATAAACTTGCGCGCGCCACTGGTACCGCTGGTAATGGCGAACATAAAAGGGTCTAGGGCGGTTAGTACATTCGGTTCACCGCGCGTCATCCTATCGATGTAGGGGCTGAGTTGATCGTAAGTATTGATAGGAACCGCTTGCTGAAAATCTTTGGCCGTCTTTATCTTTTCAAAACTGTGGCGCCTTCCATAGATAGTTTCGATGTTGGGTTCAATAATTTCTTTGAGGCGATCGACCTGTGCCTGTTGACAATTGCTGGAGGCGCGCTCGTAAGCCCGCACTTCTTTTGCGCCAAGAGCGGCAAATACTTTGTAAAGAATTTTTCGAATCATCGAAACTCAAAACTACTTAAGCGAATCGGTTTTCGCAGCCGAAACTATATACTAACTCTTCAATTCTCATTCCAGCGGTCCAAATCGGTACGGCGATATGAAATGCTTATCGCTTCGATATCGCAGAGGGTGCTTGCTGGCTTCGGTAAATCGATTTGCTCATATTTATACTTCTTTTTATTGCACTGGCGGCCGGCATCAGTCAGCTTGTGCAATATCGACGTATGTACCGTTATGTGAATGCAGAGCTCGCCAAGAAAGCGCCTGTTTATAGACCCAAAATCGCGGTTATCTTACCCTGCAAGGGAATCGATCCGGGTTTTAAAAATAACGTAAAAAAATTACTACAACAGCATTATTTTGCAAACGACAACGCAAGTGCGCCAAATTTTGAAGTTGTTTTTGCGGTTGCACAAGAGAGTGATCCCGCATATGCGGTGCTTAGCGAAGTGATGTCCGAGCATCCTGAAATAAAAACGAAGTTGATCGTCGCAGGACTAAATTCGCGCCGCGCACAGAAGATAAACAACCAGTTGGCTGGTTTAAAGCACATTTCGAATGAGGCAAAGGTGCTCGTTTTTGTAGATTCTGATGTTGTGGCACGCTCTGATTTTTTCGCGCATCTTGTGGCTCCGCTCTCTGATAAAAAAGTTGGAATTACAACCGGCTATCGTTTCTACATACCTTTTAGGGGCGATTGGCCATCTCTTTTGCGTTCAATGTGGAACCGCTTAACTGCTTGGGAATTGGTCAATCAAAAGCTGAGCTTCGCATGGGGCGGCGCTATGGCAATTACTTTAGAAAATTTTGTAAAAGCTGATATCGAAAAGGCTTGGGATAGCGCCGCTGATGACGATCTATCAATGACGACGGCTGTGAAAGATATGGGGCTGGATGTGCGTTTCGTGCCGCAGTGTCTTGTAATTAGCAACGGCGACGCGACGCTTGGCGAAGTTGTGGAATGGACAAATCGGCAGCTGATTCTTACCAAAGTTTACTATCCAGCGCTCTGGCGCAAGGCAATGCTGCGAGCTTTCGTGCTTGCACTATGGCTGGTAACCGTTGTTGGATGCTTCGCAAGTGCAATAGTGGGGGGCGGCGAAGAGTCCATTGTGGCCGGGCTGGCCGGACTTTTACTTTGGCCCATTGAGTTATTTTTCCTGTTCCAGGCGCAATCGATGTGGAAAAAAGTGCTCAACGATAGTGTAGTCGCCAGTGCCGAACAGGAAGAGATCGATCAGGCTTACGATGCCACACTCTGGCGATTCACCTTAGCTCTGCCGCTAGCACATCTTTTGCTGCCGTGGTTGACTCTGTATTCTATGTTGACAAATCGAATAACCTGGCGCGGCGTTCGATACGAGTTGAAAAGTCCCTCGGAAATAGTGGTAGTCTGAATTATTTGAGATCGCCAAGAGGAATTGAGCAGAACGCAATAAAAACTTTTTGTTAAGTCAAGCGATCTGGTGCCGAAGATCTTAAAAACTGTCCAATGGCACAGCCTACAAGGCCTTATATACTTCCCTGGTAGATCTCGCAACTCGGCAGGAAAAATTGAGTTGCCGGGTGCTTGCGGACCTGGCCTGCTGTGAGGGATTGATGTTAGAGCGTTTCGGATGCGGCGTTCGCAAAATTCGTTTTGAGAGTCGTGTCGCTGCCTTTGCAAGAGGCTGAGGTTGGATGTCGGGATTCGAGATAGTCGCTATTAATCCGTCACTGGAATTAGTGGGAGGAGTAGCAGATAACTCGTCTGTTTGTGAGACACAAGCAGCATCAACTTTTCGTGTGGCGGCTGCGGCCTTGCGTGCCGGCTATACCGGATTGATAGACCTAAGTCTCGTCAACCTGAAAGAAGAACGCGTGCTGCAGCGTTTGAAAGAGTGTTTCGCGGCGATGCCTGTTGTGGAATCTATCAAAGGCGTAAGTACAAAACTTGGTATCAAGTTTGATATCGATCATCTCGCCAGCGTGGAAGAGGTGCTCAAGCTCTTTCCCTCAATCAACCTTCTCGTTGTTACCGCTTATGGTGATCCGTCCAAGCGCATTGAAAAAGTCTCGCTATTTAAAAAGCGAGTGCAGAAGTTTCGCTCTGCTGGTGGTCGCCTTTTCGTAGAAGCTATTTCATCGCGCCAAGCTCTTCTTGCTTCTGAGTTGGCAGCTGACGGTGTCATTGCGAAAGGGCATGAAGCCGATGGCATAGTTGGTGATCAAACTACTTTCGTTTTAGTGCAACAACTCCTCAAGGAAGTTTCCGTACCGGTCTTCGCTTATGGTGGTATTGGTCCTCATACGGCAGCGGCTTGCTACGCAGCCGGTGCCTCCGGTGTTGTACTTTCTTCTCAGCTCCTTTTGACGAAAGAAGTTGAACTGCCGCTTGAACTGCAAAGCAAAATTGAACAGTTGGATGGCACGGAAACTGTTTTGGTAGATTTAGTACCAGAGCGCACCGCATTTGGTGAGCCTCAGTTTGCATGTCGTTTGTTGGCGAAATCCAATCATGCCAGGCTGGAAAATTTTTCAGGCAAGTCTCTTTCAGAATTGCCGTTCGAATTGAGTGATTCTTTCACAGAAGAGCCTTTGCACTGGCTGCTTCCAGTCGGTCAAGACGTTTCTTTTGCTCGCCAGCTTGCCGGCAAATATAAATCGGTGGCGGGTGTTCTTGATGCTATCAAAGAAGCCTCAATAGAACACGTCGCTCTTGCCAAACAATTGGCGCCCCTTGCTCCAGCATCTCCGCTAGCTAAATCGCATGGTACTGCCTATCCGATTGTGCAAGGCGCAATGACGAGAGTTAGTGACACGGCTGAATTTGCTTTTGATGTTGCTAACGAGGGTGGCTTGCCTTTCCTTGCTCTTGCTCTAATGCGAAAGGGCGAGTGCGACACTTTGCTTGCCCAAACGACCGAAAAGCTTGGCAAATTATCTTGGGGTGTTGGCATTCTTGGTTTCGTTCCAACTCAATTGCGCCAGGAGCAGTTGGAGGTGATTGAAAAATACAAACCACCGTTTGCACTCATTGCCGGTGGACGACCAGATCAAGCGAAATTTTTGGAAGATCGCGGTATCAAAACTTATTTGCATGTTCCATCACCCATGCTATTGAGTTCGTTTATTGAAATGGGCTCACGCCGTTTCATTTTCGAAGGCAAGGAATGTGGTGGACACGTTGGACCGCGTTCGAGTTTCGTTTTGTGGGAAACGATGATAGAGCGCCTACTAGAATCGATCGGCCCGCGTGAAGATGGTTCTGCTTTCCATGTCTTGTTTGCTGGTGGCGTGCATGATGCACGTTCAGCGGCAATGGTTGCTGCAATGGCCTCTCCCCTTTCTCAGCGTGGCGTAAAGATTGGCGTGCTAATGGGCACTGCTTACCTGTTCACAAAAGAAGCGGTTTCAGCTGGTGCGATTGTCGAGAAGTTCCAAAAATCGGCTCTTTCCTGTAAGGAAACTGTTCTTCTTGAAACGGGTCCTGGACATGCAATTCGCTGCATCGATTCTCCATACAAGCGAACATTCGATCGATGCAGAGATGATCTCGTCGCCAAGAAAAAGGGTAGGGATGAAATTCGCGAAGAGCTCGAACTAATGAACTTGGGCCGCTTGCGTCTCGCCAGCAAGGGGCTGACACGTACAAAGCAACTCACAAAAGAACAAGTTATCTCTGAGATGACTCAAGACAACAAGACAGCAAGTGGCGATAAGCAAGACAAACTTGCGCTTGTTTCTGAAGATAAACAATGGTCCGAAGGGATGTACATGATTGGTCAGGTTGCTGCTATTCATGATTCGGTCATGACCATCAAGCAACTGCATGAAGATGTTTCGATTGTTGGCAATGAAGTCATAAAGCAAATTGCCGAACGTGATAGCAAGGTTCCGCAAGCTTTGCCCGAATCATCCGAATCATCCGAATCGGTTGCCATCATCGGTATGTCCTGTCTCTTCCCAAAAGCAAATGATCTGGAAACTTTCTGGCGCAATATTCTCAACAAGGTAGATACCATTGAAGAAGTGCCGATCAGTCAATGGGACTGGCGTAATTTCTATGATGAAGATCCGCTTGCCAAAGATAAGATCTATTCGAAGTGGGGCGGTTTCCTGCAAGCAATAGAGTTCGATCCGACAAAGTACGGCATTCCGCCCAGCTCACTAAATTCAATTGATCCGATGCAGGTACTTCTCCTGGAAGTAACTGATGCTGCTTTAAAAGATGCTGGTTACGACAAGCGGCCTTTTGCCAAAGAGAAAACTTCAGTAGTACTCGCTAACGCTGGACACGGACCAGTAACTGCGATGTACTCTTTGCGCTCCATGCTCGGTTGGAAGTTGAGTGATCTTGATGACGAGACTAAAAAGAAGCTGGAAGATCGCTTGCCGGAATGGACAGAAGATTCTTTCCCCGGATATCTCGGCAACGTCACCGCAGGACGAGTTGCAAACAGATTCGATCTTGGTGGAGTCAACTTCTCCGTAGATGCTGCCTGTGCATCTTCATTAGCTGCTCTGCATATAGCCGTTGCTGAATTGCGAAACAAAAATAGCGACGTAGTTTTGTTGTCAGCCACAGATACTCATAACCAACCTGGTGACTATCTAAGTTTCAGCAAAACGCATGCATTCTCCGGAAGAGGAAGATGCAGAACTTTCGATGCAACAGCTGATGGCATTGTAATTAGTGAAGGCATGGCGATGCTTGTACTGAAACGTCTTTCAGATGCAGAGCGTGATGGCGATCGCATATATGCAGTGATTAGAGGAGTCGGTGGCTCAAGCGATGGGCGCGATTTGAGTTTGACAGCACCGCGTCCTGCCGGCCAGAAGAAAGCATTGGAACGTGCCTATAAAGATGCGCAACTTGCACCGAGCACAGTGACCTTAGTTGAAGCACACGGTACAGGTACGGTTGCTGGTGATAGGGCAGAAGTAGAAGCGCTTCGACAAGTATTTGAAGCTGACGGCGCGGCAAAACGCCGTTGCGCAATCGGTTCCGTCAAGACAATGATCGGGCATACCAAAGCTGCAGCTGGTCTTGCTTCTCTTATAAAGGTCGCTAAAGCGCTGCACCATAAAGTGCTGCCGCCGACTATGGGTGTGACCGTTCCAAACCCAAGTTGCCAATTTAGTGAAAGCCCGTTTTATATCAACAGCGAAACTCGTCCCTGGTTACTACCAGGAAAGCTACCCGGAAATCATGATGTTCAGACTCGTCGAGCCGGTGTAAGTGCATTTGGATTTGGCGGAACCAATTTCCATGCTGTTCTTGAGGAATACAAACCGGCAGTCAATGTCGCCGAACCGACTACGGAAGCATTGCTCGATAACTCCCAAGTATTTGTCTTTGGAGCAAAATCGAGAGCGGAGTTGATTAAGCAGTTAGCTCACTTTGGTGAATCAGTTAAACGTCAAAATTCATCTGATTCAGTAAATCCTGATGCCGACAAGCTCTTCGAGCTTGCTCGTGCTCACCATTTGCGTAATCTGGAATCCAGGCAGGCTGTAGCAGACGCAGAATCGGCTCCTGCCTTCAACCTTGCAATTGTCGCTTCCTCTATAGCGGATTTGGAATCCAAGCTATCTTCTGCCAAGAGCGATCTTCTCGACGAACAAAAGAAGGTCATCAAAGACTTGCGTGGTGTTTATTATCAAGAACGCGGCAAAGAAACGAGCCAAGGCAAAGGTAAGGTCGCCTTCCTTTTCCCTGGGCAGGGATCGCAACAGCTCAATATGTTGAAGGACCTCGCTCTCGAGTTCTCTGTAGTCAGAGAAGTTCTGGAAAATGCGGATCAGACACTTGTAGAAAAGCTGGATAAAAATCTCTCGGAATACATTTATCCGCCGCCGACTTTCACCCCGGAAGAAGAGAAGAAGCTCTTAGCCGATCTTACTGATACACGCATTGCCCAACCTGCTGTCGGTGCATGCGACGTCGCTGCTCTGCAATTATTGAAGCAATTTGGCGTTTCACCGGATATGGTGGCGGGTCACAGCTACGGCGAATACGTGGCACTTTATGCTGCAGGTGCAATTTCCTTTGACGATTTGCTTCTCATTTCGGAATTGCGAGGACGGTTGTTAGGCAAGACAGATGAGCAAGCAGCAGGAACGATGGCTGCTGTTTCATGCTCAGCGGACAAGCTGCAAGAGCTTATGCCTTCGCTTAAAGGCATAAGCCTCGCCAACATTAACAGCCTCAGTCAAACAGTTATAGCTGGAGATATTGCCTCAATTGGGAATGCAATAGAAACTTTGAAATCGCAAAGTATCTCCGCAAAACGCATCAATGTTTCACAGGCATTCCACTCACCATTTGTGAAAACGGCTGCAGGCGAACTCAAGAAAGAACTGAACAAGTTCTCTTTCAGTGCGCCGTCAATTCCTGTGTTTAACAATACAGACTGCAATGCCTATAACGTCAAACCAACTGATGTGGCTGAGAAATTGTCGCAGCATACAATTTCGCCAGTGAATTTCGTTCAGATGATTCGCAACATGCACGCGCAAGGCGCACGGACATTTGTAGAAGTAGGTCCCGGTGGAGTTCTTACTGGGCTAGTTGGATCAATACTTGCCGATCAAGAATTTACTTCCGTTACGTTGGATAAGGCAGGCAGAAATGGCCGCCTTGCCTTCCTGCATGCACTGGCCCAACTAGCGGGATTAGGCATCAACATCAATTTGAGTCCACTATTCCGGCAAAGAATGTTGACCAAGGCAGATGCAGCTGGCGGTCAGAAAGATGCAGCACCCACACACAAAGGTCCAAAACTTAAATACCTTGTAGATAGCGTAAGCATTCGTAGAATTGACAAAGCTCAAACAGAAAATAAATCGACAGTTCTCCCCGCAAAAACCGAATCATCCCCCACATCCCAAACGTCTATATCGAAGAGAGTCCCTATGCCCAAGAACGGAGCCGATCAAAACGGAAGCACACACCAGAGCAAGGTACCGAATTCAGTGCCTGCGCCGGTTGAACGACCTGCTTCCGCACTAGCACCAGGAGCTATGCCAATGCAAGCTCCCAAGGCGCCTGCTAGTTTGCCACAATCAAACGTGCCGCAGATATATCAGGCGCAGACATATCAACCACAATCGCTAGCGCAAACCTACCAACCGCAGCCGTACCAACAGCAAATGCTTCAGCAACCCGCTGCCTTCAATGGTCGCCAGACTGAACAAGTCATGCTGCAGTTCCAGCAAACAATGCTGCAAATGACGAATCAATTCCTGGAAACGCAGCAACGTGTCATGCTTGCTTATCTGCAAGGACAGCAAAGCAGTGTCATGCCGGGCATGCCACTGCGCCAGCCTGCCCCTCCTATGCCGATGAATCAAATGCCTGTTGCTGCGATGATTCAAAATCAGGTAATGGCAGCTCCGCTTCCTATGCCAGTTTTACCCCAGTCTTTCCCTCAAGTCCCTGCATACCAAGGCAACGGACAAAATGGGCATGGCGAGGAAATTCAAAGCCAAGAAGTAGAAGCAAATGGCAATAGCCATGTAAGCGTGCTCGAACAAGAAGCTCTTAACGGATCGCATAATGGATTACATTCCAACGGTTCTAATGGAACTTCAAATGGCTCTGCAGACTCTCAAATTGAATCCGCAAATGAAACCGTAGACGCTGAATTCTTAGTCGATTCCTTGTTGGAGATCGTGAGCCAGCGCACTGGATATCCTGTCGAAATGCTCGATCCTACACTGGATTTGGAAGCAGATTTGGGCATTGACTCAATTAAGCGTGTTGAAATCTTGAATAGTTTCCGTCGCGTATTGCCGGAAGCGAAAAAGCAACAACTCGAAGCAGGTATTGAAGATCTTGCTGGAACTAAGACATTGCAAGGCATCATAGACTGGTTGAGAACGGCGCCACCGGTTGAAGGTGCTCCCGCGAGCAATGGCAGTAATGGTCACGGTAGCGTAGCTGCTGCCGAAGTATCAAAGCTCGTCAAGGGTGAAGCTCCTAAAAGCGGAAGCAACGGGAACGGAAATGGTAATGGCAACGGACATGACCACAACGGTCATGATTCGGAAAGGTTAGCTGGACTTACCGTCACTAGTTTTGAAGAAAGCAGCGCTCCAAGTTTCACTGGTGAAATTAAACGCGCACTTGTAGAACTCAAGGAGTTACAGCAAGCAGCACCGTCCATCCCCGAAAAGCTGGAAGCAGGACAAGTCGCAGTTATTACTGATGACGGATTCGGTGTCGCTCCATTACTGGCTAAAGAATTATCTGCTCTCGGATTGAACCCGATTGTATTGGAACACAGTGCTGGAAATGGCGCACCAATTCCAGTATCACCGGACAAAACCACTTATAAAGTGGATTTAGCCGATGCGGCTGGTTTGGAAACCATACTTAATGGCGTGCGCAGCGTACATGGCAGCGTTCAATCACTGTGGCATCTCCAATCGGCAGATACTAAATCGAACAGCGTTCCATCCTTCTTCTATCTGTTGAAAAATCTTGTCGCCGACATTGCGGCCAAGGGTGGCAGTGGTGGAGTAACTGCTCTTACCTCAATTGGAGGAGACTTTGGCTTAAACGAACGCTCGTCTCTATCCCCTGAAGAACTTGCCAAACAGGGAGGTGTTGCCGGTGCCATTAAGACGGCGGCTAAAGAATTGACACCAGCAGTTTGCAAAGTTATTGATTGCGAACAAGCCATTCTCACCGGTAAAGCTGCCGGCAAGAAAGAGCTGGTAAAGAGACTTATTGCCGAGCACTTCAGTGCCGACAATCAGACTGAAATAGCCTATTTCGGCAACAAGCGATTCTGTCTCACCGTAAAGACAGATGAATTAGATGAGCCAACACTTGCTGCATCTGATTTCCAGTTGAATGAAAAATCAGTTGTGTTTGTAACCGGTGGTGCTCGCGGAATCACAGGCGAAATCGTTCTGGAACTAGCCAAGAATTACAAACCAACCTTTGTAGTGATCGGTCGTTCGGAATTGCCATCGACTCAAGAAGAATCATGGCTTGAGAATCTCGAAGGTGCGCGTGCTCTTAAAGCAGCCATCATGGAACGCTTGAAAGTAGAGGGTTCTGCCGTAAGCATTCCGCTTGTCGAAGCGCGTTATCAAAAGATTCTGAAAGACAGAGAAATTCGCCAGTACCTGGCCGAGATCAAAAACGCTGGTTCGACATACGAATATCACAGCGTCGATGTTAGAGACCAAAAAGCTTTCGGCAAAGTAATTGACGAAGCCTACAAAAAGCACGGCAAGCTCGATGTAGTAATTCATGGAGCCGGTGTTATTGAAGATGCCTATATCAAGGATAAGAATGTCGATTCCTTCTTGCGTGTCTATGAAACAAAGGTGAATGGAGCTTTCACATTAGCTCGACATCTCAAACTAGACACGGTTGAACGCCTGATCTTCTTCTCTTCTGTTGTCGGACGAACAGGTAACGCCGGACAAATTGACTATGTATCGGCCAATGAAACGGTCAACAAACTAGCGCTCTCCTTGAAAGACAAAGTGAAGGGCAGAGCAATGTCTATTATGTGGGGACCGTGGAAGGGTGGCATGGCGCAACCCGAATTGGAAAGCATCTTTGCCAGTTACGGTTGGGCGATGATCGATCCCAAACAAGGTAGAAGCTCCTTCGTCAACGAAATGAAGAATGAGAGCAAAGACCATGTGGAAGTTTTGATTGTAGCTGAACTTTCCAGAGATTCTTTGCCGGAACCAAAAGGACCGAAGCTGCATGCAGCTAAAGTCAACCGCACTGCTGATAACGGTTATGAGTTCACCTTTGAAGTGGGCAAAGCCAAAGACCTCTTCTTGCAAGATCATGCCTTTGACGGAATTCCAGTTATGCCAATGGCATTCTCACTGGAGTTCATGGCAGAAGCGGTGAAGTCGGTGCATCCGGAATTGTCGATTCTGTTCGTTGAAAATATGGACATTCCAGGTGGTATTGTTTTTGATGCGCCAGTGAAGACCTTTTACATAAGCGTTATTGAAACGAGACAAAACGATGGAACGGTGCGCTTGCAAGCCAGCCTCCGCATTGCAGCAAATCGCGCCAGAACTAATTTCAAAGCCGAGTTTGTAATGGGCTCGGCCGAAATGCGGCAGAAGATGTCCAAGAATTCTCGAGAGAAATTCGATTTGGCAAAGGCCAAAAGCGAGTTAGGCGAAATAGTTGATGCGCCCAAGCTAAACGAAATATATGGACAGTGGCTATTCCACGGGCCGCGCTTCCAAGCCATTCAGCGAATTGATTTGCTTGGCGAACACGGCATTGTTGGTGGTGTTGGTGTCTCTTCACCAGCGCACAATCTAGCTAATACTGATGGCAGCCCCTGGCAGATTGATCCGATATTGCTTGATAGCTCGATGCAACTCGGCGGAATCTGGGCTCGCAAGTTCCTCGATATAACTGTTTTGCCTACTGGCTTTAAGCGTTTGACGAGATATCGTGCCACCGATGTGGCACCGCTCACATCCCGTATATTTATTGCGCCCGATAGCTCTACTTCAGAGCTTACCTGTGATCTTGCTATCTACGATAACTCTGGTGAACTGGCCATTCTAGTTGAAGGGCTTGGTGGAGTAGGAAGCAAATCACTCAACAGGCTTGGTGCTGGTGTCGAAGTTGGATCCGAGTCTTAAAAAAGTCCAGAAGAACGCCGAATCCTCAGCGTCTGAACGCGTGGCGATTATCGGCATGGCCTGTTTGTTTCCAAATTCTCCGAATTTGGCAGCGTACTGGGACAACATTTTCAATGGACGTGATTGTTTAAGAACCGCTACTGAAAAGGAGTGGGGTTACACCGTTTTGAACGTAGACAAACGCGCCAAGCCAGACCGAGATCGATTCGGCAACATCTACGCCCGCCGTGGTGGCTTCATAACGGAACTAGCTGATTTTGATCCGCTCTCGGTAGGCGTTATGCCTAAGACCGTGGAGGGTTCTGATCCAGACCAAATGCTTGCTTTGAAAGTGGCTTGCGAAGCTATGGCAGATGCCGGCTATCAAAAGAAAGCTTTCGATCCAACCAAGGCTGAAGTAATTCTCGGCAGAACTTCAGCTCCTGGTCGTGGTTCTATGAACATGATTCAGCACGGACAAACAATTGGACAAATCGTAAAAGTTGCTTCTGAGTTCTTCCCGGATTGGACAGAAGACCGTCTCGAAATGTTTGCGCAGGAACTGCGTAATTCCCTTGCTCCTTGCAATTCAGATACTATTCCAGGGGCTATGCCCAACATACTGGCGGCTCGGGTAGCTGGACGTCTTGGTTTTCACGGGCGCAGCCTTGTGCTTGACTCAGCTTGTGCCTCTTCACTTATTGCCGTCGAAATAGCAGTAGACGATCTTCGTTCCGGCAAAAGTGATCTTGCTCTAGCGGGCGGTGTTTTCGTGAACTCTTTGCCTTGCTTCACTCAGATGTTCTGTGGTTTGGAAGCTCTTTCTGCAACTGAACAAGTGCGGCCGTTTGATGACAGCGCCGATGGTACGCTTCTTGGTGAAGGTATTGGTATAGTCGTTTTAAAACGTCTCGAAGATGCATTGCGTGACGGCGATAGAATTTACGCAAGCATCGCCGGTATAGCTAGTTCGAGCGACGGCAAAGGCACCAGTATGCTGGCACCAGCTGCTGAAGGCGAAGCCCTTGCAATTAGCCGCGCCTACGCAGATGCTAATGTTTCTCCATTGGAAACAGGTTTGGTTGAAGCACACGGTACTGGTACCAAATCTGGTGATATAGCTGAACTGAAAGCTCTGCAACAAGTATTCGATTCCCATATAACTGCTCCGGGTGACTCCTCCGTCGCCTCCTCAGCAGGTAAGCCGAAATGCGCAATTGGATCGGTAAAGGCGATGATTGGGCATGCCCAGGCCGCAAGCGGTATTGCTGGACTTATAAAAGCAGCGCTTTCTCTTTATCACAAGGTGTTGCCGACATCGATTGGTGCGGAAACGCCAAACTCCCATTTTGATTGGCAAAGCTCGCCGCTCTATTTGAGTAATAATTCGCGTCCCTGGATTCATCCTCTTGCTCATCCGGAGCTGAGCGCACGTCTTGAAGGAAAAGCTGAAGAAGCACCACCAAGACGGGCTTCTGTCAGCGCTTTCGGGTTTGGTGGTGTAAATGCACACGCCGTGCTGGAAGAATGCCGCGACGATTACTTCAACCAAACTCCAAATCTTTTACAAACTTGGCCCACAGAACTATTTCTGTTTGGAGCAAAGAATGCAAAAGGGTTGCAAGAACAAATTACGCATTGCGCCGAATTTCTTGCAAAAGATACTAAGAGCGAATTGAAAGACATTGCCTATTCACTTTGTGAAAAGGTGAAGGAAGAGAAAGCAGAAAAAGTTATCCGCTTAGCGATAGTGGCAGCTAACTTAGATGACTTGCGCGAAAAACTAGCGATCGCAAATGCTGCACTCTCTCATAAAGAAATCGACATAGCTGGTTTCGCCTCTCAGTCAATTTACTTCCAGTCAAGTGATGCAGTGGCATCTGGGCGCCTTGCTTTTGTGCTGCCTGGTCTGGGCTCTGCATATCCGAATATGCTTGCTGAGCTCTGTGTACACTTTCCAGAGATTCGTGCCATTTTTGATTTTGTCGATTATGTTGCAAAAACAAATCAGAACGAATCGCCTTGCGATAAAGTTTTTCCTCGCGCCGAAGTTGGCTCTAACAATGACAGCGTTACAGTTGCAGCTCTAGCCGCAATGGACAATGCAGTCGTGACAGTGTTAATGGCAGAGTGGGCGCTTTTTGTACTGCTTATAAAGCTTGGCATTGTGCCAGACGTATTAGTGGGTTGCAGCACGGGTGAATTTGCCGCTCTCACTATGGGCGGTGCAGCGGATATTTTGGGTGGTACGCCAACTTTCTATCACTTGAGTACAAGTGTTGCCAATGCTATTCCGAAAGAAAAGCTAGCAGATCTCCGTTCTGTCAAAGTAAAAGCATCATTCGATCAAATCGAACCGCTCATGAAGAAGAGCGCTGAGGTATTTCTGAGTGCTGATCTTTCCAACAAGCAAGTCATTTTGACGGGAAGTCGCGCCAACATTGACACCCTGGTCAATACGCTGGAATCGAAAGGTATGGAGGCTGACTATCTGCCGGTTGCCATTCCGTATCACACTGCTCTTGTTAAAGGAATGGTTGCCACAGATCGAACTGAAGTAGATGAGCTGGAGTTGAGTCCGCCTGCAATTGAGTCATGGTCTTGTTCTATTGCGGCTGAGTATCCTCAAGATCCTGATGCTACGAAATTGATTATGACGGAGCTTTTCAGTAAGCCGATTCTTCTAAGAAAAACAATCGGGCATTTGTATGATTCAGGCGTGACGAAATTCGTTGAAGTTGGTCCGAAAGATACCCTTACACCAGTGGTTTCAGAGATATTAGGTACGAACCCACATTTGGCTGTCGCCTCAAATAAGCAAAACGGCTCCGCTCTCTCTCAAGTGCAGCACATGCTTGCTACTCTATTTTCTAGCGGCGTCGACGTTAATGCTCAATACCTATTCGCACGCCGTCAACCAATCTCTATCGATTTCGGCAAACCAGCACAAAGTCGCACACCAGCAGTTCTGAATCTTGCCTATCCTGAAATCATGCTGAAACAAGGCTGGCAAGAGCGGCTTCAATACGACCCGGCTAAATCGAGTGCAACTTCTGCATTTTCGGCTGAACCTTCGGTTGAATCTACTGAATCTTCTTCTGCTCAACCGGAAGCCGCTCCCTTCATTGGACCGGATGCGATTGTAACTGCATATCTAAGCAACATGTCGGCGTTCCACGAGAATTTGTTGAGCGCACAAAACGAAGTGATGCTCAGTTATTTAGGAAACAATGAAAATACGCAATTCGAATCTCAAGATGTTCTCTATCCATTATTAGAAGGGGCAAGATTTGTCCACAATGAAGAAGCGCTTATTGTCGATCTAGCAATTGATCTCAATTCTCATCGCTATTTGCTCGATCACGCCATCGGTGGAACTGTTAGGCAGTGGGCAGGTTTTGGAGAACGAGTGCATCTGTTGCCTTTAACCGTTGCGCTTGAGTTGATGGCCGAAGTTTCGTCGTTCTACTTCCCGCAGGTGCCGGTTGTCGAGCTGAGAAACGTTCGAGCCTCTCGAAGAATTCGCATTGGTGCCGAAGGCAGTTCAATCAGAATTATCGCTCGCCAATTGCAGGAAGACCAACCGGCTGTGCAAGTTGCTATATACCGCGGTCCTGAATCAAACGAATATCAACCTTCCGATCCTCTCATGCTCTGTGAAGTAGTCTTCGGCGAAAGACCGCAACTGGTCCAAGCGCAACACCCTAGTTCCAAGAAGAACTGGCAGAAATCGCGATACGAACAAAAGAGACTTTATGCCAAAGGTGCTATGTTCCATGGCGAACGCATGCAATCTGTTCGAACCGTTAAAGGCTTTCAGCCTAATGAAAATTATGGATTGGTAGCTGCGCGCCCTGCACAAGGCTGGTTTGCATCGGATGAAATGCAATGCCCGCATTTCCTTCTAGACCCACTTCTATTGGACAACGCTACTCAGCTTGTTCTGTTCCACCTGTTCGATCTCGATGAACCGGTGCATGCCCTCTTGCCGTTCATGATCGATTCTGTTCAGTTCTTTACTGATCTGCCGATGCTTCAAGGCGACATCACGGTGCATGCTCAATTCAATAGTCTCAATGCGCGCGGAACAGATGCAAATGTAACCTTGCTTTCTGAAGATGGAACTTTGCTTGCCCGCTTCAACTCAATTAAGAGCCGCCGCATCACTCTTGAAGACAGCTGGCGAAAACTTATTGAAAATCCAGCTGCTTGTTATTTGTCAAAACCATTCGCAACGGCTCCAGATATTTCGGTGATCGAAGAGAGCTTGTTACCCAGTGACGAAGGAACATTGTCCTGGTGCGCAGATTATTTATTGGCCCCGCGCGAAAATCAAATTTACGAAACGCTTCCGAATTTACGACGCAGGCGCGACTGGCTCCTCGGCCGCATCGCTGCTAAAGATGCTGTTCGGCGCAAGCTGAGTGCATCTGAAGATATGAGCGTCACCTATGCAGACATTGAAATTCACAATGGTCCTGAGGGTGCACCTTTCGTTTACTCAGCCAATTTGGCTGAAGCACAAAGAGATTGGAAAATATCCATCACCCACAAAGACGGCATCGCGTACGCTTTTGCAACTGATCGAGCCGACGTGCAAGGAGTCGGAATAGATCTGGAAATGCAGGTTGAGCGAGAAGCTGGTTTCGAAGATCTTGCTTTCGCCAAATCGGAATTAGAGTCTCTGGAAAATGCGCAAGGCGGTAAGAACGGACGCACCATCGCAGCTGCCTGGGCCGCAAAAGAAGCCGCTGCGAAAGCTATCAAAACCGGATTCGAGGCTAATCCGAAGAATTTTCAGTTGACGTCTATTGATATTTCAACGAATCGTTGTGCAATATCAGTCAATCCCCAATTGCTCCAATCTCACGATTCAAATCTTTTGACAAAAGTCCGCACCGATTCAATGACGGTAGAACTGCATTTCTTGCCCAATCATGTCTTGGCGGTTTGCATAATTTAGTTTTAGAAGATACTCGATCATCCATGTGTAAGCGATCAACGCTCGCGCTCGCTTATGACAAACAGGGCCCCTAGACAATACCTTTACCGCGCTGACCTTTTTGGTGGTCCTCTTCCTGTTTCTGTACTTCTTCGCGCAGCTTTTGAATCGCTTCTGCAAACTCTTGCATTGTTTCCCGTTTTACCTGAGATTCCTCAGCTCGCAACGAGAGGTCATGCCAAAGGCCGTTGGCTCGTTTTTTCAAAGCCGCAAAATTATCTCGCTGATGGTCGCTTTCCAATTGCAACAGCACTATGTGTTCTTGCAGTTTTACGATTTCAAGCTGTAAATCAAGAAGCTCTTTGAGGGCTATATCAGTATTGTTATGAGAAAGTTCCTTTCGACGCAGCTCTATTTCGTGGCGCCGCATTTGAATTCTTTTGCGTTCTTCCTGCGTGAATTCTCGGTCGTGCATAGAATGCTTTCGCATCTCACCAAGCTCTTGAGGATTTTCATCTTCCTGCACGGCTCGCTTCCTCCAATCTCAACCAAATTATGGCATCAGATTTTAGCGAGAGGTAATGTTTTCAAGTCATACTTTTACAATCGGCTACGCCTAGGCTTACGGATAAAGTGACTTCAAACTATCGTGAATCTTTTGAGCCAGTGGCGAAGCTGCGTATGCATCTGTCACCACTTCTATGTATGCGGCTTTATCTGATTGATTCACTTCTTTCAAGACCTTATCGAGTTCACCGACAGTGCTTACTTTTGCTGTGTACCAGTTGTCACAACCGAGTGCTTTTGGAAGCTCCGTATAACGCCACGAAGCAATATCGTTATACTCTTCCTTCGGATTCTTGCACAGAAGCCGTTCAATTAAATACCCGGAGTTATTGAGAATGAAGATAACTGGTTTTATGCCAAAGCGTCCGTATGAACTTATTTCTTGTGCTGTTAATTGATGTGAGCCCTCACCTGTAATGAGTACTACTCGCTTGTTTGGAGCAGCAATTGCAGCTCCAAAAGCGGCAGGAGTAGCCCAACCAATTGAACCCCATAGAGTCTGGTTATAGAACGTTGCGCCTTTCGGCATTGGCATCAGGCAAAGGCCCATCGATGACGTTCCTGTTTCAGCAATAACAATGTCATCTTGTTTGATAAAATTTGCCCAGCGAGGATAAAGCGCATCCGCCGTAATGGGATCAGTTTCTTTGCCAGCTGGAACGGTAACTGGCTGGGGATGGGTAAAGTCTGGACTCTTTATTCCGGACAATTTTTCGGTAAGAGCAGCAAGAAGATCTGCCAATTCCACGCTCAAATAGGTCTTTCCATCGATGTGCGTGCCATGGAGTCCAATTTTTATTTCTTTTTCTGAATCCAAACGAGCGGTGAATGCTCCAGTGTTGAAATCCGTCATCAGAGTTCCGATGCTTAGCACTCGGTCGCAGCCTTCAACATATTCCTGTACCTCTTTATTCATGAGGGTGCCCACATACATTCCGATGTAATTAGGATGAGTTTCGTCCATGATTGTCTTATCCATGAACATGGTGGCGAACTTAATTCCAGTTTTATCAATTAGCTTTTGCAACTGCGTTTGCAATCTGGCGCGGGCAATAATACTGCCTGGAAGTATGCAAACAGTTTTTGCTTTCTGTAAAGCATTAACGATCGCTTTTGTAGCTTCTTCCAAATTCTTTGGATCGCTCGCTGCTACCGGTGCGGGTTGAGCCGCATTAAGAACTGGTCCAGCGGCGAGATCGCTTGGGAATCCCATGTAGACCGGGCGGCGGTGATAGAGCGCTTCGGCAATTAGTCGCTCAGTTTCATATGCGGCATTTTGCGGGGTCAAAATGGCATGAGCACAGACGACCGGTTCAGACATATTTCTAAAAAGATTGTATTCGCCATTGCCTAAAGTGTGGTGCACGATCGAGCGTTTCTGTTGAACAGCCATTTGAGGCATACCAACAAGATGAAACACTGGCAAATTCTCAGCATAAGAACCAGCTATGCCGTTCATAGCACTAAGTTCACCTACACCATATGTAGTATTAACTGCAGCAGCACCTTTTATGCGGGCATAACCATCTGCAGCATAAGAGGCGTTCAATTCATTGCAGCATCCAATCCAGCGAATATCTTTGTCTTGACAGATGGCATCGTTAACAGTAAATGCATAATCTCCCGGAACGCCAAAAATAGAATCTATGCCAATATCCCGCAGGCGAGAAAGAACATGCTGTATTACAGTCTTAGTCTTAGTAATGGTGGTGGTCATAATTTTTCTCCTGAGTCATTCTGTTGTAAGTAACGAGATAGGAAAAGTAGCTAACAGAACACTGGCCTTCTCATGGCACCAACAAAACCTCTTAAAACGCATTATATTAACACTGGTAATTCAAACCGCGAAAATATATTCCGCGGCTTTCAAAGTTTATAAGCAGTTCGGTTCGCTTGGGAGGTTTGAGCGCTTAAATACAGGAGAAAATCAAAGGGCGAAGGCGTGGACATAGTGCCCGCGTCTTCTGAAAAGCGATGTAGTTCGAAGGATTGTTTGTGTCAGTTAGCTTCCGATCGCATTCGATGCGGACCTCTTAAAACTCCGAACTTTAGGTACTAAGGCTACTATCACGGCCGGTTCTTTTAGTCTAGCTAAGGTTTTTTGTGCTCTTTGCGCGACATATGGATGAGCATCTTCAACCAGTATATTCAACACGCTTTTATCGATGTTGTGATTCTCTGCAAGCGCGTATCTTACATCTGGATTCTCATCAATTGCTAGCATTGCATGCACTTCTAATGGAGTTGTCTCGTGGTCATCTCCAATATCTATACGAGTTTGTGTGTCATAGTTGCCCGCAGCAAGTTTGCTCAAGATTTCGGTCTTCTTGCGTTGAGTATCAGGATTGTTGCTCTTCTCGTTGAGCCACCACAAAATGGGATCGCCAGCGTGGTAGCAATCTGTTATTTGATTATCTATTGTTTGATTATCTATAGGGAAAAGCGAAACCGACAATGCCGGATTTTCCGCACCTGAAAGCATCTTGGTCACCAGTATGTCTGTGGTAGTACCAGACCTTAGTGAAATAACAGCAGCTTTCGGGATACCTAAAAATGTGCCACTCGTTTATAACCTTGTCCATTTTCATCATAGCAGGGTTTAGGCTTTGATGCTTGAAAACCTCAGTCAGCATCAGTACTGCCGCAGACGAATGCCTACTCCGCGTTGCCACCGTATTTAGTGAAAAATCCTAATCCTTTTATATCGCCGATGTCGCTTTGTTTGAAGCGTGAAACATAGCGCATGGGCGGATCGCCAAAAAGTCTTTTATATTCACGAGTGAATTGAGAAGCATTGTCGTAACCGACACGCAAAGCTGCAGTGCTTGCATCTAGATCTTCTGAAAGCAGCAAGTGTCAAGCTTCTTGGAGGCGAAGCAGTTTTTGAAATTGGAGGGGGCTCATCGAAGCTTACACTGGAATCATTACGTACATTTGAGAAACCAGTTTCAACGATTACAGATGCAATTTGCGTTGGTTCGAATTCAAGTTTTAATGCAAGATATTTCTAGAGTTGCTTCCACAACCTGGCTGACTACGGGTACATCCAACGATATGAGAAGGTAATTGGATGAGTCATATCGCAGTCTCTCATCACCAAAATTCACTTCTTTAGCACCTTGAGCCACTACACATATTGATGGCACGTACACGCCATGATTCGGCTGAGTCCTTCCGGAGTATCGATAAAACTGCAATGCTTGTACTGGTTTATTGGCTACTTCATTGGCCCCTTCTTTGACGCATGTTCTGCCCAATCTTTCGACAAGCTCGGCTTTATTCGCTTCAGCACGTTGCTGATTTTTGTTCATAAGATTTACTGCACTCTGGAGGATCGTCCAATCTTTCTGGAACTTTGTTACAGCATACCGGCGTGAAATTCGCCTATTATTGTTTTGCGGGAGTCATTGGTCGGAAATTCATTCAATCCAGACATGCATCTGAATTGGTGGGGGACTAGCGCTCACATGTTTATTAGTAACTCTGGAGATCGGCATAGCGCTGATTCCGTAAGGAGAGACAAATGCTGAAGCGAAAACTCGGAAGTGTTTTGGAAGTGTCTGCTATCGGGCTTGGTTGCATGGGAATGAGCAGTGGTTATGGTCCTCCCGGTGACAAAAAGGAAATGATTTCTGTGATACGGGCAGCCATTGATCTTGGTATCACCTTTTTTGACACAGCGGAAGTCTATGGACCGTATGCTAATGAAGAACTTGTCGGTGAAGCACTTGGTCCTGTGCGCGACAAAGTCGTTATTGCTACTAAGTTTGGTTTAGATATTGTCCCAGGCCAGAAATTCCACGACGTGAACAGTAAGCCTGAGCAAATCAAAAGAGCCGTTGAAGGATCTCTAAAACGCCTCAAAATTGACACGATTGATTTGCTTTATCAACATAGAGTCGACACAACTGTGCCAATTGAAGAAGTGGCAGGCACGGTTAAACAGTTGATTCAAGAAGGCAAGGTAAAGTACTTCGGACTTTCTGAAGCTTCAGCTCAAACGGTTCGTCGCGCTCATGCCGTGCATCCTGTAGCTGCAATTCAAAACGAATACTCACTTTGGTGGAAACGTCCTGAACAGGAAATGATTCCAATGTTAGAGGAGTTGGGAATTGGATTAGTGGCCTATAGTCCTCTAGGCAAAGGATATTTGACAGGAAAAATTGACGAAAAAACTAATTTTGACAGTAGCGATGTTCGAAACATCATTCCGCGCTTCACACCCGGTGCCATAAAAGCAAATAAAACTTTGGTTGACCTTATGAACGAAATAGCAAAAAAGAAAAACGCTACGCCGGCTCAAATTGCTCTTGCCTGGTTGCTGGCTCGAAAACCATACATTGTTCCAATTCCAGGCACTACCAAATTAACTCGCTTGAAAGAAAACATAGGCGCTGCGGACATTAAATTGACTCAGAACGATCTTAGCGAAATTGAGTCTGCTGCAGCGAAAATAAAAGTGGAAGGAGATCGTTATCCTGAAAGGCTCGAAGCGATGACGAATCGCTAAGTGGTAATCAGCTTGCGAGAGTGCCAGGGGTAGTCAACGACGAGATTGATAAAGCCTATCAGACTAAGTACAAGGAAAGTCCTTATGTGGCCCCAATGGTGGCTGCAGGACCACGCTCTGCAACACTCAAGATTATTCCTTCTAGAGAAAATTAAAATGCCACATTTAGTATAATGGGGTTCCAAAAGACCCGATATACGATGTAAAAGCATCGAGGGATGACTAAGTCATCACCTTGATATCCGAATTCATTGTATTTTCAATAGACCCTGGGAGGAATGACCATGCCTTGCCTGGTCTTAGCGTATCCGAAAATTTCAAATGACGACCTGAAATGGGTTCAGTCCATTCGAGACGAACATGATGAACTCTATGCAAAAGTAGTGGCTCCGCACTTTACTCTTGTCTTTCCAGCCGGGGTTGAATCAGCCGCACTGATCGCGCATGTTAAGCGGGAGGCCACTCAATGCTCTGCCTTTCCCTTCATTCTCCGATGCGCGGTTCTCGAAAAAGATGCGTTCAATGAATATACGCATGTATTTTTGGTGCCTGATGAAGGATATAGTGATTAGTAAAACTGCACGATCGGCTTTATACAAGTATCTTAGAAAGCGAGCTGCGACTGGATATTTCGTTCATCCCTCACATTGGAATCGGTAACTCAGTTGACCCCAAAAAGTGCAAAAAACTAGCCGATCAGATTAACCGAAAGGACTTTGCCATTAAAGGAGCTATCGATCAACTCGATGTTGTTCTTTATGAGGATAACAAGGTCAGCACAGTTGAGCGAATTGAGCTGGGCGTGGTAAATTTGCGTCATGGAGAAACAGGCGTCAAACACGAAGGATGAAGAACGCGAGCCAATTCTGTTCAGCAGAATTATTTATGGCTTCATATTGCTTTCGGCTGCGGTTGCCGTTGCGTCAAAATGCGAACTCCCAAAGGACATAAATCTGCCTTTCAAGCCTTGGACAGTTGGACATCCCTGGCCTGAAGCCACCTTATTTGCAATGGCTCTCAACGCATTCACCTCTGCTTTTGAAAAGCGCTACAAGATCTTTTTGTTCGTGGGCCTTTTATTCAATTTCGCTGCAATCATTAGCCTCGTGCTTTGGGTAAAAGCCTCTTTCAGCATAAGTCCATGAAGCAGTTGTGTGCTTCATGGACTGCTTCGCTTCTATGCTAACTGTCCTGCGGTCGCTCTCGATAATGTGTCGATCTTTTGTTTGGCATCTTCGGTGTTGCGAGCAATTGTCTCTGGATCATGTCCATGACTTTTGATCAGGGTAATATCTGTGATTCCTATGAATCCGAAAATCCCGCGAAGATAGGGTTCAACAAAATCTAGTGCTTTGTAAGGCCCTGTGCTGTAGTCAGCTCCACTTGCGGTTATTATGTATAGCTTTTTGTTCTGCAGCAAACCTTTCGGCGTACCATTTTCATAACTGAAAGTCTTTCCGGCTCGTATCACCAGATCAATGTAAGCCTTAAATACTGCCGGGACTGAGAAGTTATACATGGGAATTCCAAACACCCAAATATCTGCAGTGCGCAGCTCATCTATAAGCTGATTCGACAATTTCAAAGTCTGTTTTTGGGATTCACTTTGTTTGTCTTCTGGAGTGAAGTAGGCACCCACGGTCTGTTCATCAACAAAATGAAGATTCGAAGTCATTAGGTCGCGGTCAATCACCACACTTTTTGGATCGTTGGCAGTCCAACGTTCGACGAAATATTTTGTGAGTGGGCGAGTCACCGATTGTGGTCCTTTGCCACTGGAATCTAGGTGTAATAAGGTAGTCATTTATTTCCTCTTTGTCTGTTTAAAACTGATTGCGAAAGTCTAGCTTGCTTTCTTTGCAGGCTGGTCTTTGGTGAGCTCGATATCGAGACTGATTTTAACTTCATCACCAACAACCGCACCGCCATTATCCAAGTTTGCGTTGAAGGAAATACCAAAATCTTTTCGATTTATTGTTGTAGTGGCACTTGTGCCAACTCGTGTGTTGCCGTATGGATCTTTAATCTCTTTGCTCAAGGGCTCCGCATGCAAAACGACAGGTTTTGTAACTCCGTGAATTGTTAGAGCACCATCTATATCAAACCCATTCTTCGAAGGCACTACTTTGTTTGATTTGAAAGTTATGGTTGGGAATTTAGCAACATCAAAGAAATCAGGAGACTTGAGGTGTCCATCCCGTTTTTCATCGTTAGTGTTAATGGAGGATACATCTATGACGGCTTGCACATCAGCACCTTTTAGCGAATTGCCATCGTACTTTGCTGTTCCTTTAAGCTTCCCCAAGGTTCCTCTTACATTTGAGATAACCATATGTTTGATACTAAAATTGGCTGATGAGTGTGCTGGATCGATTGTCCAATCGTCTGCTGCAAACACCGGTATCGTGTTTAGTGCCAGCACTGAACCAAATAGTGCCATCCTCTGAAAAATAATTCTTTGCACGGTCTTGTCCTCTAAATTCGTCGATTTTTTTCGAACACTTTTCCGTTCGACTTCTTGATGATAGGATGCAGGAAGAGAACGGTCTATGTGCGATAGGTCAAAAAGTATGTCCAATCGTTCAAATGCTGGTCTAAGAATGAACTGTAAGAGAGGACTCGAATGGACGCACTATCCGATGTTTTAAGCACTATTCGGTTTCAAAGCGCAATCTACGCCCCGTTAGAATGTCGGGCACCCTGGGGCTTGCGATTACCGGGGGTAGCTACACATGTCGGTTTCATCGTTGTTTTACGCGGTACTTGTGTATTCCAGCGTGAAGATATAGGAAAGCCTCTCATTTTAGGAGGCGGTGAGCTACTACTTTCGCCCCGTGGAGTTGGCTGCACCCTCCAAGATGCACCCGACAGTCCGTTTATACCAATTGAGAAAATGTCACCGCCAATTGCGGGTCAGTCAATAAAGCTCGGTGCTGATGGTGCGCTTACATCTATTTTGCTTGGCTGCGTGACGTTAGATGCTCACCAACGAAATCCTTTCATAGCTAGTTTGCCTGGCGTCATACATTTAACTACTGAAATAGTGCAATCAGAGCCTGGCTTAGAAGAGACAATCAGACTGTTGATAGGAGAAATATCAAGGAGTGGGCCGGGTTCGAAAATATTGATTAGCCGTTTGACAGATGCCGTGCTAATCAAGGCGATAAGGGCCTTCCTGGGACAAATTAAAAGTTGTCCCGAGACACCGGGTTGGTTTAAAGCTCTAACTGATCCTGAAATAGGTTCTGCATTGAATCTCATTCACGACAAGCCAGAAGCACCATGGACGGTGGCGAGCTTGGCAAGTGCAGTCAATATGTCTCGTACTTCCTTCTCAACCAAGTTCACTGCTTTAGTCCAGGATACTCCAATAGACTATTTGACGTCATGGCGCATGCAGAAGGCCATAGGGTTAATGCAAGATGGCAGCGACAATTTAAATGAGATCGGCAACAGCATCGGCTATAGATCTACCGCCTCTTTTGCCAAAGCTTTCAAGCGCGAATTTGGCGAAGCTCCAGGCGAATACCGTAGGAAGCTTGAGAGACTGAGGGCTTGACGGAATTGAGATGGTAGGAGTCACAGGGGTCGAGCCGAGTTGTTATGGTCTCCAGGGGTGCGCTCCGGGCACCCATCCGGGCACTTGAATTTGTATGTGTCCATAGTTGACACCATTTCTTATGCTCCAGTCAGTGGGATAAGGAACGGTTACATAACGAGCCGGGGTAATATGAATGATTTGTCTGCACCCCCCGGAGGGCAAAGGTAACCCGGGTAGCGCTGGATCAGTAGGAATGCTCGGACAGTGAGTCAAGTCCGGACCGTGATTAATATCCGGACGGTGAGTCACGTCTGCACCGTGAGTCATGTTCGGACCGTCTTGCCCTAGTTCAACTGGAGTGGATTGAGCGGTGTATTTAGAACTCGGTGGCGCCGTGGTTTCCAGCTGAGGAAAGCCTGGGGGAATCGGTAAGTTCTCCCGCTGGGCCAAGACAATTCTATTGTCCGCCTTCGAGAAATTAACAGGTCTGAGAAAATCTCCCGAAGGCGATTCCCTACTCTCGAATCTTTCTGCGCCAAACATCTCTTTCTCCTAGGCTTGGGCTAATAAATTTAGATTACCTGCCGATTATGGCAATGTCAGGTTGAAGCAGGAAATTTATTTCTTTAAGTGTGTTGTTGTGGCAAACTTGGTTCTAAATTTTAGGAATCGATTATTAGCGGCACGCCGATTCCCGCAACCTGCTCCGCAGCATGGTAACTGCTTCTCACAAGCGGTCCAGAAAACACATTCTTGAAACCCAACTTCATGCCAGCGTCGTGGAATTGTTCGAATGTAGCCGGAGTTACCCACCGGTTTACCGGCAGGTGTGCCGGCGTTGGTTGCATATACTGTCCGATCGTAACCAGATCACATCCGGCTTTTTTCAATTCTTCCAGCACAACAATAACTTCTTCGTCGTTCTCGCCCAATCCAACCATCAAGCCCGACTTTGTAATAAACCCGCTCTCTTTAGCGATCGTTAAAAGTTCCAGGCTTCTATGAAAAACGCCCTGCGGTCTCACTTGTAAATACAGTCTGGGCACTGTTTCAATGTTGTGGTTTAGCACATCCGGTTTAGCATTAAGCACCGTATATAGTGCTTCCCAATTGCCGCAAAAATCCGGGATAAGAACTTCAATTTTCGTGGCAGGTGATCTCTTTCTAACGGCATGGATAGTGCTTGCCCAAACGGCAGCACCGCCATCCTTGAGTTCATCTCTGTTGACAGAGGTGATTACAGCATAGGCAAGCGCAAGTTTGGCGACGGCCTCGGCAACCCGCTCTGGTTCTTCCAAATCGAGCTCCGTCGGTTTGCCTGTAATGACATTGCAAAATCCACAACTGCGTGTGCAAACGTTCCCGAGGATCATAAATGTGGCTGTGGAGCGTGACCAGCACTCTCCTCTGTTAGGGCAAGCGGCCGACTCGCATACTGTATGCAGATCATTTTCTTGCACAATTGCTTTCAATCTTTGATAAGCCATACCAGTTGGAAGCTTGACTTTTAGCCAGTCTGGCTTCTGTCCGCCATCTCCCTTTTGTATGTCTAATGATTGCGCCACGAACCCGTCACTACCTCTAATTTAGCTTTATAACGTTCTTAACAACTGGCAACAATGCTCATCTTGTGACATACTTTTGATCGACTCGTCAAGAACGTCAAGTCAATGCAGGCCATAAAAGAGTTTGGGAGAAGCCATATTTCACCCGAACCACTCGTATAAGAGAGTTCAGAAACTGCGATGAAAGCTTCGTTATTACTACGACTTAGCATTTTGATTTCCGTATAGGGGTTTAGACCATGCCCAGAAAACCTATCCAGATTCCGCATCAAATAGATTACCTCTCAATCCTGGACGAAAATGCGGAACTAGATACCTCATTGGAGCCGAATCTTACTGACGAACAGCTTCTCACAATGTACCGTTATATGCTTCTGGCCCGCCGAGCCGATGAGCGCATGCTCAATATGCAAAGACAGGGGCGAATGGGGACTTTCCCTCAGTCTTCCGGACACGAAGCTATAAGCATGGGGTCCGTGATCAACATCAACAAAAACGATTGGCATGTTCCGGCATATCGCGAATCTGCCGGGTGTCTTTATAGAGGCTGGAAGCTCGAAAATTTTATGCTTTATTGGAACGGCTTCGAGGAAGGAGCACGCGTGCCGGAAGGGGTTAACGATTTACCCTACTGCGTTCCAATCGCAAGCCAACTTTTGCATGCAACCGGCATCGGGATGGCTATGAATATAAAGAAGGAAAAACAGGTAGTTCTCACGTATTTCGGTGATGGTGCTTCTTCAGAAGGGGACTGTCACGAAGCACTAAATTTCGCAGCTGTTTTTCAGGCACCAGTTGTATTCATCTGTCTCAACAACCAATATGCAATATCGGTTCCTATTAGCAAGCAAATGCGCAATGAAACGATCGCTCAAAGGTCAATTGCTTATGGCATGCCAGGCATCAAATGTGACGGCAATGATGTTCTTGCTGTTTATCAGGCTACCAAAGAAGCGGTGGAAAGAGCCCGCAACGGTGGCGGACCGAGTCTCATTGAAGCTGTCACTTATCGCCTTACACCGCATACAACAGCAGATGATCCAAAGAAATACCGCACGGACGCCGAGCTTAAAAAATGGGCAGCCCGAGAGCCTATAGCACGATTCCGCAAATACCTAATGAACAAAAAGGTATTGACCGAAGCCGCCGACGCCAAAATCGAAGCGGAGATCGAAGCCGACATCAAGGCGGCAATGCAAGCGGTTGAGCAAATGACGAAAACCGATGAATATGCTAATCCACTCAATATGTTCGACTATCTCTATGCCGATATACCGCCGAGTCTGCAAGCTCAGCGCGATGAACTTGCGAAGCATTTAGATGCAAAAAATGCCGCCAAGAAATCATCAAGATCAGGCAGCAAAACGAAGCAGACCCATTAAGGATTCGGCGTTCTCGCCCATGAAATAAGCCCAAGACATAATTTGAATACCCAGGAGGGTTTGATGGCTCAGATAAATATGGCAAAGGCGATCAACCTTGCACTTCATGAAGCTATGGCGCGTGATGAGCGGGTTGTCGTTATGGGTGAAGATGTTGGTATTGATGAAGGCGTCTTCCGTATAACGGAAGGACTGCTTGCCAAATTTGGTGATAATCGCGTCATCGATACACCGCTAGCTGAATCAGGCATCATTGGCACCGCCATTGGAATGGCTATATATGGTTTGAGACCGGTTGCTGAAATCCAGTTTTCCGGGTTCGATTACTACAACTATCACCAGCTTGAAAGTCATGCTGCCCGCTTCCGCAACAGAACAAGAGGCAGACTCACTGTTCCGATGGTGATGCGAGCCCCTTATGGCGGCGGTATTAGAGCACTCGAGCATCATTCCGAAAGCCGTGAAGCTATCTATGCGCACACTCCTGGTTTAAAAGTCGTAATCCCTTCCGGTCCCCGCAATGCACGCGCTTTACTACACAGCGCCATTCAAGATGCAGATCCGGTCATCTACTACGAGCCAAAAGCGTGCTATCGCTTGTTCAAAGAAGAAGTACCAGAGCAAATGGAGACCCTCCCAATTGGCCGAGCCAACCTTGCCTTAAAAGGAAAGGATATTACAGTCATATCTTATGGTGCGAGCCTGCGCGCTGCTCTAGAGGCTTGCGAAACTCTTCAGGAAGAAGATGGGGTTAGCGCTGAATTGGTGGACCTTCTTACCATTTCGCCTCTCGATACCGACACTATTGTTGATTCTGTGCGCAAGACAGGCCGGGCAGTTGTGGTGCACGAGGGACCACGTACTTGCGGATTAGGTGCCGAGGTGATAGCCCGTATCAACGAACACGCCCTTCTTTATCTGGAAGCCCCTGTCAAGCGTGTTACTGGATACGATACTCCGATACCATATTTCCAGAAGGAGATGGATTATTTGCCGGATGCCGATAAAATCGTCACTGCTTGCAGAGAAACTCTCGAATTCTAGCTGGAGCTATGCGCTATCGAGGATCAAAACATGGGCGTCGAATTCAAACTACCTGACCTGGGCGAAGGTATACACGAAGCCGAAGTGCTCGCTGTAAAAGTTAAACCCGGACAAGATATTTGCGAAGACGAACCTTTGTTTGAAGTAGAAACAGACAAGGCTGTAGTTGAAATTCCATCACCTTATACAGGCAAAGTCGAAAAGGTGCTAGTAAAAGCCGGTGACATTATCACCGTCGGCAGTGTCATGGTTACTTTCATAACTGGAGCTGGAGACAAACAATCGGCGCCGCTCGTTGAAAAAGAAGAAGTATCGGCAGTTACAGCCAAAACTCCTACTTCTAAAAATGAAGCAATAAGTTCTGCTTTTTCGGCCGATCCCCGCGCCAATCTTTCTAATGCAGCTCATTCTAATGCAGCTCATTCTAATCAACCAACTCATTCAGCAGGAACGGTACCAGTACCTGCCACTCCTGCAACTAGAAGATTGGCAAGAGAACTAGGCTTTGATCTCAGGCAAATACCTGCCACTGGTAGTGGTGGCAGAGTATTGAAAGATGATGTGCGTGCATTTGCTGCAAATTCTCTCGAACCTATGGTAAGTAGCGCCTTGGCATTCGGCAAAAAAGAGGACTCCAAATTGGAACAGCCAGTAAATTTAAGCGATAAGTATGGTGGTAAGGAGACAGGCAGCGCTCTAGCGGAGCCAACCGCATTAAGTTTTAATGGATCCGCCCCTGTTGCATTGCCGGACTTTGCAAAATATGGACCGGTTGAAAGAGTTCTTCTTCGCTCGATTCGCCGCAAAACTGCCGAAAGCATGGCACGCAGTTGGGCTCATATTCCACATGTTACTCACTGCGACGAAGCAGATTTGACCAACCTAGAAGGAGCACGCGTCAAACTGGAAGCGGAGCTCAAAAAGCAGGGTGGCAGGCTAACATACACTACCTTTGTATTGAAAGCGGTGGCAAGCGCTCTCAAAAAATACCCACAATTTAACGCGTCCCTTGATGAAGCTAGAGGCGAAATAGTTTTCAAACACTACTACAACCTTGGTGTTGCTGTAGCAACGGAACGCGGTTTGATCGTGCCCGTTATACGTGATGTAGATAAAAAAGGCATTGTTGAACTGACCCTAGAGCTAAATGAATTAGCTGAGAAAACTCGCCTGGGTAAAATAGAAATTGAACGTCTGCAAGGCGGAACTTTCACGGTTACAAATGTTGGTGCTATTGGTGGCACGAGCATGTCGCCCATGATCAACTTTCCGGAGGCTGCTATTTTAGGAATGGCCCGAGCGCAGCAAAAACCTGTGGTAAGAAACGACGAAATCGCGATCGGTATAATCATGCCATTTGCGTTATCCTTTGATCATCGCATTGCGGATGGTGCAGAGGCTGCTTACTTTATGCGTCACATAGTTTCGCGTTTGGAAGAGCCGTATACATTTCTTCTGGAGGCTTAATCATGGTTGTTGGAGAAATGGCTCAGGAGATTGATCTCGCTGTAGTCGGAGGTGGGCCAGGCGGATACACTGCCGCTTTGCGCGCTGCTGAATTAGGGATCAAGACTATCCTTATTGAGAGCCGTCCGAAACCTGGTGGTGTTTGTCTTCACGAGGGTTGTATTCCGTCAAAAGCACTTTTGCATGCTGCTGAAGTGATCAATACGGCTAAGTCTGCAAGCACTTACGGTCTGCACTTTGCGCAGCCGGAATTAAATATCGATGAGCTGCGCACCTGGAAATTAGGGGTCACGGACAAGCTTGCTCAGGGCATCATTGGCATGTGCAAAAGTTCGCAAGTCGATATTATTCAAGGCACAGCTCATTTTGAAAGTTCCAAAGAACTGCGCATCGACCGGGAAAATGACAGCACGGTGCGCTTGAAATTTAAGCACGCCATCTTAGCGAGTGGCTCACGGCCAACTCGCATTCCCGCTCTTTATAAAAATCCAAAGGACATGGACAGCCCGCGCATTTTTGATTCGGCTGGAGCATTGCGCTTGGAAAGAGTGCCTAAAACTATGCTCGTTGTCGGTGGCGGCTACATCGGTTTGGAAATGGGCAGTGTTTACGCCGCTTTAGGGAGTGCTGTCACGGTCGTTGAAATGACGGATGGACTTCTGCCCGGGGTAGACCGTGATCTCGTTAAGCCGCTTGCAAACCACCTCAAAACCACCTTCAAAGATATTTTTCTTAGCTGTAAGGTTTCCGGTTTGAGCGATGACGGCAAGACCGTCAATTGCGCCTTTGAAGGGGCTGGTGCACCTACTACGGCCCAATTCGAAGCTGTTTTGGTTGCCGTTGGTCGTCGCCCAAATAGCGAAAACCTTGGTCTTGAAAATACTGGTGTGGAAATCGACAAGCATGGCTTTGTGCAAATCGATCATCTTTGCCAAACCGCCGACAAGCGGATCTATGCAATTGGTGATGTTTCCGGGCAACCAATGCTTGCACATCGCGCTATGCGTCAGGGGCATGTCGCTGCTGAAGTGCTCGCCGGTCGAAAGTCTGCTTTCGATAATCGGGCCATCCCGGCCGTTGTTTTTACCGAGCCTGAAATTGCCTGGTGCGGGATTACCGAAAACGAAGCGAAGGAGCAAGGCAAAACTGTTGGTGTTGCCAAGTTTCCATGGTCAGCATCCGGACGAGCAATGACATTGGCTGATCCGGTTGGCCAAACCAAAGTGATTTACGACCCGGAATCAACCTTAGTGCTTGGCGTTGGCATAGTTGGACCGCGTGCCGGCGAACTAATTGCCGAAGGTGTATTGGCTGTAGAAAATGGGAATGTACTTGAAGACCTGGTTGTAACAATACATCCACACCCGACCCTATCAGAAACAGTCATGGAAGCCTCCATGACTGCTTTAGCGCGGATTGAAAGACAGAGCAAAAAAGAACAAGCCACCAATCCGGCCTGAATCCCATCAAAAAATCTGCTATTTTGCCTGTGCGATTGTCCTAATCGCGCAACAAACGGGCATACTTTATCAGCCATTATGTGTTCTTCGCGAATGCTTAGCGTACAAATAAAGGGGGCATAAAAATCTAGGTTTTGCTTTAATTGCGAAATCTCTAGACGGTCTTGGCTTTTTTAGGGAGAAGTTATGGCAGAAGAGAATGCCAATATCGGTTCGGCAACCCACCTGATGATTGAGGCGCTTGAAAAGGCGAGCACCGAACTGGAAAAGACGGTAAGAGCGTCAATCGAGCAGTTATCAGCCTTCAACGACCTGATTGAGAAGAACTTTCATTCGCAGCTATCAAAGCTCGCTGAAAGGTCCGCGGGCTCCGTTGATTCTAACGTTGAAGACCTTGTTATTCGCAAAGAAGATTTTGCCGAGCGCTTGAAAGAACTGGAGCGCACCGAAATTGAGACTATTGCTTCTGCCGCCAGGGAAGTTAGACAACAACTTGCCATGCGTTCTCAGCAAGTTACAGAGTCGATTTCTCAAACCGTCGATGAGCAACTAGGACAGCTGCGTTCGCTCATTGAAAATCCGCAGGCGCACTTTGTTGAATTTGGTGCCAGTCAAGTTGACAGTGCAAAGAACTTTGGTACTGCCAAGCAAATCAAAATTCAATCGGAAGCTGATGACCACGAAAAACACCTAACTGCTCTTTCGCAAATGCTCGATCAGCGTGTTCAAGACGTGCTCAACGAAGGCAAGAGAAAGGTTGACGACAACCTCGAAAAGCATCAAAAAGAATTCGAAGAAAAAATTGGCATGGTGATTGATCGCTTGTCCAGTCTCGTTTCGATGACAATCGGCGAATTGGAAGAGCAACTGAAAACAGGCAGCGAGTCTGTGACAGAGATGAGCAGTACTGCTCGCAAAAGGCTTTCAGGAAGAGTGGACAAATGGCAATCGGACATGTCCATGTGCGCTGATGAATGCCACAGCCGATTGACAAGCGACAAGCAATCTTACGAAGAGATGCACGCTAAAAAACTCGACCGCAAGGTCGCAGAAGTTAAGGACGAAATCAACGGCATTTCGTTGGAAGCAGTCGCAAAACTAGGAGCCAGTCATAAGCTTTTCCACAGCTCTTTAAAGCGTCTCGAAAAGAAATACTACGATCGCATCGATCGTTTGTTTGCCCGCTTTGAAGCAGCAGTGTCGCAAGAATCCCGACTGCCAGCTGGTGCAAGCGCCTATCGTTCGCAAGCCACTCACGAATTGCGCGATGTATTGCACGCCAGGCTGAAAGCCCGCGGCACAGAAATTGTCAAAGCATTTCGTCGCCAGGTCGAACAAATAGACCATGAATACTCTCGCTTGAGTTCAGAATCTCAAGAGCGAATTGAATCTATTCGCGCTTCCACTTTGGAAACGATGGATAAACAAGCCAGAACCGTGCAACTGGAAATTGAAAGAGCCTTGCGTGGTTTCAAAACGGCAATGGCTTCTGAAAATTCCCGCTTGCCGGAAATAGAGGATGCTGGTAGAGCAGCCGCCTTAGCGGTTATGGCCTACCGCAGTGCAATGCTTTCGTTCGGTTCGGACTGATCTCGCCTTTGTCCTTTTAAATATGTCCTTCAACTAAGAGATTCCAAGGAATTAGACAATGACATTCGCTGGTAAGAAATTACAAGATATATATGATTCGGGTGCGGCCAATCTCGCTGAGCTGGAAGGTCAAGTTACTCAGCGCTTGAAGCAAAGCAAACAACAACATACGGAAACTTTCAAGAGGCATCTTGAGAGTGGTGTGACTGACGTGCAAAAGAAAGCCACGCAGCTTCAGGCAGATCTCACCAAGAATGTAGACAAAAGTCTCGACCAACTGCGTGAAATTGCCGAAGAAGAAATTCGAGAATGTCGAGCGCACGCACTCCAGATGGTGAGCGAACTCTCTAATCTCTCCGATAAATTGCGCAAATCGATCGCTGCACTAAAAGAGGCTTACGGAGAAAATGTTGAGCATATCGGCGTAAGTTTCTCGGATCGCTATTTGACTGCTGTAGAACACAGCAAACTTGAACTTGAAAAGCAAGAATATGAAAGCAGCAGGCATCTGAAACACCACGGCACGACCGTCTCCTTTACACTGCAGCAGAGATTGGACAAAGTACTGTGGGAATCACGTGGCGATGAGAAGCACGTCTCAGGTTCTTTGTTCAAAATCTACATGCAAAAGGCCAATGCCATTGATGGCCACTTCTCAAGTCTTTTGCAGAAGCTTTCCACCGATTTCAACAGCTCTTTTAAAAGTCTGGAAAACGAAGCGAATCGTGCTGAATCTGAGCTGGGAGCATCTTCAAAAGTGCTTCTCGACAAAGTGGACGAGCATGCCGCGAAGATAGAGCATCGCGTTTCCGAGCATTTTCAAAATATAGCTGATGCACACAGGCAAAAGTTGGATGGCGATCTAGCCAACGTAGCTGAAGACCTAAGTAATTTACACGATGCTACGACTGAGAAATTAGGACAGTCCACCGAAGAATTGGTGTCGAGCCTGGTGACGTCTGCAGAACAAGCGCAAGAAGCGCTCAGAAAGCGGTGCCAGGATGTTAAGTCAACAATCGCTCGTGACATTCAATCTCTCTCCACCAGACTTTCTGATCGTGTCACTACTGGCACAGCCCTTAAACGAACTTTGGAAGCGGATAAAGATGAAGTTCTCGATTCAATTCGAAAAGAAATTCATCAGATTCGCGATGCTTTCGAAACGAAAGTGATGCAGCTAATTCAGGAAGCTGGAGGGCGTGTTTCGCATATTGTCTCGGAAGCCGAAACGGATATTCTTGCTGCCCAAAAGGGCTTGGAACAAACTCTGGCAGACACATCGCAAACGTCAAAAGAAGAGGTCGAAAGCGAAATAAGTAAGTTTTTGGAACTTATCGCTCAGCATCGATCAGCTGCATTAGACGATATCGCGAAAGCTGCCGAGAACTCCGGACCAGGATCAGAGAAAGGCTCGAAGCGCAGCCGCAAAACAAAAGAACAGCCCGAATCCACATAATCAAAGCACATAATCAAAAAAGCGAAGCGAAGTAAAAACAATGAATGTAATGAATCGCCAAAACAATCTACGCACGCAAGATGTTCAACAATATCTACGCGGCTATGATCCCGGTGCACCGATAGCGCCGGAAGAATGGGCAAAAACGGAAGCGGCGCGGTTTGAAGCCGGTTCGATGCTTTTCTGTTTGATCGCCGCGAGTGCACCGGGAGGTATGACAAGCTTTACCAAACGTGAGGCTGAAGCAGCTGGCGATAGTTATCGTGTCAAAGAACTCTACATTGTGATAGGCCAACAAGAAGGCAAACCACTCGTAACAAACATCACATCCACCGCATTTGAACAAAGGTTTCTGGAAGTGCTGCTCAAGGAGAATGCAGTCAAGGCAATTCTTGATGGTAAGCCGTTTCTTTATGTTGCTGCCGAACCAGCCGCTGCCATGACAGAGCCATTAAAGAAAGAACTCGAGCAACTGGCTGCCATCTATGCTCAAGGCGGATCGCGTCGCAGTTTAGCTCAGGAAGCGAACGGACCACTTGAACCAGCCACGGCACTTCTTGGCGTATTAGGTGTCAAGTTGGGTGCACCAAGCGGTAGACAGGGCGTTGATATTGGATCTGTATGCCACATGCTCTTTGGCGCTGACGGTCGCCATGACGAGCGTGCCAAAGCTATGGTTCGGTCTTGCCTCTCACCACTGTCAGGTTCCGCAAACGAACAACCAGCCCCAGCATCCGTAGCACCGGTTGCTCAAGTGCCAGCACAAGCTCTTGCCGCCCCTCCACTAGCTGTTCAATCTCTACCGGAAATTCCACCGGAGCCAGCACCGGCTGGTACTGAATACAGTGCACAGCAAGCCGAGTTTTCTGATGATGCATTTGATCCGGAGAAATACGCCCATCAGGTCACAGCGGCAGAATTTTCATTTGAACCGTCTGTGGAATCGACTCCCACGGCCGATGCTGGTTGGTTTAGTACTTCTAATCCAGCCGAATTGGACCAACAGGCAGCACAACCTACTGCTCCTGGACCTGTAACTCCAGCTCCTGAATCTACACCGGAATCACTTTATAACAGACTGAGCGAGCAAATTGAAAGCGTTGGCGATCCTGGTGATAAGCCAGCTTTGACATCAGATTTCTTTGCAAGCGCTATGGTTCCTCCAGCTGCAGTTGATGTTTCAAATTCTGGACAGCCATCGCCAACTGATGTCGCTTCTGCCGATTTATTTTCGGCGGATGCAGTCAACTATGCGCCACCGCCTCAAACTCCACCCCCGGAACTACCTCCGGAAATTAGTCCCTTTGCTCCGCCTTCGCAACCTGCAGCTGCAGATCCTGCTGCTTCGGACAAGATATCTACTGGCGAAATTCCAGTTTTACCGCCAGGCAATGAACTGGGACAAATTCCTCCGGAATTGAATACTTCGGTCACCAATCTTCCGGCAATTCCTCCATCTGACCCTACAACTTCATCGCTAACTGGTCTACCAGTGCAAGGAATTCAAGCTCTCAACAGTTCCTTCACGAACTTACCGGCTCTGGAAACACCCACACCGATCAAACCAGCAGAAACTCCAGCTGCAAGCAATTCCTTCAGTAATATAAGCGCTGCAGAAACTCCAGCTGCAACTGAGCCTCCAGCTGCAGCTGAACCTCCAGCTGCAGCAGAACCTCCAGCTGCAGCTGAACCTCTAGCTGCAGCAGAACCTCCAGCTGCAATTGAACCTTATATCGCAAGCACATCTTTCAGTAATCTAACTGCTGCAGAACCTCCAGCTGCAAGCACTTCTTCCAGCAATCTAACTGCTGCAGAACCTCCGGCTGCAAGCACTTCTTCCACCAATTTAACTGCTGTAGAACCTCTAGCTGCAAGCATTTCTTCCACCAATTTAACTGCTGTAGAACCTCCTGATGCAAGTACTTCTTCCACCAATTTAACGGCTGCAGAGCCACCTGCTGTAAGCACTTCCTCCACCAATTTAACGGCTGCAGAGCCACCTGCTGTAAGCACTTCCTTCAGCAATCTAGCCGCTGCTGAAACTCCTTTTGCAAGCACGTCATTCAGCAATTTAGATGCCGCCGAATCTGCGGCTGCTGCTGAACCATTTGCTGATCTGGCAAAAGCGATTTCGAGTAGTGTTGACGATCTTACCCCAACTCCTAGTGGTATCGAAAGTAGTGTCATTGCAAGTACTCCTGAAGCGATTGCTACAACTTCATCTGCAGAGATTCCGGAGTATACCGGGCAAGATAGCGACAGCTGGCACGGCATGAAGTCATTTGATTCGAAATCACCGCTTCGCAGCCATCTTGCAGAGCCTTTGGAGGCAAGGACACCTGATATAGATGAAGCCGCGTCGGTGATTCCGGAAGCCAGTTTCGTTTCGAAAGACACCATAACTACCGGTAATCCACCAGTGATTATGCCTGATCAAGCTAACATGATTCGCCCGACCGCGGAACCTCCTACCAGATTGCCGGTTGGCTTCCAGGAGCCGAAGATGGTGATGCACGAAATGGCATCGCTTATGAGCAAGCTGGAATTGCAAGTTTCCAAAGCATCTAAGAAGTTGGCCTCTCGAGCAGAGGAAATTGAGCAACGTTTGAACAAGGTTATAGAAAACCTTGTTGAGGAACTGGCTCAGGAAGATAAAGACAGCGAAGCGGCTATTCTTGTTCTTTCAGATGAGATAGGCAAAGATTTCGAGTCTGCCTTCGAACGACTTCGCCAGCGCATTTCCAATTTGGCTTCGCAAGGTCGCGAGCATGTAAGCCAACTGCAAGTAGAAAGTGACCAGAAAATTGACGAGCAAAAGCAAACCATCAACGATGAGTTGCAAAATGCTTGCAAGCAATTCCGCACCGAGACGGAAGGTCTGATCAAAGAGAGCAAAGAAGCGCTCAACAAGCTGGTCAATTCCAGCATTAGTGAGCTCGAAACGCTGGTCAATGTAATTGGCAAACGTCTAGGTGACACCAATCAGGAATTTGAACGTACCCTGCACGAGCGCTTTGAGAAATTCAAAGATCGTCTTGCTGAAGGCTCAGTGCAAGTGGTGCAAACCGTCGACCGTAACGTTCGCACCATGAACGATGAACTAGATAGTTCGTGGGAACGGGCCTCTACAAAGCTGAAAGAGTCTCAAGCAGAGTTCGAACAGACGATCGAACACACAGTAAAAGCTTCCGAACTGACCGTCTCCCAACTTTCTAGAACACTGTTGGTAGAGCACTTCTTCCCCAAACTCAAGGAGCGCAAGGAAATTGTCACTGCCATGGTTGCAGAGATGGCAGGTACATTCTCTGAACAATCGCTTACCCAAGCACGCGGGCAATTAATGGGTCTAGAAGCCAGCCTTGGCTCGGCCAGACAGCAATTGCAAGCGCTTGCAGAAGAATGTCTCGGTAAGATTGATGCAGTTGGCAGAGACCAACAATCAATAATGGAAGATCTCTTCAAAGATGCAAGTCTCTTTGTCGAGCGATCTACCACAGAAGTAGTAGATCAATTGAAAAAGGCAGAAGAAGAGATTCTTGTGGGTGAAGCAGAATGCAAGAAGCTTGCGGAAACATTCAGCATCGATGCCGAGCCGACGCTTAGTGAAGATCGTACCAAAGCTATGCAAAAGGTTGATGATTTAAGGCGTCATCTGCAAGATGAGCTGCATAGAATAGCAGAAGAAAATTGCGCCAAGCTCGATAAAACATCGCAAGCGGCCCAAGATCAATTGAATGCGAAGAGAAATGCAACTGGCCAGTCTATCCGCGATGCTTCGCAGACTGGTTTGAGCAGAATTCGTGAGGCCATACAGGAAGCCTTTAACGCTGTGCAGAGCGCAAGAGAGAAGTATATGGAGTAGTAGTCCATCATTCTCCCTAAAGACTCCTTTTGTCTGGCGAATTTTGGCTTCAATTTGGGAAAGGTGAAACTTTTGTCCCGGTGTTTATTTATCGGACCTTATCGGGCACAAAGAAGATTAGAGGAGGTTGGGCGAGTAATAGAATTGGACTTTCAGCTCTGGCCCAATCTTTAAGAACCTGGACGCGTATCCACATTACCAACCACCTGCTGCCCTAGCCGCTTTTGCGGCTGAGTGGGATGGACTCGACTATGATTCCGCGGACAATGAGATTTACCTCTACCACGGCACAAACTGCTACAGACGGTGGGAAATTAAGCGAACTGGCTCAATGGAAGCTGGGCGAAGCCAGTACAGCTTTTTTTGTTCGCGGCCAACAGACGCCTTCCGTTATGCCCGCGCCGCCTGTCTAAGAGATGTAGGACCGAATGCAGCCAACTCCCTGACCTGTGAACCGGTTGTCCTCAAGGTCAAATTTAATAGCCGCACCTGGTGCCAGGTTGACTTCATTCGTGAGGCCAACGCCGATGATGAGGCTACCCATCTTACGTTTGCCGTTCTAGGTCCAGTATCTGCAATACACATAATTGATGTTCTGCATTGTTTCCATGGCAGGCGCCTTGGTTCGAGTTCCGAATCCATAAGAAGCTTCGATGATGGTACTCTGCTTGCCGGCATTCGCAGCTTGCGCGTCAAAATCATGAGAAAGAGACCTGATGCCTGGATGCTAAAGCGTTTGCACGGCATTCACCAAACTGTCACTGTTACGCTAGCCGGTGGCGAGATGCCGGAAACAACGTTAGCCGACAACTTGCGCAGATTGCGCAATGTGCGCGCATCATAATTGATACCAATTATGGTGTTGATGTTGTTGAACTAACTAATAGTTGAGTTCTTCGAACGTTGCGCTAGATTTAGCCATCGCCAATTTAGGGGGATGTATTACAGCTTCTGCCAAACCCAATTTTTCCAGAAGGCAGATGGCGATGTACGTGCCGTCGATTTCCCACCATTGCAAACCGTGCCTGGCCGATTTCGGCATGGCATGATGATTGTTGTGCCAACCTTCGCCCCATGTCATCAAACCGACCCACCAGACATTTCGACTTGCTTCACGGGTTTCATGAGAACGATAGCCGGCACCGTCCAAATGGCAAACAGAATTTACGAGCTGAGTTCCCCAGAAAACAACGAAAGTAAAAAGCATAAGAGCTGCAAATGCGACCCAACCGAAAAGTAAGAGAACCAGGAGACGATAGGCTACACAGAAAGCCAAAGCGACCTTCACCTGGCGGTGATGGTGCTCAGTTCCAAACCAGCAATAAACAGGATCCGTTAGTAAATCGGGGACTTGTTTACGCAACTCATCAGTCGTTTGATACTTGTCCATTTCGACCATCCAACCGCAGAGTGCATGGATGAAGCCATCTCTGGGAGAATGCGGATCGCCTGGTTGATCTGCTTTCTGATGATGCAACCGATGTGCTGCAACCCACGGAATTGGTGCACCCATCCAGACCAAATAGCCACCAGATACGATGGCATATTCCAGCCACTTGGGCAACTTCAACGAGCGATGCGTAAGTAGCCGGTGATAGCCAAGAGTGATACCCAAACTATGGTACGTATAAAATACGGCGGACCAGCCCAGAAACGCGAGTACGGTCCAACCAGTACTGTTATCAATGTGCAAAATCAGAACCCCCAGAAAACCATGCTATGTAATTGATTCCCAATACATAAGCACGTTAGTTATACCATGGGCCTATTGTCTCAGGCTTGCTAACACAAGGTTTTTGAAGGAAAACACTTAGTAGACTGTTTTTGTTTTCCAGTTTGCAAAGTTGGGGATTTATCAAGTGGCAGTAAAAACTAGAGCAATGCTTGCTTGAGCTTGCTATTAGAAATATGTTATGTGTTCTATTCCGGTCGGGAGAAGTACATTGGTTTACTGCGTGATAACAGGCAGCAAGGAGACTGATGGAAACTGAGCAGGAAGAACAACCTCTTTTCTTGGATCCACAAAAGAAAGTTTCCGAAGAAGAGTGGTTTGAAAAGTACTATCAAGGCGATCGAATTCCTCAACTAACCGTGCGAGCTGTCATTCTAGGTGGCTTGCTTGGATCGATGATGTCAATTTCGAACCTTTACACATCCATTAAGCTCGGATGGGGTTTTGGGGTAGCTATAACCGCTTGTGTACTTTCCTACGTAATCTGGACTGGTGTGAGAACTGTTTTTCCTAAAGTCTCTCCCATGACAATTCTTGAGAACAACTGCATGCAGTCAACGGCTTCTGCAGCCGGATATTCAACCGGCGCAACCGTTGGTGTCGCATTTGGTGCGTTGCTGCTCATTACTGGGAAGCACGTTCCATGTCACATTCTGATGCTATGGACATTATTGACCGCAGCATTGGGAGTTTTTCTTGCAGTTCCCATGAAACGCCAAATGATCAATCATGAACAATTGCCCTTCCCGAGTGGTATTGCAGCAGCTCAGACTCTTAGAAGTCTCTACAGCCAAACGAAGGAAGCTGTTTTACAAGCTCGCGCTCTTGTAGCTTCTATGAGTGTTGGTTCGATAGTGGGCTTTCTGTCCAAGGGCACTTTTGAGTGGCAAGTAAAATTAGGATTGAAGCTGCCCGATCTAATTCCCTTCAGTGCGAAAATAAATGGTATCGAATGTAGTGCCATGCCCGGGTTTGGATTTGAGCCCAGTGCCATGCTAATCGGGGCTGGGATGATTGTAGGCTTGAGAGTATCAGCCTCTATGCTATTTGGGGCATGCCTTTTATATCTAGTTTTTGGACCGTACGCACTTTCCATTGGGGAGGTGCCGGCTCCAGCTAAACTTTTGCGAACCTGGTCCATTTGGCCTGGAACAGCTATGTTGGTTACTTCCGGATTGACAGCCTTTGCAATGCAGTGGAAACAAATTGTACGAGCCGCCAGCTCCGTCAAAAGCGTTGCGAAACTGGAACCTGACGGGTCCCAAATTACTCAGCAGGACATAGAAGTTCCAATGAAATGGTTGTGGATCGGCGTAACACCAGTTGCAATAGCAATGGTGATTTTGGAATATGTCGCCTTTTCAATTTCGCCACCGCTAGGTGTAGTTTCAGTAGTAATGAGTTTTTTCCTTGCTCTTGTTGCATGCCGTGCAACAGGCGAAACAGATGTCACACCGATGGGTGCAATGGGGAAAATCTCGCAATTGACTTATGCTGTTTTGGCTCGCAACAACATGGTCACAAACTTGATGGCAGCGAGCGTTACCGCTAATGTTGCCGTTGCTTCAGCCGACCTGCTCTCCGATCTTAAAAGCGGCTACCTTCTTGGCGCGAACCCAAGAAAGCAATTCATAGCTCAATTTTGCGGTATATTTTTCGGAACGATATCTATTGTGCCTGCCTGGTATGCGATGATCCGAACGCCGGAAATGCTGGAGGCTTATAATCCGCCGTCCGTTAACATGTGGCGTGCCGTAGCTGAGGCGCTTTCACACGGAATAACATCTGTACCTCCGACGGCGAGAATAGGCATATTAATTGGCGGCGGACTCGGCATAGTCCTTGCTCTAATTGATTATTTCGCTCCCCCCAAGGTAAAGCGCTTCCTGCCATCTTCTATGGGACTGGGGATGTCGTGGGTATTTCCCTTTGCAAATTCCCTTTCATTTTTTATTGGGGCTCTTCTTGCGTTCATGTGGGCAAAAGTAAAGCCACGCCAGGCAGAGCTCTATACCATTCCGATTGCATCGGGAGCAGTTGCCGGTGAATCTCTCGTTAGTGCCCTTCTTGCTATGTTTAACGCAGCTATGTCAATTCGGAAATCAGGATTATGAGTTGTGGAAGCGAGTTGCTAATTCGTTATAATGCAATTTGCCAGCAAGTAAAAACTGGATACAAGCTGGATAGGACCGGAGCGCTAAGCCTTTAAAACTATGCCGACAGCCGAAAAAGAAAAAGTAATCAAAGCGATCAACGATTTAGGTCGCCGGGTTACGGCTGCAGACGTAGCAACCAAAACCGGTTTACCCGTGCTTGTAGTTGCAACCGAATTGAACAAAGTAGCTTCAGAAACAGGCGGCTCGCTACAAGTCGCCACCACTGGTGATGTGGCCTATAAATTCGCACCCGGTTTTCAAAGCGCCTACTTAGCAAAGGGTATGGCTAAATTCTTTCAGCAAGCATTTGCCGTTTTATTTACGGCGGGATTCTTCTTGCTGCGCATATCATTTGGAGTTGCTTTGATCTTGTCGCTTTTAATCATTGTTATAGCGGTCATTTTAATTGTGCTGAGAATGGGAAGCGATCGTGATGATAGCGGCGGTGGTGGTGATTCTGGTTTCAATCTGGACTTCTTAGACTACATGATACTTAGAGATATTTTCTGGTGGAACTATAATCCGGCCTACGGAAATAACTATGGCTATAATGCCAGAACCGGCAGATGGGATAGTTCCGGCTACGATTACAGGCCGCCTGCCCTTCAGCAGAAAAAGGGGAATTTCTTTTTCAATGTATTCTCCTTTCTTTTTGGCGATGGCAATCCCAATAGAAATATAGAAGAAAAAAAATGGCAGCTGATCGCTGCCTCTATTAAGCACAATCATGGTGTGACAACGGCGGAGCAACTTGCACCTTATACCGGTGCTGACCCGAAAAACGAAGATGGTGTGCTGCCCGTTCTAGTGAGATTCAATGGGCTGCCTGAAGTAACGGACAAAGGGAACATCATCTATACATTTCCTTCGTTAGCAGTAACAGCTGCCGAGCAAAAGATGGAACGAAACCTCATTGATTCGCATTTGGTAGAAGAAAATTGGCCGTTCAGTAATACTCCGATCGATGACTTGATCCCTGTTATTTTTCTGGCAACCATAAACTTATTGGGCAGCTGGTGGCTTCTTCATGCGGTGCGGTTCAGTCACTCTCTTGTCATGCTAGCAATGGTTCTGGTTGTATACGGAACAGCGTTTGTGCTGGTACCACTAATTCGCTATGGAGCTCTTTTGGTTATCAATTCTCGTATAGAAGCTCGCAATGCAAAGCGAGAAGAATTTGCCACTCAATTGATCAACGCAGACAAAGACCTTCTTGAAAAGCTGCGAGAAGCGCAAGGATTAGCTCAGAAAACTCACGCCATTGAGGCTAAGGACATCGTCTACACAACTGAACGCGAAAATTTGGAACAAGAATTTGAAGAGAAGGGATTCTAAGCGAATTTAGTCGTGCAAGTCTTTCAGTTGTGATTCTAAGTAAGTCACCACAACACTTGCATTTTCTTTCTTTGCCATGGCAAGACATTTTTCGTAAGTCGCTTTTGCCTCTTCTTTGCGCCCCTGGTGGTTATAACAATCTCCCAGGTTCTGCAAAACGTTGATATCTAGCCTATCGCGCAGATTTTTATCCGTTTCCATCCTTTGGAGCAGATCCTTTTCAACAGCCTCTTCGCGCTTATAATCGTGCGCAGCATCTAAGGCGCTTGCAAGACTGGCCTTTGTCTGGGCTACAACCCAGTTGTTAGGGCCTAACGCTTTTGACTGGTTCGCAATCGTTTCTTCCAAAACTTTTACCGCATCGGGCGCGCGATTATGTTCTTGCAACATGCTGGCGTAATTTATCTCATACTCACCTCGATGTTCGAAGTCGTAGGTTTTGTATGCATAGGGGGCAGCAGTCAACATTTTTTTGTAAAACACTTCTGCCTGATCGAATTTTTTCTGCGCTTCCAATGAATAACCACGATCTGCATACAACTCATAAAGCTTGGGAGATTCGGCAGGTAATTTTTTGGTTTCGTTCTCAAACTTGCGATCAGCAACTTGCTGAGCTAGCTCATCTTCCGCATTGGTAGTCGCCATGTATTCTGCCGATCGATGGTCCGGGTCTGGATCCGGACGATTGAATCTGTATACGTTTACTCCTACTGCAACAGCGAAAATTAAGAATCCAATCCATGAGCTTTTTCTTGTTGGTTTGCCGAATTGTTCTTTCGCGTTGATATCAATATTGCCCCTGTTTCTCATTGCTTACTTGTTTGCCTCAGATAGTCTTTCTGCTGCCCATTGAACAATCGGTGCGTCATTTCCAAAGTGGTTCTTCTGATTTTCGTAGCCCGCTTTTAGGAGCGGCAGGGCATGTTTTTTGTCTTTTGCTCTTAAGTATGCATCACCGAAGTCACATTCGGCTCTCCCGTACTCGGAACTCTGTTTGCCGGCAGATTTTTCCAAAGCGACAAGCATCTTTGAATAAATTGGGAGGGCTTTCAAATAATGACCGTTTTGAACGTACATGCCTGCCAATCCGGAGAGTGTATTTTGCACTAGGGGATGGTTTGCGCCAAGTTTTTGCGCTTCTTTCTGAGCCAGATCTTCGAAGGCGGCGGCTGCAGCTTCTTCGCCTTTTTCTTTGTTCAGCAACTCACCTAGATTATGAATAACGAGCGGGTGTCCTTGCCAATCTACCTTGTTCAATATTGCTATCCAAACTTTATCGGCACGGTTGTAGGCATCAATTGCTTTTTCTGGTCCAACTTCAACCTTTTCGCAGTACTGACCTAATCCAATCAATGCGTCGTATTCGTCTGCAGACGGACCACCATAAGCTGATCGATAGGCAGCAATTGCTTTCTCATATAGCCCTTCGACTTGTTCTGCATTTTTTATGTGATAACGGCCTTCGTATGCTTTGTCGTAGAGATGTTTTGCTTCCGAGATCGCTTTTGTCTTTTCAGCTTGTTTGGGCGAAAAAATACCTGCTCCAAGCGCAATGCCGAACATGACAAAAGCCATAAATGCGATTGGCGGAATGAATTGCACGGGCCCTGAGAAAAAACCTGGAAAGAGTGCATAAAACAAGTTCACTGCCAGAACAAATGTTGAAAATACCAGAAGATAGTACAAGCCAGGAGTGGATCCACGCTTTAGAACTGCCGATTGCGGATCGCTAGGGTCATAGTAGACAGTTGTGCTTGTATTAGCCGGGTAACTATCTACTAGTTCATTGGCCGCTAGCTCTCCTCTGTTGATGCCTGGGAAGGCATCGAATAGGCTAAAAGATGGTTCGTGACCAACGTAGTCTTTGCCATTCACCGAGTACTTATATTCAAAATCGACTGTGTAGGTGCCGGAACTTTCTTGTGATGCTTGGTATTTGCTTTGAGACTTTGTAATTTGTCCTTGCACAGAAGGCCAGTTAAAACTTGTATTGGCTTGATAAAGCCTCGAAGCGCTCCATCCGCATACGAACAAAAAAATCAGATTGAAAATGACAGAAACGACAACTCGTTGAACTGGTGATTGGGGCTGGACAGTTCTAGTCGACTGGAATGTCTTTTGCATTTGAGAGAAATCCTTTGATGTCTGCCAATTGGTGTATGCCGATATTCTAGGCGGATGCAAAGAACACACCACATCTTTAACTATCGCTTAAGTATCCACCGTTTTTGTTGCGTATTTTCCGCAACGAAGGCGGTAGCGCAGGTGAAACAGGTACGGCTTTTTTGAGTGTTGACCTTTAATCGGTCGCTACCAATCGAGCCGATATGCGATTGAACATTGCCTGCATGCTCTCGATATAAATTTGAGCTTCGAACGATTCTGCTATGCATTCAAATGTAGTGTCATGAAACCACAACAGATAATGATGCAGGTTTTTCCATCTTGCTGAAACATAGTTTGAATGCACACGATTGATGTTTTCTATTTCGGCGAGCCATTTCGAATTCACGACTTCCTGTGCACAGTACAATTCGATGCCTTTGCCAGAAAGAGGATGCCCACCGAAGACTTCATCATTGGGTGAACCTAATTTGGCGGAAATACAACGCACGAATTCTACAAGCGCCAATGTCTCTCCCATTTCGTCTTTGGTGCCGCTGCTTTCAGCCAGTGCGGCGTATTGCTCCTGGGCTAAAAATACCAAAAAGCACTTGTTGTCGTTCTTGATCAAATGTGGTGATGGAGCGCCTGTTTCCCACGCAAAAGGAAACTCCAGTGGAATTGCGTGCTCTTCACCTTTTGCTGCCGCCAACTGACGCTCTAGTTGCAATACAACCCGGTGTGCCTTGCGCGAATCATCAGGCGAACCTTTCTTAAAAACATCAACCACGTACTTTCGAGCGGCTGCAAGTTTTTGTTCGAGATCATCCATGCTCGTGCAAGGCTACTTTCTTATCGGTTCAGGTGTTGGCTCAACCACTAAGGCACCAAATATAGTGCCTATACTTTGGCTGTTCCACCAATCAGAATGCGAAGTGGTTCCGGAAGGAAGTTGAAATCACCGTCAAAAACTGTGTCATCCTTGCCATTCAAGCGATGTACTTTCAATGTCGGCATTTCGGCCATCTCGTTGATCATATTATTATCCGGCAAAGTCATCGTATAGATTTGCCCTGTGTGCGTGTCAGGTGCAATGGCAATTCGGTTGCCACCGCCGAATTCCTTAGCGCCATAGAAAGTGTATTCCGGTCGGCTGCCATTTCCTACCACAGCGAATTCTCGAATTGGTTTGCCAGTGTCAAATCCTAGCTGGATACGAGTAGGGATGCGACTTGTGCTATTTTCCTCATAAGTGAAAACGGATTTTTCATTGTAAGCATCTGTTATAGAAGTTACACGGCCCATGTTGTCTTCATTCATTGTGCCGCCAGAAGGAAAATGTTTGGTTGTGTCACCGTGTATGTTTGACCATTTGATGACACCCGAATGTTGATCGACGAAGGCGCTGATTCGACCTTCTTCTCCGGCTATTCCATAGTAGCCACCGTGCCAGGTTAAAGTTTCACCGCCGCCGATTTTGATGCTCGACGGTTGGTCAGTGTCGCCCACGTAATCGATAGTGGTTGTATTGCCTTTCAAATCGCGAATCCGATTGATTCTACCGTGGTCGTCTGCATGTACCAAACCACCATCAGGGCTTTGGGCAAATTCGTTCGGCTTTAGCTTAAGTTCCCACTCGTGGTATTCCTTCAAAGTGAGTTGCGCTACTTCAGTTGGCTCTTCTCCAGGCTTTGGACCTTCAAAAAAGGTCGGTTTGCCAAATTCGTTTGTAATGCCGCTGCGTTTGCCAGCTTTGAGATCAGCGATGTTCTGTTTCTGGCCTTTAATCAAATCAGGGGTTCCAGCTTGGGCTTCGACCAACGCCTTATCGGCATGGGGTTTGTGTTCTGCAGTGTGGTCCACGACCTTGTCGCCCGGTTTAGGTTCAACCATCGAAGCAGCCTCCTATTAAGACTGAAAACTCTTTGGGTGGATTATATCGCCAGTTATCTCTTAGATGGTCGTTTGTGACTGGTAATCAAGTTGCTTGAACCAAACTTAAGGTTGGACCTTTGCCTATTGGCAGCTCGGCAAAGGTAGTCACCATATGTGGTGGCATCATTGCGGATTATCCATTTGCCGAATTCTGTATCCGAGATTTCTGATGTTTTCAATAAGCGATGGCTGAACATGGCTATCTAATGTAGTTCTTATGCGATGAATGGATTGGCGCACATTTTCGGGGCCAAATCCTTCTTCTGCTGTCCAAACATGATTGAGAATTGCTTCTGCATCGAAGAACTGACCTGCGTTGCGCATTAGAAACTCCAGTAAAGCAAAATCTTTCGGAAACATCGTAACTTCGATGTCATCAATCATGACCTTATGTGTTCGGGGGTTCAAACTTACTGGACCAACCTTGAGCAGATTGTCCATAGCTCGTGAAGCTCTTCTAAGTAACGCTCTGAGCCGAGCAGAAAGCTCCTTTGGTTCAAATGGCTTAGTGAGATAGTCATCCGCGCCTGCATCGAGCCCTTCTTCTTTTGAATCAAGTGTGCTTTTCCCGGTAAGCATCAATATAGGTGTGTTGTCCTTCTTGGCGCGGACACGGCGGCAAATTTCAACTCCCTCGAGATCCGGAAGCTGCCAATCCAAAACTATTGCATCGTACTTGAAGTTGGTCAGAAAAGCGGTTGCGTCTTGACCAGAATGGGTCACTTCAACAATGTAATTTTCCCGTGTCAGCCAATCCTTGATCAGGTTTGCTACTTCTTCGTCGTCTTCGACGATTAGAACCTTAGCCATGACGTCACCTAGTCAACATTGATTGTCCAAGTTTTGACGGTCCAATTATATCCAAACAGCCGGGCTCTCACTAAGCCCGATGAAGGCGGCAGTTTGAAGATCACATTTGGACAACGTTGACAACCTTAGAATTATTCAACCCAAACAGCAATTGATATTGCGAGGTTTTGAAATGAACTTACTAACTAGGCCAGCAATTCGAGGTAAGCGTGGCGTCTCAATAATGGAATTGCCGCTGGGGCTCATGGTCATTTTGTTCTTCGTGGCACTCCCACTAATAGGACTCGTAGCGATTGGTCTAAGAGTTGCCTGCGTACACCTAATTTGCTACCAGGCAACTCGGGCAGCCGCTGTAGCACAGATCCATTCGCAGGCAGTATCGGCAGCTTTTACGACGGTCTCCGGTATGTCATTCAATTTCCCCGGCATAGACTTTAGCCAGTTTAACCCTGATGTTGATGTTCTTGTTTATCAAACCCCATTAGATGGTTCTACGGGACCTGTTGTTTTTAACACCAATAATCAGCCTAATCCTGGCAAGTACATCTACCAATATGCCATTACGGTTCCAGGAAATGTTGAGCCTTACATTCCTTGCCTTTGCGGGTTTCTTTCAATACCTGGATGGACATCATCGGTGCCAGTCAACGTAACCATGTGCGCGTACTGTGAGAATCCCCAAGGGCTAACGCAGTAAATAAGGAGCTAGAGAAATGAAACTAAGGTCCAAACTAGCGTTCAAACCAAGGTCTAAACCAAGGACTAAACAGGGTTTCACTCTTACTATGTTCGCAGTAGTATCGGCAGTTGTGGTTGCTTTCATCGGTTTTTTCAGCGCCCAACTTTGGCAGGCGATGGTCGTGCATCAGCAACTCACAAACGCGTGTGATGCTGCCGGGCTGGCGGCGGCATCATCTCTGGCTAGCTCAAGTTACCCAAGCTTACTAAACAACACCACAAAAGTTGGTGCTCCGAATATTCCTACGAGCGCCGAACTCCAAACGGCTCGTCAGAATGCTGCCCAGATAGCATTCCAGGTATTCAGGCAATCCATTGTCTGCGGTAATCCATTGACAAACGCGGTTTTGATTCCTTCAGGAGAAAACTTGGACAGTAATTTGCCACCTCTTCAGTCCGAGGTTGTAGTTAACTTCAGTACTGTGACCAATGGGGTGATGAAGCTAGATAACAGCCACGGCACCCATGTCACGGTTACTGCGGCAACAGCGGTTCTTCCCTTTTTCCCTACCAGTATGTTTCCACCATTCGTGGTGCAAGCGACAGGTCGATCATGCAGCGCGAAAATTGACCTTGCATTCTGTCTAGATAATTCGTTGTCTTTAACTGTGGACACTTTGATGTATGTGGTGAGCAGGGGATTGGACACACAAACTCAATCGGTGATTACATATTGGTTTCCGACGGATGGTGGTGCAATCAATAATACTCAAGGTACGGCCCGATCCAACTTGCCTGCAGGGTGGGGTGAAGGGAGTCCCGTCCGCCCGCAATATATAAATAGTAAAAGTACTGCGTTTAGCCCGCAACAGCGAGGAACTGCCAACCCAAGCGACTTCCCAACTAATACAGGCGAAGCGCCAGGGCAAATGGTCTCCATAAACAATTGGACGGATGCAGTTGTACTCCCTTCCGGCAACGATGGAGTAAACAACACAAGAGTAAGTGTTGCAGGAGATCAGTTTGGAACTCTTAATCCACCTGTAATTTGGACATATAGCGGCAACGGACAACAATATACTTTCAATAACATTGCCACCATGGTAGAAGCTTCTCGCGGCAATCTTGAATCAATCACCGCTTTCTACACTAAATACCTTAAAGGTTTTCAGCCCGGTGTGCCTGCACCACAATCCGGCTACCAGGCGGCCTATGAGGAATATGCCATGGCAAATACAGAGCCTTTTCATGGCGAGTGTGTTCAGGTAAGCAATTTCTTTCAGCTTCTCATGTCGAATACCGACGCGCACGTATCGTTCATTCCTTTTGGTAATGGTGCTGGTACACCTGGACCTTCACCGGGAGGACAGGTGCAGGAACTCGAAGTTGGACCGGCGTACGATCAAACATATAAAGCGCAAATTCCGACATACTTTCCCTTTCTTCAGATTCCTCTTCAAAAAAATGTTAATCCCAATCTTCTTTCTCAAGTATTTGGAGCGATAACCGCATTGCACAACTACAGTCCAACATTGACCGATCAGGGTCTTTTACAGGCGTACGGCAACCTAGTTACAAGCGGGCAAACGCGCCCAGGTGCTAAGAGAATAGCAATGCTGCTAAGTGATGGCGAGCCAACGGATGACCCCAATCTAAGTTATACGCAAGCTCAAGCACTGGGGCAAAATGAGATACCACTTTTCGCGATTGCCTTCTTACACGGCAGCCAAAATCAGCAAGAGCAGGCCTCGCAATTTATGCAAAATTTAGCAAGCACCGATAATGGTGCAGCTCAGGGCGGTGATGGCAGCCAAGCTTATACCGTCAGTCAAGCCAATATGGCGCAATTGCAGCAGCTCATGCGGCTGATAGCTCACCAATACGCAACTTTGGAATAGATCAGAGAGGGTTTAGTAATGCGCACGTTATCTTATCGCTCAGCCATTTTTAATGGGCGCCGGAAACAGTACCACAAAGGTGGGAATTCCTGCGGCAGCATTTTGGCCGAAGCCGCGGTGGCAACGTTGTTATTTATTCCTATGGTCGCTTATACCGTAAATGCAGCCATTGGTTTAATGGCTTACTCCGCGGTGGATGCTGGTTGCAGAGATGCCGCTCGAGCAGCAGCGGAAGCTCCACCTGATACGAACAATCCAAATAACCCAAGCGATCTTGCTCAAAAGGCAGCAAATGCGGCAGTGCAAATGCACAACTTCGGCTTCATTACTTTGACTGCCCAGGTAATTAGCTACAACTACACGGTGTTAGACGAAGGTGCTGGCAATAATCCGCCCAACAATAACTTCTTCTTGTGCAATTCAAAGACTGGAGTCCTCATTGGACCTCCCTATATGGGACCTTACGTTACGGTTAAGACCAGCCTGGTTTATCCGTTACCGTTTCCCGTCCTTACAACAGGCTGCAAGATCGGTCCTGTACCATTGACATTTCAGCAAATTTATTCCTATCCGATCTTGCAGCCTGTTATCTGGCAAAGCGGGGGCTGATACATTTTTGGCAGCCCTTCTGGGCTTGGCAGACGTGACTTCAGCCTTCATGAAAATGTCGGTTTTGGCTCTTATAGTAAGGGGCATATCGAGTTCGAGCTCTGCGGCAGCCCATGGAACATTCAAAAACATTCGAACGTGGATTTGCGAAATTCTGTCCGCAATGCGGTGCAGGCTATTCTGCTGCACAGCAAACTTGTGATAAAGACAATTGCGTACTTGAGTCTAACAAAAACAACGATCCCTGGCTCGGTACCGTCGTTCTAAACAGATATCGACTAACTACTTTGCTCGGATTCGGTAGTTGGGGAACGGTCTACAAAGCTCAGGATCAAAATGTAAACCGAGAAGTGGCGGTTAAAATTTTGCATGCCCATTTGGCAATAGACGCTAATCAAACGAAGCGTTTTAGAAGAGAAGTTGAAGCTGCATCACAGATCGGGCATCCGGGAATTGCTACCGTTTACGACTACGGCACTATCGGTCAGTTTCAACCGTGCCTGGTTTTGGAGTATCTGCATGGCACTTCAATGGATGTACTTCTTGCAAAAGAAGGACGTATGTCCGTTAAGAGATGCCTTGCGATTTTTGCCGATGTTTGCAATGCACTATCCGCTGCTCACGCCAAAGGAATTGTGCATCGAGATATAAAACCAGCAAACTTGATGATTCTGGATGGTGACCGCATCAAAATAATGGATTTTGGTCTGGCACGGATCACATCGCAAACGGAAGACCGTTTGAGTTCAACCGGAGATGTGTGTGGAACGCTTGCTTATGCAAGCCCAGAGCAATGGAAAGGCGAAGTCATCGACCTGCGAGCCGATATCTATTCTCTTGGGTGCACTTTGTATGAAGCACTGTCCGGGAGTAAGGTTTGTTCCGCCACGGCAATATACGAAGCCATGATTAAGCACACCCAAGAAGATCCGGCCCATTTTTCTGAGGCTTGTCCAGAAATATTCATACCGCCGTCTATAGAAGACATTGTGCGCAAAGCAATTGCAAAGTCACCGAAAGACAGATTTCAAACCGCTTCGGAGTTCGAATCAGCACTTTACTTTGCACGTAATTACCAAGGGCAGCAGCTGGCTCGACCTGCTATTGGATTTACTAAAAATTCAGCCTTAAAAAACCAGGCAATAACCGCTGGTGGTATCATAATGCTTGTTTTAGTCGTTGTAGCTGTTGCCGGGCTGCAAAGCAATATAGCTGTTATTACAGAACCAAAACAGCAAGTCGTCGCAGAGACAAAAGCAACCCTTTCGGAGCATCCAGTGCTAAAAGCAGGGACAGTATTGCCGGTTACGAATAGTGCAATAGCAACAAAAAAAATTGCACCAAACGCAATTTCGAAAAACGCACTTTCCCAAAATGCGGTTTCCCAAAATGCAGTTTCCCAAAATGCAGTTTCCCAAAATGCAGTTTCCCAAAATGCGATTTCCCAAAATGCCGAGCAGGAACCTATTGTTAAGCCAGGCGCTGTGCAAATAGGTAAAGAACCAGTTGAAAAACTGAGCAAATCCACGCAGAAAAAAGCGAGTGCATCTCTAAAGCAAAAGCCACTGGACGAAAAGGCGAAAGTAGACCACATTCCAGCCCCAAGACCGATGCCAATTGCCGGAGCGCCAGGTTCAACGCCAATTGCTGCTGAATCTACACAACACGAAATTGGACACCAACTTACCTCCCCATCTGATTTGATATCTGGTGAAGACAATCTTTTAGATCCAACCAAAGACCAATCTGATTCCTCGCACTTCATATCATTTGCAGGAAAGCGAGGCGCATCAGACACCGATATCATAAATGCGCTTAAACGCTTGCCGCCTAACACAATTACTAAATTGGATCTCTCCCATACTGCTGCAGGGACTCCTACTTTTGAATACCTTTCTAAAGATGTCACTAGTCTTCGTTCCTTGGCACTAGACGGCTGTAGTTTGAAAGATAGCGATGTATCTAAGTTTTTCAACCATATACAAACCCTTTCAATCGTGAATTGTTCTAATCTTACAGCGGATGGTTACGCAGCTCTTGCCGGTTTGCCAAACTTGGAAATGCTCGCTTTAGGAGGTTCATCGGTTAGTGATGATTGCCTATCAGAACTTTGCAAAGGCAAATTGAATACATTAGCGTTAGTCCGCATCAGCAATCTTTCTCCAAATTCATTCCAGAAATTAGCAAAGATGAAAGGCCTTGTAGGTTTGCACATTGCTGATTGTTCTCTATCTCCTGACGATTTTAAGGCTATGAAAGCAATGCCCAATTTGCACGTACTTTGGCTTGCTCACATCGAGGCCCCCCCAAGTCTTATTAGTGATATCGCTGAACTACCTAACCTTACTTATGTAAGCTTGGCAGGCAGAGACATTCGTGATGAAGACATAAAACCACTCACTAAGCTTCCTAAGCTAAAGATATTGGATTTGCGCGGCACCAATGTTTCCCCAGATATTTTGGCCACCCTGCTAAATATGCCGCACCTGAGAAGGGTGGGATTGAGATCGAATCTCTTAGGTGACGAAATCAAATCCGCGCTGGCAAAGGCAGGTATAAAAATAATGAATGGTGGCGGCAGAAGCAAATGGTTTGTTCGCTACAACTGAAGTGGCAGTGAGAACCAGAAGCAACTTCCATTGCCCACTTGAGAGTCCACACCGATTTCTCCCTTGTGTGCATCGACAATCACCTTGCAGATGGCTAGTCCAAGACCACTGCTTCCAACTGGCGTATCTGGGGTTGTGCCTAATTGCTTGAAGCGAGTGAATAATTGATCCACTTTATCTGCTGGTATGCCAGGTCCTTGATCGCGCACCATAACTAATAACTTGTTCCCTTGCAGCTTGCTTGTGATATTAACAGTGGTGCCTTTGCCAGAATATTTTATGGCATTCGAAAGCAGGTTGATGACTACCTGAACCAGACGTTCGTCATCACATTCCAGCAGTGAGTCTGCTATATCTTTCTCAAGCTTCACTTGATTTAATCGGGCAAAACCTTCAACGGAATTGAGCGATCGATCAATGACATCAGTAAGAGACGCCTTCCTTATGTGCAACTCGAGCTTGCCTTCTTCCATCCGCTCAATATCAAGTAACTCATTTATCAAGTTGATGACGCGCTTTATATTGTCGCTCGATTTGCGCAGTACTTGATCAGAACGGGGGTCGAGTGTGCCATAAACTCCTTCCAACAACATATTCAACGTCATGGTGACTGACGTAAGCGGCGTTCGAAGATCGTGGTGGATCATTTGTACGAACTCGCGCTTCATGCGCTCGAGCGCTTTTATTTCTGAAATATCATGCACAACGCAGCAGTACATCTGATCGGTTTTTGACCAGCTAACCGACCACCTTGTTTCTACAAGTCTGCCTGACCCACAGATTATCTCGTTTTCGAAGTTCACCATGGAATCAGTGTTTTTGCAGCTTACGAGTCCCCGTGAAGTGGCTTCCACAGTATTGGCGCTAATGACTCCAGCGATATTTCGACCAACGAGTTCCTCTTGTCGATATTCCCATTGAGTTAAACAAGCTGGGTTTACCGAAACGATATCCAAATTAAGATTCACAGCACAAATTACGTCTGGGACTTTGCGGCTCATTGAGCGCAAGGAAAAAACTTGGCTCGAGGACAAAACTTGGCTAGGCGATACTGATGAGGGAATTGTTTGGATTCGGTCCGATTGGTTTACTAAATGCTCGCTTTCATCTTCATTTGCCTTCTCTAGCTTCTGAGAAAGTAAAAACACTGCAGCGGCTGAACATAGCGTTGCAGTCAATAAGTTTAGATAAAGCAATCCCGATAACTTTGTGCAAAAGTCGTCAAATTCCGCAGCCAGATTGCTGTCATTGAAGTTCGACTTAGGCTTGTCTTCAACTACGCGCAAGGCGGAGTGCATTTTGTTTAGATCAAATAATTGGAGGGCTACAAAAGCAAAGTTGCAAATAAGCGGCACTGCAGCTAGCAACATGAGTTTTTGGCGCAGTCTCATTGATAGATCCTAAATGTGCCTCTTCTTGCCCTCGTAATGATGGCATGTTGCATACTCAAAGCACAATCATCTTATGCAGCAAGATCTAAAAGCGTTATAGGTGCCATGGCCGGTGGTGGCACTCAAATGCATTCTACACAAATGCATTCTCCAACGGCAAAGGTCTTAGTGTTTTCGAAAACTAGAAATGAAGGAAGCTCGACATCCCGTTGTTGTAACCGCCGTACGGCATGCCAGCGTAAGGCATTCCGCCATATGGCATACCACCCATGCCACCATAAGGCATGCCCATGCCCATTCCGCCATATGGCGAGGGATATCCGTATCCATAAGGCGAGTTACTAAGAGCGCGACCCATCATGTAGGCACCGGCAACCGGAGCCGCAATGGTAGCCGTTGTCGTTAGGGCATGTCCGAGTGCGTTGGCCACTCCTTTCATTGTTTCGCCCTTGTGCGATTTCGGTTTGTCGCTACTGCCGCTGTTGTTGTTGCTGTTATTGTTGTTGCCAAGATTATTGCTGTCTTGCTGGAAGCCGCCGTTTGAATTTATTTGATCGGTGTTGCCACCATTAGGGGTCTGACTCAGGTACGAGCCCGGATCTTGATACTGTTGCGAGCCATTTTGTTGAAACTGGTTTTGATTGGCTTGCCCGTAGTAGGTTGGCTGTTGTTGTTGATATTGATTATTCGATTGCTGTTGCCAGCCCGAAGAGTTTTGAGGCTGCTGCCATTGACCTTGGCCTGATTGCTGCTGCCATTGCCCCTGTTGGCTTGGTTGCTGCCATGCGCCTTGGGATTGGCCTTGCTGTTGACCAGCTTGCTGCCACCCGCCTTGCGACTGGCTGGGTTGCTGCCACGCCCCTTGTCCCTGCCCGCTCGACTGTTGCCAACCTCCCTGGTTTTGAGCCGGTTGCTGCCAGTTAGAATTAGAGGATCCGTCTGCCGGAGCCTGCCAATTCTGTGCCGATGCTGCATGAGCAGACAGTGTGACTAAGGTTGTAAGACTAATTAGTAAGGATTTGAGCATAAGACCTTAGTATAAGTTTATAACTGCCAAAATCAAAGCTATTTATTTCGGCAGGTAATGTAGGCAACATTTGTGACCCCCAAAATGGCGAAAGTTGGGCTTAACCTCGATCTGTGGCTGGTAGCAAAGAGAGGCATTTTAGACCCATCATTGTTGTGGCTCTAAGAGAGGGATGGCCTTTTCACTCTTCAGAGGATTGCCAATTGGCTGAATCTGGATTAGCTTTAATTTCAGGACGAGCAATCGTCCTATCCCTGGGAACGCAGTTGGATCAATAGATCTTCGCCAACGGTTTGGCGGTTCTGCCAAGGCAAATGGGGTTATTTGGCTGAGGAGGTTGCAATGGTAAACACACTAAAACCCAAACCTAGTGGTGCAGTTTATAACAAACCGAATCAAAATCCGCTATCTGATTTTGTGATCGGATCGGCTTCTGATTTGGTTTCCAAGTTTCTGGAAGCGGAGGTAGAGGAGTTTCTCGCAAGTTACTCCGACCTGACCGACGGAAACGGTAAACCACGCATGGTTCGAAACGGGTACTTACCGGAACGGAAGGTAAGAACACCGCTGGGTCGCTTGCCCGTAAAAATTCCAAGAGTTCGTGACCGAATCAAGGATGCGGGTGCTCAAAAAATTCGTTTTAGCTCGAAACTCATTTCGCCGTACCAACGCCGCACCAACGTGCGTGAAAACGTTATCAATCGCTATCTCGTTAAGTTCTTGGCTGGCGATGTAGTGGAAGCAACGGCTGCAGTACTGGGTAACCGCATATCGCATGCCACACCCAATACCGTCGCTCGTCTCAAAGAAATGTTCGAAAAGAAAGGACTGCACTGCCACCAGGGCAAAGTCTTCAAATCCGTCTGGGTAGATAGACTTCCTGGCGGCGAGGCTGAAACCGAGATGACTAATCCACTGGTTGTAGCCATCGGCGAAACCGAGGGAGACGAAAAGCATCTCTTATTCGCCTTTGAAGACACTGGTTCCAGCGAAAATCTCAAACAGCAAGTACAACGCCAGCTAACTGAGATGAACGTTGGTGGTGACTTGCAAATTGCGCTTTCAGAATCTTGCTGGACTCAATAAATTTAGCAAGGAACTGGACAAAAATAGTGATACCGCCGGTAGTGAAAATTGCCGGCGGTTTTTGTTTGGGGGGACTTCGCGGCGACAGAGATGCAAAATAAGACGCCATTCTAGCTTTTAACCATTCGGGCCTAATTTCACCTGAAAACTCGATTCATTAATGTTGTGAGAAGGCATAATATACCCATTGGTGCTTACCCCCTCTTTGCCAATCGACCGGCCGTTCCTGGTTTATTAGTGCACGCCTTTATGAAAAGTGAAAACCAAGAACTCAGGACCGAATTGCCTTGCGGCTTAGAGCAGGAGCATTTGGAGGCCGAATACCGCCGTTGCTTAAATGAGGGCGATACCGATGGCATGGCCAGGGCTCATGGCGAATTGATAGAGCTACTTCAGAAAACCAGGGACGCTGATTTAGAAGAAGAAGGGCCCGAAGCCAGTGACAAAAATGGTTCCAATGGCTTTTCGGATGACTTGCAGGAAATAATTCGAGCGGCTCGAGAGCAGGCAGCAAAGGCGCAGCAAGAAGCTGAAAGTCTCGAGGTTGAATATGAAGCACGCCGCGCCAAGGATATTGCTGCAAGGCTAAGCGGTGTAGACATTCCGATTTTAACTGAGAGCGCCGAACAGGAAATTCGGGAAGAACTATCTGCCAAACATCAGGGCAAAGATCGTTCCATGGAGACCTCGGATGAACTGTTGCCCGTTAATGGTCATTCTGTAGAAACTCCGGAGCAGCCAGCGCTAACCAATGATGCTTTTGAGACAACAGAAATTCCAGCGCTAACCAGCGGTTCTGCTGAGATTTCAGAATCGCCGACGCCAACCAATGGTTCCATTGAGATTTCAGAAACTCCAACGCCAACCAATGGTTCCATTGAGATTTCAGAATCGCCGACGCCAACCAATGGTTCCATTGAGATTTCAGAAACGCCAACGCCAATCAACGGTTCGGTTGAGATTTCAGAAACGCCAACGCTTACTACGGAAACCTCAGAAACTCTCGCACCTGCGAAGGACCTCTCCCTTGAAACCTCGGAAACGCTAAAGCCGATAGACATTACCGTCACTTCGGTGGAGTTTCCTCCAAAACCAGCTAATCTTCCCGTCAGGGTGCCCGGCACATACTACGAAATTTTTGGTATAGACAGATTTACGACCGGTGCCAGAATCGAATCAGTCTTTTTGAGAAAGGTTCGGCATTTGCTTCGCAGCGATTCTTTGTCTCGCCATGATCGCCAAACATTGATCACTTTATCTGTCGCTCGGGATGTACTTAAGGACGAAAACAGCAGAGACGATCATGACTTTCGTTTGCTGGAACGAGCACGACAAGCAACAGCTGTGAGCCGACGAGCCAGCGAAAGAGCAGAACAAGAGAAGAAGAACAAAGAAATTGTCATTGAAGCAGTTCAGCTTACCGACATTATCGAAGAAAGCGAGCTGCAATTGGCTCGCGAAATGCATGATCCAAAATCGCTTCACTCCTTTGCCGAATTTTTAATTGAAAACGAGATGGTAAAGCGCGTTGAGCTTGAGGCCGCCATCATGAGCCGAGCTCTTCTCAAACAAGGTCGCCTGCAATCAGCACCACTCAAGCAAGCATTTAAGGCAATGCGCACTTTGGGCGTAGATTTTGTGGATTCACTTTTAGTTAGCATTGACACTAACTTGGACGAAATACTTGCGCTGGCAAAAGAGTTGCAATTGACCGCTTTGCAAAAGCAAGTAAAAATGCGCAGGGATGTACACAACACTACGGGTGGTGAACTCGATGCATTTCCTTCCTTCGATGATGAAGAAACGCAATTGGCCCAGAAGGCTTTGAGATCTATGCTCTTAGCGGACAATCAAGAATAAAACTAGAAGGGAATCAATTATTCAATGAGTGTTGATGAAGAAACAAAATTTCTCCAGTCACAATTGGAAGGTTTGGAGTCAATTTTTTTAGAGCTTATGCCTTTTGGTGTTCCGCTCAAAAGACGTAACATTCAGGATTATTACGATAGTCGTTTTGATTGGGCTGCTAAGCCTACATTTTCAGTAAGCAAAACCGAATTGCGGCGGCAGTTTAACACGAAGGCTAATCAGGTGCGCAATATAGTTGATGGTGCAGAAACTCTTGGAAATGTTCAGAACAAGTTCAATCTAGTTTATGCAGCCGGCTCGTTACCCTCAGAACGGCAGTCTGCTCTGGATGATGACGTGATGGAGTTTTGTGCTGGACTTCTGGAAGAAGAAGTAGTAAGTGATGCTCTTCTCGACCGTCTTATGGCGAAGAAAAATCTTTCTCCTGCGGCGGCGAGAACTCTATTAGCGGCCGTTATGCTCGTCAATTCAACAGAAGTAACCGTTGATCAAAGTGTGGTGCCATTACAAGAGTTGCTGGGCAGAGCACTCGAAATTGTTCGGTTGGGCAACTTCCTACCAGTTGACGATCCCTTTTTACAAGAAGCCCTTGTCTTTGCTGAAACTTGGAACGCAGAGACCCCACCAGCTAGTTAGGTAGGGTCTCTGCGAGGGTTGGGCAAAGCGTTAGGACTTGATCTTTAGTGCTTTGGATCCGTTAGGTCTTAGTGACCGTGATGACCACCCCAGCCACCCCAGTGGTGGTGATGATGAGGCATACCCGGCACATCATGCAATCCTTTTCTATACTCTTCGTCACGTAGTTGCTTGCGCTGATCGACGGTGAGTACGTTGGCCATGGCAATTAGGTTATCGGCTTTCAGAGTGCCAATATCTGACTTGAGGCCATTGATTTCTCCTTGCAACGAACGAACCTGAGCTGCATCAATATTGTTTTGGATGAGCAGGTCTTTCAGTTTGCGTTCTTTGCTTTTCAGTGCAGTCATTTTAGGACCGACTGAATCCATGAATGAACTTTTGAGACCATGCAATTTTTCGAGTTGGTCGTCACTGAAAGAAGAAAGCATCGCGTGAAATTCGCTTCTTTCTGGACCGCCTTCATGCAGTGCTGCAGTAATTGGTCCGTTTTCAATTGGAAAAGCTTCCATCGGTATTTCATCCGGGCTGGTTGCCATTGCAGTTAGTTCGTACGGTTCGGCACCGTCCGGAGCTTCTTGTGCAAAAGCTGGATAGGCCATGCTTGTCAAAGCTATAGCAGATGACAATATTGTAGTTAATCGAACGATTTTCATAATAATAAGTACTCCATATCCATTTCCCACACCGGGTTGATATTCCATCTAACGTTTGAAGGTCAGAAAAAGTTCAAAGATTTCCAGAAAATTTTTTGGTTTTTAAGGTGACGACGGCTTACAGTAATGCAGTTGGCATTTTGCGGCGTGGTGGTTGACCTGGTGCAGACAAAAACAAATGGAAACCCTTCAGAGCATCGGCCATCGCGTCCCACAAACTATCGCTGGATAATTATCGCGCTTGCTTTTGCCATTACACTAGTCAACTATCTTGATCGATCCGCTATTTCCTATGCTATAGGGCCTTTGCGGGAGGAGTTCGGGATTAACGAGGCTCAGTTCGGCATAATTGGGGGCGCTTTTGGCATTGGCTACATGATCATGACCGTTGGCGGCGGAGTTCTTGTTGATGCCTTCGGAGCTCGCCGAATTTGGTCAGCTGCTGCTCTTTTCTGGTCTTTATGCACAATGTGCATGGGCGTCGCTGCCAATTTCGAAGGCTTATTTTTACTGAGAACTACTCTTGGAATTGCGGAGGGCCCACATTTTCCCTCCCTTACCCGGGTTGTTGCCGACTGGCTGCCTATAGAGGAAAGAGCTAGAGCGACGGCTATCGGCTTAACAGCCGTTCCATTTGCTTCCGTTCTCGGGGCACCGCTTATTTCTAGCCTCATTCTCAGTTTTGGTTGGAAGGTTATGTTTGCAATATTAGGAATGTTGGGAATTGGGTGGAGTTTTATCTGGTATTTCCTTTATCGCGATCATCCCAGGGATTCTATATATGTATCCAAAGAGGAGCTCGAACACATTGGTCTTCCTTCAAATGCTGGTCCTTCAAATGCCGTTCCTGGAGGTGCTCATGCGGGAAAGAACGAAGGCGGTAATTCGAAAACAACATGGCGATTTATGCTATTCAATCCGTCTTTGCTTGCAAATAACCTCGCATTTTTTGCCTTTGGCTATCTTCTCTTTTTTGCTTTAACCTGGTTGCCCGGTTATTTCGAGCATGCCTACGGATTGCAGTTGAAGCAAATGCGCTGGTACTTAATTGCGCCCTGGCTGACGGCAGCAATTTTATTGCCCATGGCTGGGTTTCTTTCTGATTGGTTGTATAAGAAAACAGGCAGCATGCGCGTGGCTCGTTCCCGCTTGATCTGGATTTGCCAGCTTATTTCGGTTGCTTGTTTTGTGCCACTTCTTTTTACGCATACCCTTTCAATCACACTCGTTTTCATTTCGCTTGGTCTGGGCATCGGACTCATGCCCAATGCCGCCTTCTATGCTCTCAATTGTGATCTCGCTCACGACAAAGCTGCCACCAGCCTTGGTATTATGGATTGTTTTTTTGCGCTAGCCGGAATTTTGGCACCAATACTGACCGGTTGCGTCGCCCAATACACCGGTGATTTCAAAGGCGCATTTGCGCTCCTAATTGGTTTTGGACTTATAGGTGTTGTAGCCGTTTTATTTTTTCAGAAGCCCGATCAAGAACTCTGATTGGCCAGCAACTGAAGTTTTTGGGCGCGCGTTAAAGACTTGCAATGCGCTTCAAACTGCCTTGCTTCTTTGCTTGTGGGAAATTCCCAGCTGCAAATAAGTCTTACGGGCAGCCGGCTGCGCGTGTATTTTGCACCTTTGCCCAGACTATGTGCTTGTAATCGCTTTTCTAAGCTCACGGTCCATCCCGTGTACACGCTTGTATCACCACATTCGAGCATGTAAACAAAAGGCATCAGGTTTGATTTTCTTTCCAGGCGATTGCGCTTTTAGAATTTTGTTTTTAGATTCTGCGCTTTTAGAAATCCGCGCTCTTAGGAGTACGCGGAAATGGTATCACATCTCTAATATTGGCCATACCGGTTGAGAATTGAACAGTTCTTTCAAGACCCAGCCCGAAGCCGGCATGCGGTACGCTGCCGAAGCGCCGCAAGTCCAGATACCACCAGTAATCGGCTGGGTTTAATCCAGATTCCTTCATGCGCGTTTCCAACACATCAAGGCGTTCTTCTCTCTGGCTGCCGCCGATAATTTCGCCCACTTTTGGCACCAGCACATCCATCGCCGCAACCGTCTTTTCGTCATCATTAAGACGCATATAAAAGGACTTTATCTGGCGGGGATAATCGTAAACTATGACGGGCTTTTTGAATTTTTGTTCGGTGAGATAACGCTCGTGTTCGGATTGCAAATCTACGCCCCATGCAACAGGAAACTCAAAAGTGGTGCCGCATGTTTCCAATATTTTGACGGCTTCTGTGTAAGAGAGCCTGACAAAGTCGCTTTCAACGATGTGGGTCAGAGTTTCAATGACGGTTTTGTCGATTCTATCGTTGAAAAACTTCATGTCATCGGCACACTTATTGAGAACATCGGAAAAGATTCTCTTCAAAAATGCTTCTGCTATATCCATGTCGCCTTTTAGATCGCAGAACGCCATTTCCGGTTCGATCATCCAGAATTCAGCGAGGTGGCGCGAAGTGTTTGAATTCTCAGCGCGGAATGTTGGACCGAATGTATAAACATTACTGAATGCCAGGGCATAGATCTCTGCTTCCAATTGACCACTGACAGTGAGGTTGGTTGCTCTACCGAAAAAGTCTTGCTCGAAATCAATTTCGCTTTTGCCATTTTCTTGCTTCAAAGGAATGTCGTTCAAATCGAAAGACGTAACTTTGAACATTTGGCCGGCCCCTTCGCAATCGCTGCCGGTAATAATCGGGGCGTGCACATAAATGAAATCGCGTTCTTGAAAGAAGTCGTGAATTGAACGGGAAATTTGGTTTCGCACTCTAGCAATAGCACCAAATGTATTCGTTCTAGGTCTAAGATGGGCTATTTCGCGCAAGAATTCGAAGGATGTCCCTTTCTTTTGCAAAGGATAGGTAGCTGGGTCAGCATAACCAAAAACCTTGACGGAGAGCGCTTTGACCTCGGTAGCTTGTTCTTTGCCTGGAGAGGCAACAACCTCGCCTTCAATTTGAACGCTGCTGCCAATGCCAATTTTCAATATTTCCGATTGATAGTTCGGAAGGTCGGAATTCGCTAACACCTGAATATTGTAAATTGTCGAACCGTCATTTACTTCCAAAAACGAAAAACCCGCTTTGGAATCGCGTCTTGTTCTCACCCATCCTGAAACAATTACTTTCTCGCCAATTAGCTTTTCGGTAAGAGCTTCTTTGACCTTTACTGACTTCATGTTATCTCCTCTGGTAAAGCCTATTTTGAACTCTAAAGAGTAGCTTGTTGCAGTAAGATGTAAGTGCGTTCAGCATTTGTAACATCGGAAACCGGCTTGTCATGAACTCGATGCGCGCGGATCATATAAGTCCTCTTGAAATTTTCAAAATTGGGATCGGTCCTTCCAGCTCTCATACAGTAGGTCCTATGCTGGCAGCGCGCCAATTTCGTCGAAGCGTTGTCTCATTCATAAACAAGCAAAAGCAAGCCCAAACGTCGCTGCATGTCACTGTCGAATTGTTTGGATCGCTGTCGGCGACCGGGCACGGGCATTCAACAGACGGTGCTGTTTGCGCCGGATTAATCGGCTTGCATCCTCAAGAGTCCGGCGTGGACCAGATTTGGAGAGCCATGCCGAATTTGCAAACCGAAAAGAAGATAAATTTCGACGGCGTGCCAGTCGCCTTTGATCCCGATAAAGATTTGAAATGGTGTGGGTGGACGATAGACGAAAAGGTACTTCCACATCCAAATACAATTCGTTTTTCGCTTTTTGCCGGTGACAAGCTCTTGCTTTCTGAGGTGGTTGCATCTGTAGGCGGTGGCTTTGTAAATCAGGTTGTTAATGGACAAATGACATGCAGTTCTTCTGAAAAGGAAGAAGTGGCCGTTCCTCATCCATATAACACGGCTGCTGAGTTTGTAAGTCTTTGCGAAAATACTGGTCTTACTCCTGTCCAAATTGTTATTCAAAATGAGGAAGCACGCGGTCTGCCAGAACAGGAACTGCGTCAAGGTATGGCAAAGATATGGAAGACAATTGAAGAGTGCATCGACCGTGGTCTTGTCACAGACGGAATTTTGCCGGGTGGTTTGAATGTGAAACGTCGTGCCAAGGCATTATACGAGCAATATAAAAAAGGCACCAAACCAGTTTGGTCACAGGGTGATTTGCGTCCGTCTGTTTATGCAATTGCTGTCAATGAAGAAAATGCTGCTGGTGGGCGAGTCGTAACGGCTCCCACCAATGGCTCATCGGGACTCATTCCTGGTGTATTCAGAACGCTCAAAGAAGAGCACAATTTGAGCGATGAATATCTGGTTGATGGATTGATCGTGGCATCTGTAATTGGTGCGCTAGTAAAAGTGCATGCCTCCATCAGTGGTGCAGAGGTGGGCTGTCAGGGCGAAGTTGGAACATCCTGCGCAATGGCTGCTGCTGGTGCAACTGCAATGTTAGGTGGAACGCCAAAGCAAATAGAGCAAGCGGCTGAAATCGGCATTGAGCATCATCTTGGCATGACCTGCGACCCAATTAAGGGACTTGTGCAAGTGCCATGCATTGAAAGAAATGCAATGGGTGCAGTGAAAGCACTAAATGCTGTATCACTTTCTTTAGCATCGGACGGTTCGCATATTGTAAGCCTTGATCGAGCGCTTGAAGTCATGAAGCAAACCGGATTGGACATGCATCAAAAATACAAGGAAACGGCAACCGGTGGGCTTGCGCTTGGTTAGTTTCTCCTTTGAAAACATCAAGTCTCAAATCGTTTTCTTCGTGGGATTCCCATATTTAGCAACTCAACAACATCAAAAGGCAAGGTATTGCTCACAATAGACCCGTCACAAGTTGAAGGAGTCTCGTCATGGCTGAGCAGCCGCCTCATAAGCCTTTTTCGGGACCGGCTATTCCCGACAATAGTCTTTTCGATAACGAGTTCACTCGGGATCTGCAAAAGTTCGATAGAGATGTAACAGCATTTTTTTCCGCACAGACTAAAGATGCAAAAAACGCAGCTGCACTAGCTTTGCGTGATGAAGTTGCCGATATGGCAAGTAAACATGATCTGTCATATGTCAGCAACGTTTTTAAAAATGAAGCGGTCATGCATACAAAATTCAATTCGTATATTAGGAAGTCCCACTATGATCCTCACCATATTGAATTCAAAGCTGATGGCAAAGAACTCAATATTGGATTTGATATTTCGCTCACTAATCACAAAACAGTTACCGCCGCGGGTTCTGATAAACGTGCAGATTATTCTTTTGAATCAACTACAGATGTGGGAAAAAAGATTTACATGTGGAAAGTGGAGGGCGCCCATGGCACGTCCTATTTATTGGGGTATTTGCATGAAGGAACGGAAGGGCTTTATCCTCTGCCTAGCAAAATGGAAAAGGCATTTAGCTCCAGCGATCAGCTCGTTGGAGAAGTGGATTTAAACAAAATGGGCCCAGAGATGGACGCGTTAATCAAGCGCGAAGGAATGTTTCAAAACGGTGATTCATTGGATAAGCATCTTTCTCCGCCGACGTTATCAGCACTAAAAAAATTCTTGAACGAAAGACATGCGGACGTCAATGGGTTCATGCAAATGAAGCCATGGCTTGCCGCCCTTGCGCTTGCGCATATGGATAACCCCTCAGAAAAACATGTACCAACAGTTGATCAACATTTTTTTGATGCAGCCAAAAAATCCAATTTAACGAGTCAAGGTCTTGAAACTCCATCAGAAGAGATCCAGTCGCTCCAGAATTATTACAGGGAATCGCGAAACACGTCAGTTGATGAGTTACTCAAAGATTTTACCGAACTTCCACTTGACGGAAAAATGCTGGAAGCTCTTGGTGCCAAACAAGATGACAAAGAAATTTCTAAGAGGCTCTTATCCAGTTGGAAGGCTGGCGACGACGAAGCTATCCATACAGCAATGGTCGACGATCTTCGCAAACATCCTGGGGATAAGTTGATATGGGATCAAATAGATCCTCAACAAAACGCCAGGATGGAAGCAAGAATTGAAAGTCTCTTACAAAGCAACCGAAATTCTTTCATTGTAGTAGGTGCACAGCGCATTGGAGGAGAGGATGGCTTGGTCCAGATGCTCCGCAAAAAGGGATATAAAGTAGAGCAAGTTGTCGAATAGCATTTGAGAAATAGCCCTCAAGGCGCTTTCGCTGCCGTTCGCGCGAGGATCGTTGCAGTTTCATCTTCGTAGACTTTATGCCAGTTTGGATCTTGTTGCAGCAACGCTATTACAGGAAGCCAGTTTGGTAGAAGAACCCAGTTTAGTTTGTACTCATCGAGAGTATTTTTCCATGGACCTTTTGCAGTGTAGATGTTGATGTACTTATCTGTGAAATCATCGCTGTAGAAGTCACCTTTATCATCGATGAAAATGGGTTTGCCATTGCGCCAATACATGTAATCTCCCCAGTTATCCAGGTTGAAGCCCAATCCTGACTGGGGATTTTTTTCCAGCCAATCCATTGCTTTTACAGGTAGACGTTCCGGATCGTAATCCGTTAGTTTGAGGAAGGGTAAGGTTAGCCAGGCGACTGTGAGGACGAATGTGAGAACATAGATTTTCCAATAATCTTTTGGCGATTTAGATTCTTGCCCGTCCAATTTTTTTTCTAGCGCAAAGAATTTTTTGTTTTGGTAACGCAAACTAAGTGCATGCCAACTTGGTGCCATCGCCGGTAGAGCAATCAATGCAAAGTATGGAATTAAACGCATCGAGTAGATACCACCTAAGAATAATGCCACGGTAAGAACGAGCTCGGCGAATTTTGGCAGTGTTTTCGACCATATCCAGAGGATGACAATCATTGTCATTAGTAGGATAAATGCGAGGGCAGGGTAGCCAGCCGTCAAGAAGTCTAGACTGTGCGACTCGGCGTTGTGGAGATGTATGTGCGTGCTTGTGGCGTAGGATGCAACATAACGCAGAAAATCAAGACCGCGAATATTCAAGCTGGCACCCAAAATAGCAACGCTAAAAATGACCAGACTTGATTTAACCGATTCGGATTTATCGATTAGAACACCAACTATTTTCAAGGCAATCATGAAAAGACCAAGAACCAAACTGCCATGTAAGTTCGCCCAGAGAGCCATTATGAATATAGTTGAGATCGTTTTAGCCCGATTCGATAACAGATCGGTAAACAGGATGAAATACATAAGCAGAAACGGCACATAACTAAAAACGTGCGCTCTGACAGACCAATGGAGAGACATTGTGAGCATGGCGACAATCAAGGCGAGAAGGCCAGACACCATGCCCAGTCCTTTGTAACGTGCAAATTGAAAAGACCACGTCAGGCAAAGAGCAATTGCGACAGCACCAACAAGCGCAACTCCGTTTACGCCAAACCATTGTTGTGCGCTTGCCAGAATTAAATCGGACAGCAATTCATGCGTTAACCATGGTGCCTTTGGATCGATAGCGGAGACGTAATTGGTAAGCGGAATAGCATGGTGTTGGAATACATACTCGCCCGTTAAAACATGTCTCAAGATTGCTCCGTCGCCAAGCAATAGATAAGGTTTGCAAATGAAAAACAGGAAGAGTAAATAAGCAAAAAAGGCGACGCCATTAGTTGGAATGAGAAGCGTTTTCCAGGAGGGTGAGATTGGCGCAGTACTCTTGTCTTTGGGTAGAGCGTCAGCCACGTGGATATCCTTTCTGCCGGAATGGGATTGTCATAGCATAATTGCCCGGCATGTTGACAAAAATTGCCTAGAAACCGGAGCTAAAATGATCTCTTGGAAATTCGGTTCATTTTCGGTCATTAGCCTCTAGAAATGGTACATTTGGGGGGCCGAAAGTTAATTGGAGGCCCTGTGAAATTTATGACGACCAATCAAGACAACGATGGCAGTCAGCTCGATTTTTCCGTTGATGGGTCCAATCGCTTAGAACATACTGTACCGCGCTCTCGCCGCAGAGGTGGACTGATCGGACAGTTCCGCAAGCCAACGATAACGATGATTTCTGAACCGAAGCCTGACCCGCACAGAACGAAACTATGGCAGTTTCGAGCTGCATCGATCGGGGCAGCGTTAGCTCAGAAAAATGCGAAAATAAGCGGGTCGTACGACAACTAAAGTTTATGGCTACAGTCACACAGCCTGTCTTGTGCGGGAACATTGGCCAGTCTGTTGATGAATTGGATACGCCTTGTCTCCTTGTTGACCTGGACATAGCCGAAGCTAATATCGCGGCTTTGTTCTCGACTTTCAAAGGCAAGAACGTAGCTGTACGTCCACATCTTAAAACGGCAAAGTGTCCTGAGTTCGCAAAAATGTTTTTGGCGGCAGGCGCACAAGGTGTTTGCGTTTCTAAGCTTAGTGAAGCTGAGGTGATGTCGAAAGCCGGCCTGAGCGATATTCTGATTACAACTGAAATTGCCGGCAAAATAAAAATAGAGCGATACTTGAATTTGGTATCCGTTTCTCCTGACGTTAAAGTTGTTGTAGATCATGTTATGACGGCGAAAGCCTTAAATGAAGCGGCTAAAGTACGCGGTGTCAAACCGAAAATCTTGATCGAGATAAATGTCGGTCAGGATCGCTGTGGTGTTGGACCTGGTGAACCAGCTCTTGAACTAGTCACGCAAATTTCAAGAATGTCCAATCTCGAATTGGTGGGCGTGCAAGGCTATGAGGGGCACCTGCAACATATTCATGATGCCGGTGAACGAGAGAAGAGCTGTATGGCAGCCATGGATAAGCTAGGCGATACGGTAAAACTAATTCGAGCCAGCGGCATTCAGCTTTCGATTGTCACTACTGGCGGTACCGGCACATGTGAATTCTGCGCGAACTGTCCTGTCGTTACAGAAGTGCAACCGGGCAGTTTTGTTTTTATGGATAAAGCTTATGGTGATGCTATTGGCTCAAAATACAAGGTTGCCTTAACTGTTCTAGCAACGGTAATAAGTACCCCAGCGAAAAGGCGGGTTGTTATTGATGCAGGGTGGAAATCGCTATCGATTGATAGCGGACCGGCACATCCAGCCGATTTATTTCCCGTTAGTTATTTGCCAGCCGGAGATGAACATGGGCATTTGAAGGCTGAAGAGGACGGCGATTTGCCTCTCGAACTGGGCGAAAAGGTGAAGATGATTCCGAGCCATATCGACACAACGCTCAATCTGCACGACCATTATTATTGCCATCGCAAGAACAAAATTGTGCATATTTGGGAAATCGCAGGGCGCGGCAAAGTTCAGTAATACGCACTTGCGTTTAAAAGAGCTTCGGTTCTGAATTTAGCTGTCATTGAAAACATCAAATGGTTTGCCGTACATCTCCATCCACTGTCGTTTCTGCGCATCGTTCAGAACAGTCTCAACCTTCTGCTCTTGTTCGGCGTATAGTCGAACTGCCCTAAGCCTTATCTGCTCGCCATTTCCACCCGAATGTGCTTCTTGCATTAATGGCTCCATTTTCATCTGCATTTCCTGGACAATACCCATAAAGAGACGCCGCTGGTCCTCGGTGATATCCAGCTGTTTTAATATCTCGGGTCTAAATAAGGCAGCCGGACCCTCGTGTTGCAACTCCAACTGCTGCAATCTCTTGAATTGCGACGGCTTCAGAATTTCTCTTAGAGTTGCCCAGAATTTCCTGTAGGATCCGGGGCGAATGGACTCCATTTCCTTTTCTCCGCGGCCTGACTCCACATTGTGGAACCTATTGAAAATCATCGATGGCTGCTGAAGATATTCAGGCAAACTGTCCTGTAGTTTTTGCTTCTGGTCAGACGATAGCTTTAGCTCTGCCTGAATATTTCTGCGGTAGACAATGAACGGACCGCCTAGTGCGTGCAGCAAATGTTTGCGAAGCTCCGCGTCTTGAGCCCAACAAGGCATATTGACGCACGAGAGCCATAAAAACAAGATCGTAGCGATGGGAGGGAGAATAGACAACACCAAGGCTAGCCCCGTAAATCGTAATCCAAGAATTCTAAGAACTGTTATCACGTCTGTTGCTGTTTCGGAGAGCGAGTCTAATTAGTAGTGGTCGTCCAGATCTTCTCGGGAAGATAGGATTCAAAAGTCCTACGCAATTGCATATCACTAAAGCCTCGTCCATCTAGGTAGCAACTTGCGCCAATCAGTTCCGCAGCCTGGATTACAGCCTTTCCTGCTCCTTCCCCAAACGGAAGGGATCCGTATTGAAAACATATAAACGGTTTGGGTCTTTGCGACTGATTCTCTTTGAAGATCCTAAGTAGTTCAAACATTCTGGACTCATCAAAATGCACTCCACATATTACTAGGTCAAAAGTTTGGTTTCTGACTGCCGAGATTGCTTTTTCGATCGTGTCGACCTGAGCAATCTGGTGTTTTTCCCCCAAAGAACGTTTAAGACGTTCCGACTCAAGTGCACTTACAGCCAACAAAATTTTCGCGCGCTGTTTTTTTCCAGAGCGAATATCATGAATTGCAAGCTCTATTGCCTTCGCAAGTAGTTTAAATCGTTCAGCAGTATAAGCAGAAACGAAGATCCGCATGAACATGATAGTTGCAAACATGTCTCCTGATGGAAGGAGGCCGCCAAAACCAATAACGCTTTGGATGCCATAAGGCTTTGCAAATTCCTTTTGGGCAACAATTGTCGAATCGCCGATTGCGTAAGGTACATAAAAAACGTGATAAGCCTTCTCTTCAGGATTGAAAAAAAGATTTGGCCTAGGAGTAACAACTTTGGCTACTTCGATTCCAAGGCGGCCAATCAGCTGCGACACCATTGGAGCAGCCGCAACCATCTTGGCGCTAGTGAGAGGAATAACTTGGTGATTTTTGGATTCGAATCGATCATTCCATTGTGGCAACATCCCACGACTGGCAAGTAGAGTCAGGCAATTAACACTTTTCGTTTCTGCTTCGCCGTGGATATTCTGTAATGCGAGGTCTTTCAGGCCTGGAGTTAAATCGGCGATATCCATTGTTCTGAAGAACCGGATCAAAGCACAAGGATTATCTATCCCGTCATTAAGGCGATTATAGAGGTAGTTAAGTGCATCAACCGCTATGCACTCTGTACTATCGCATTTACGGCCAAGATTTCGTATCGCTTCAGCATACTCTTCGAGCTGCCCGGCTCGTTCAATCCGATGCGTTGACATTGAAGCGTTATCTCCGTTTGTCGTATTTAGTATACATTTCGGATTCAGATTAACTAGCCATTGGTGCGCGATTACTGAAAAATTACAGCTATTTGGAAAACACGTAAGTCAGCCACCTTCATCACTTTGGTGTGTTCCTCGAGATCACATTTTTCATCTTCATTATGAATGATATTGGTCCTAATTGGGGACGGACTTGAGACCTATTGGTTCCTCAATATCTGGATTCGATGTCACCCAAGCGTTTCAAGTTTTGATTGAGTCTGCATAGCTGCGAATCTATTGACAGTCAGATGGATAGGGATGCAAGATATGATCTTTAGCTCGACTCTACACGATATCGATGACGGAAATTATCAACCCTGACCTGCTTGCCGTCCTTGTTCTACGAGCAAATGATGATTTAACTGGAGATGATTTGGTGGCATGGGCGCTTAGAGCACTTGAGGCCGGTACAGAAAGCTCCAATCTATTTATTCTCGCGGGGTTACCCACCCGCAGTTGCCGCGCTGATGCGGAACCATATTTTGAACGTGTACTCCAAGAGTTGAAAATCGTGGTGCCCAGAAGAGATTTATTGCTTCGCAAGTATATAGTTACTCTGGCAAAAGCAATCGTTAGTGGCAGCATTGACGTGCAACTTGCGCTGGACCGAATTCATAAGCATGTGATTAACCCGCTTAATCACCCAAAAGACCTACAAGGTTGGTGCTATCTATGGGAACGTAATTCTCCTGATCTTTCGCATCCATTAACATCAAAGAGCAGCATCGAAGCGCTCGCCAGACAATATGCAGAAAAGTACCTTAGTGAAAACAATGAACCAGAGGAAAGTTGAGACTGAAGCTGCGCCTTCGAAGGAGCTTTAGGCGTGTGAAAGCGCTGCCAACTCCGGTGAGTACTCGTGAATATTGTTTTCAGCAAAGAGCATATTGAGCCCTTCGGCAAGAGTCGGATGAGCGAAGACGTTGTCTCGTAAAAATGTATATGGCAATCGCGCCTGCATCGCTACTTGAACAACGGCCATAATTTCTGCCGCCTCAGCGCAGAAGAACGCAACCCCTAAAATTTGAGAGTTTTCTTTATCGATAATTGCTTTCATGAAGCCTTCCGTTTGTCCGCGTGTTTTTGCTGCCGGTATAACGGACATCGGCACATAAGCTAGGCGGAATGGCTTCTTGGATGCAATTGCTTCTTTTTCTGTTATTCCAACCCGAGCTAATTCTGGTTCGATAAAAATGGTGTAAGGGACGGCTCGATCTTTTCTTGAGCGAGTGCCACCATTGAGATTGGCAAAGACAATGCGGAAGTCATCGAGCGATATGTGCGTGAATTGGGGACCGCCGTTCACATCGCCCAGTGCCCAGATATCTTTAGCGCTTGTTTCGAGTTTGTCGTTAACCTTGATAAAGCCTCGTTCGTCCGTTTCGATTCCAGCTGCTTTTAAGTTGAGTAATTCGGTATTTGGAATGCGTCCGGTTGCAACTAGAACTTGTGCGCCCGATATAGTTCGTTCGCCTTTTACTGTCTTAATCTTGATTTCAACTTCAACACCATTTCGTGCTGCTCCAACAACTTGCGTGTTGAGAAGGACATCTACACCATCCTCCTCAATAGACTTACGAATCGCTTCGGAAACATCGTTATCTTCACGAGAGAGGAGCTGCTCACCGCGTTCGATCAGTATGACTTCACTGCCGAAGCGTTGGAACATCTGGGCAAATTCCAGACCGATATAGCCGCCTCCTATAATAATCAAACTGTCCGGAACGTAAGCGATGTTCATGAGCGCTTCGCTGGTCAAAGGTTTGATGTCGTTATAGAGAGACGGAATAAAAGGACGCGATCCCGTGCCGATGAAAATTTTGTCTGCCTTGATCAAGCGTGTTTGTTCGTAGCTTGCAACTTCAAAAGTCTTTTCGCCAACAAATTTGGCTGTACCTAGAATGAAGTCCATTCCTGATCTTTTGAATTGCTCCCAGTTAGCGCTTGTCATTTCTTCAACAACGTCTCTTTTTCGCGCCATTACTTTATCCATTAACACCACAGGCGGTGTGGCATCTATGCCGTATTTGAAAGCATCTGTAATGAGTGCCATGACTTGAGCACTGCGAATCATTGTTTTACTTGGGATACAGGCAACGCGGATGCAAGACCCACCAATTTTGTCTTTTTCAACTAGTACTGTTTTATGCCCGGCAGCTGCAAGCGCTATCGCCAGAGTTTTGCCCCCTTTACCACCACCAATAATTGCGTACTCATAATGCTCTAGCTCTGCCATCTCTCGCTCCATTACGATAAGAGCCCGGACCAAATACGGCTCTCATCTAGCATAAAGGTAGTACACTCTTTGCCTAACTTCCAGAGCCCTTATTATGAAGCCGGACCGCATAATCAAGAAATTTATCGTGCCTCATGACAAGAAAATCTCCCTTGCGGATGATTTCGATCCGGGCTACCAGGTTAAGGATTGGACAGAGAACTACAAAGAACTACTCCAGACCAATGTGCATGAATTGGCACGGGAGCAGGGCAAACTTTATGCTGACAACAAGTGGGCAGTTCTTATAATCTTACAAGCCATGGATGCCGCCGGCAAAGACGGCACAATTAAGCACGTAATGAGCGGGCTGAACCCTCAGGGTTGTCAGGTAACAAGCTTCAAAGCCCCTTCCTCAGAGGAACTGGATCACGATTACCTCTGGCGCTGCTTTAGGAAGCTTCCGGAGCGCGGCACAATCGGAATTTTCAATCGTTCTTACTACGAAGAATTGCTTGTCGTTAGGGTGCACCCTGAAATTCTGGCAAGCGAGAATATTCCTGCCCACCTTCTCGGTAAAGGTGTGTGGAAGCGTCGATTCGAAGACATAAACAACTTTGAAAAGTACCTCACCAATAACGGCATAGTCGTTTTGAAATTCTTCTTGAATATCTCTAAAGAAGAACAACGAAATAGATTTCTCGCTCGGGTTGATATGGAGAATAAGAACTGGAAATTTTCAACTAGCGATGCAAGAGAGCGAGAATATTGGGACGAATACATGGATTGCTACAACGACATGTTTAACCATACGAGTACGAAGTGGGCACCGTGGCACATCATTCCAGCAAACCATAAACCTTTTACGCATCTTGCTGTTGGATACATCATTCACGAGAAGCTCAAGGAATTGAAGCTCGACTATCCCAAAGTAGATGCAGAGAAAAAGAAAGAGCTATTGAAAGCAAAAGAGTTATTGGAAAGGGAATAGGTCGGAATGGCGGCTAGTGAAATGAAAGCGGCTTTGCTCACTGCCTTTGGTGAAAAGCTGCAGATTGGAAACGCTCCTAAACCTGTTGCCGGACCAGGGGAAGTTGTTTTTCGAACTGAGGCCTGCGGTCTGTGCCACACCGATATACACACCGCCCATGGTGAACTTCGATTTAAACCAAAACTGCCAATTATTCTTGGACATGAGGCAGTTGGAGTTGTTGAAGATGTCGGTGAAGGCGTAACTTCTATTTCTCTTGGCGATCGTGTTTGTTTGCCCTGGCTCGCTTACGCCTGCGGCGAATGCGATCTGTGCGTCACCGGCATGGAGCCTTATTGCGAAAAACAATTGAACGCTGGTTTGAACATTGATGGTGGTTACGCGCAATATGCCAAAGTAAATGCCCGATACGCAGGCGTCATTCCCAAAGATATGAATCCTTTTGATGCGGCTGTTTTAAGTTGTGCCGGACTAACAACTTATAAGGCTGTAAAAGTAAGTGGTGCAGGCTCATCAGATTTGGTTGCAATTTTCGGAGTAGGTGGACTCGGACATCTCGCTATCCAATATGCACGAATACGCGGTGCAACTGTTGTGGCTGTGGATTTGCAAGAATCGAAATTGCAATTAGCAAAAGAGTTAGGCGCTGAGCATGTTGTTGATGGTTCCAAAGTTGATGCAGCTAAAGCCATAAGAGAACTGGGTGGTGCAAAGGCATCTATTGTTCTTGTGGCAAATCAGAAAGCTTGCGAACAAGCCTACCATTGCCTGAAGCGAAACGCCACGATGGTTCTAGTCGGTCTGTCTAATAGCTCGTTTGAAATTCCCATCCTTTTGACGATTGCAAAAGGCATAACCATTCGCGGATCAATTGTAGGAAACCGTGTTGATTTGCGAGAAACGTACGAACTTCACATGCAAGGAAAAACCCGCGTTCTTTATGAGAAGCGAAAACTTGAACAAGTAAACGATGCTTTTGAAGAAGTGAAAGAAGGGCGCAATAAATCTCCTCGACTTGTTCTCGACCTGTCGTAAGAAGCGTATACGCAGCTGCATATTCGCTTGTTGTCACGGACTGGTTACATTGAAACTTTACGACGACAAATGAAAATTTTAGTAATTCAAGTTCTTTTAGCGGCGTTTAAAACGAGCAGCGGCTGCTGCAGCCCTTGCAAATGAAGCCTGCTGGTGTGCAGCACTACGAGTGAGGGCGCCAAGTGAAGCAGGGCTCGTCGATCCCGTTGTTTTTCTTAGTGTATTTTGAGCAAGCGCTGTGCCAAGTACACCATGATGGATCGCGTTCCAAGTTGCGGGATTAATTGTAGTCGCGCTCGGCATGATGGAAGGAACGTTAGGAATACCCTGAGCAACCGAATTAACAGGTAATCCGTTCGGTTGTGTACCGATTGTTGGCGGTATTGTAGATGGTGTCACACCATTGATTGGGTTGTAACTCGGAAATCCATTTGCATATGTTGTCGTGTTGGGATAACCGTTGTTGGCGAAAAAATTTTGTCCTGGATAACCGAAGTTATTTCCGGGATAACCAAAACCTCCATAACTTCCATAGTTTCCGAAGTTCCCCGGGTAACCGTATCCGCCATATCCATTCGCATAGCCGCCATATCCGCCGAATCCGCTTCCGTATCCGCTGCCGTAGCCGCCGTATCCGTTGCCGTAACCTCCCATTCCGAAGAGGGAACCGAGCATGCCGAATATTCCACTACCAGATCCATAGCCGTATCCGGAGCCATAACCTCCAAATGGGTTGGAGCCGTATCCAGACCCGTAACTTGATCCAAATGGGTTGTAGCCATATCCAGACCCGTAACTTGATCCAAATGGGTTGTAACTATATCCAGACCCATAGCCCGATCCAAACGGGTTGAAACCGTAGCCGGATCCATAAGAGCCATAACTGTATGGATTGTAGCCAGGGCCATATCCAAATCCATTGCCATAGCCATTGCTATTCGAATTCAGATAGCCGTTGTAATTTGGGTTATTGGCGCTATTGTAAGTAGATGGCATCGTACCTGGAATAACGCCAGGAACATTGGAAGGTGCTCTTTCTGGAAAGCCAGTTGGTGCTGGCAAAGTAGCTTGCTGCGTTGGAAAGGTCTCACCGTTATGTTTGTTTTGCTCAGCGTAAACTTCAGCACTCTTAACAGCTTCGTGGTTGCCGGAAGCATTGTAATTTGCTTGTGTCGACGGTGAAACTGCACCTATGGTTGAAAACTGTCCGGCATGCTTGTTCGCTTCTGCATTAACCTCCGCGCTCTTCACAGCTTGGTTATTGTAAGTATTGGTTGCTGCGAAATTACTTGACCCAGTAGGACTAGCTTCCGTATTGCTCAAATTGGTTTCAGGTCTTGTAATTCTATTGCCGTGAACTTCGAAATTTTCGCTTGCAGAGCTGTTTGTATGATTTCCATAATAGGCGGAGTGATAGCTAGCAGGAGTCGATTCGAACTGTTGAGTTTGCAATCTTTCATTCTGCTGAAAACCAGCATTTGAATAACTTCCTGGTGGCACATAGCGTTCCGAAGGGGCTGTATAGCGTTCGGAAGCTGGAGCATAGCCCGAGGAACGAGGTGCCGCATTGAATTGATTGGGCATCGCCATTTGAGGTGCTCGTGAGAAATGCTCGCTTGCCTGATACGGCGTATAGCGGAAGCTCGGCTGAAAGCTAGGAGCCGGCTCATGGAAGCTCATGCCATAAAAATGAGCGCCCGATGGTGCATGGAAAGAAGGCATGTGAGGTGCACTACCACCGAAGCTGTGGCTGCTTGCGCCGCTGTGCGCGTAACATGACATGCTCGTGACGAGTCCAGTCATGGCAGCCAGACCGATACTTAGAGCATATCGCTGAGTAAATCTAACCAAGCCTTCCAAGGGGAAGTCCTCCCTGCAGTGCGAAAATCCGTATGTGCTTTCCTTTGCTAGTAGAATGTTCCTTTTTTGTGGGAAACTCGTGAACTGGCTAGGGGTGGGGAGAGCAAAGCTTTTGCGAATTCCGCTTGCGAGAAATCTTTCTTCCCAGCAACTCAGACCGCGTCATGCTGCTCACAGGAGAGATCAATGCGGCTCAGTACAACATGAAGGCAACGGAAGAATTCCTCCATGCTATCAAGAAAATTTTATAGATAGACAAGTTTGTGTTTCTCTTCTTGCTTTAGTCCGCCACCACCAACGGTGCTGGCTACACATACCCTTTATTCGGACGGACTCTCCAATTTCGCAATTGAAGGTTCAAGAGACGATAAAATATCAGTGCATCGGGTAAAATCGACAATTTAGACGTGAGGCGACTTAGCTCTATCTGGAATCACGCTTGTTTATCGACTGCCTAAAAATTCAAATTTGCGGGAGGGACCAAACAAGATGCAAAGAATTCTCATAGTGCTGTACGGCGTGTTCGCATACTGTGCTTTCCTGGGCACCATCCTTTACGCTATCGGTTTCGTAGGCTCCAAAAAGCATCAACAGCGGAACGCTCTACCCGTTCTACCCTTCCTTGCTGTAGATCTTGTGATCGGTATTGCTTTAGAAGAGCGTGATCTATTGAAACATCTAACCGAAAGCTATTTGCGCTATCGCGAGAACACCGGAATGATTTTTCCAAGAATGAAAAACCGATAAGTGCACTTAGGGTTGCGAGTAAATGGCCCGCAATATTTTTATTGAAGGAGCGTAATGTTCGTCGACGACGTTCTCGGTCCAAGGTTGAATGTCGGGAAAAACTTGTCGAGCCATAAGAAATAAGGTGCGGGCTTCTTTCGGCTCCCAAGGCTTGATTTGAAAAGTCCGGTTTTTGTCCTCCTCTATTCTTTTCAAATCAAATGCTGCGACCGTATGTTGAAATTCTATGTGCTGTTTTTCACCCAGGTAATAAGGCTTGAGTAAATTAAGCCCAAGGTCGATGCGTTCCCGTGTCCGTTGATCTATTACCTTTGGGGTAAATAGAGTCATCCAGACCAGTGGCTCTAAAAGATAGATATGGTAGTGGAGGGCGTCCCGCTGTACGAAGTCATAGGTTGTGCCGTCGATCGTGCCGTTTTCGCCAGGTAAAAAAGTTTGATTGACAAAGGCGACAAGCATCGAACGGGTTTGTTGAACTGAGTTTTGATCTTGGCGAATAGTCCCCGACATCGCGCGCATCAATAAATGCCAGGCCATAAAATTGTTTATGCGTATGTTGTTTATTTTAGGCGCATAGCGAGATGAAGGAGCTTTTTGTGCGTAAAATTGATCCCCCGCTACAGCGAATGAATCGATCCACTCGAGTAAGGTTTGCGCATCGGCATGATTCATGATCGGAACCATCAGATCGACGGCCTGGAAAATTGGCAAGAAATAACTATCATCAATCGGGTTGCCCGAGGGTTGATAGGTTCGGGCCCATGCTAGCAAAGCAGATGCAGCTTTTGCCTTGCATTGGCTTCGCAATGGTTCCGGGGACGTACGCGCGGCGATGGCCAGGTCGAAAATTTTGGGGAAATTCTGTTTTGCGCGATCCGCTTCTTGATGCGCAGGGTCTTTATTCAAAGTACCAGCAAGATGAAAAGCACGAATCGGCTGAATTTTAATATCGAGCGATTGTTTGGCTTCATCCAAAACTCGGGCGAGCTCGCTGGGACACGGATTCGACAACGAGTTCTGCCAATCGGTAAGGCGTCCCCAGTTTAATTGCGAGCCGGATGAAGACGCCATGAGGGGGCTTTCAGCGGCAAAAGACAACGACATTGCGAGGGCGCAGGTGAATGAGTGTATTTTGAACATTTGGGTTTCTCCCTAGTTTTCTAATTGGAACACGCGGGTAGCAGGCTAGGGCTGCAGCGAAACAGAGGTGCTTCTTCCGGATCGCTCTCCACCCGGAAGATCGACGGCAATTCGCTTAGGCGGTCCCGCACCGACAGTGCTAAGAGATAAATTGACCCTTATCGGACCGCGCGGGGAGGAGATCGTGAGCTTGGTAGCAGCTTGAGGTTTTTCACTCAACATGACGATGCAAGGCTGATCGGCTTCGAGGTGCAAACCTGCAAGCAGATCGATCGCCCCCGGGCGGTAAAAAACAACCTGACTGAGATTCAACCGTTCGTGACAAACTGCTTGGATCGCAATATCGTTTCTCAAAATCTTGACCGGCACATGCCGAGCATAAGCCCGCAACTTTGCCTCATCGACATCAGGCAAAACGATGTAAGCGTAAGATGCTTGCTCGGGATGCTGACCGTGATCGAGCGACAGCGCGAAAATATTATTCTCGAGCGGCGTCGGCGGTAGCAGGCTGTTAATAGAGGACCAAGAGCCTGCTTTAGGACCGATGGTCACCATTGCCGATGAACTACGAGGAAAAAGATAACCAATAGAATCATGCAAAATCCAGGAAGGATTTTTTAGCTGGTGCTGCCCCGGGGGCAGTACCCCTCTGTCAGATAGGACAGTGCCACTGAGCAACGTCTGGTTCACAGTCGTCATGACGCGACTGTTGTCACCTAAAGAAATGCCGCTACCAAGAGCCACATATTCATCATCAAAAAAGAACCAGGCTTTGTGTGCTTTCAGAGCATGTCCTGCGCTTTGGGCTGGTTCTAATTCCAACTGCATCGCAGAGGCACCATAAAGGTTGTCGGTGACACCACCGACAAACCATCCGGGCTGATTGGCGTCACCAGCAATTGGAGGAACTGATTCAAATGCTGTGACCCCCGGCAGATGTGACCAGTTCCAGGTTGGAAATATATCTGCATACTCAGTGCCGCGCCGGACGATGTAATTGGTCCCGTAAGGAATCCAGAATCCTTTAAGATTTTCTCCGTTTATAGATTCAGTGCCCTTGGTTCGATTAGACACCATCTTCACTGATGTGTAGTAGCCGTGCCGTTGGTGTGTGGAGAAGTCTGAGTTCCAGTAATGTTTGTGACCAATCACACTGTAACTATATCCGGTGCCCAGGATATGTGCTTTCAGTTCCAGAAAAATAGAGCTCTGCTCAGGCTTTAACAAAGCTAGCGCGTCGCAGACATCTACGATCCCGAGCGCTTCCTGCGTACCACCGGCGCGAGCGATTTCACGGCCGATGGCACCATAATCAATCATGCCACCTCGGATGAAATTGCGCGTACCTTGCAAAAGATAATTGACTAATATCTCGATTTTGGCGGGGGCGAATGCAAAGCGCGTACCGCGCACAATCAGCGCATTGGTAACACTGTCTTTAAGGACACCGAGCCCATAGCCGCCCATATAAAGCTGAGCACCATGCTGGTGAAAACTGTAGTCAGGCTGGATGTCCCCCTCGTTTGTGCTAATCTGGAGCATTCTTTGCATTTCAGCGACCGCTTCAGCAATATCATCCGAGGAGTTCCTAAGGACGCCGCGAACAAGTTGTTCGCTTTCTATCCATACGAGGTTTTCTCCTGTCAAAGTAGGGTTGCGCCCCGACAGATAGCGACCCGCCTCGCGGAAAAATCCTCTCGAGTCGTAGAGTAGGTCAGCCCCTTGCTTTTTCAATTGTCCAGGCAAGACACCCTTCAATAAAATCAAAATCCGCTCCATTGGCAGCTGCTGGCCGATCATCACGTACCACCAGTTTTTGCAGGTCGGCTTGCGCATAAACCAGTATTCAAGGCCATGAGCCACGCCCAGAGCCATTTTCGGCGATTGAAAATAGACACTGCCTTCAGTGGCATACGCAACAGACATTTCCTGCAGGCGTGCCAGATGCTGGAGTGGCGCCCAATTAAGTGATTGATCAGCATAGTCGATATCAGACCAGCTGCCATCAAGATTTTGACTGCGAAAAAACTTATCCGCATCGACGTTTTTGTCGTTCAGATAAAGAGTCCGCAGCCTTGCGGAGATTATGTCAATATCGGGATCGGATGGCTCTCCAAGAGTCGCAACCTGGGCAAAAGCAGGAACAAGCAGGCAAAGCAAAGTGCCAGCAACAACCGCCGCACGAAGGATCGAAATGCGATAGAGCGATTGTGATATCAAAGACAACCTCAAATAGATGAGCGAATACAATACTATTTTAGGGAGCGGCGTAGACTATTCGAAGTCAATAGATGCCGTGGACCCTGTATCTTTATAGATAGGGTTCTTTATATATCGGCGCCTCAGGAGTCTCCATGCAAGCAGTTGAACATTTGACGGGCTATGATCTGCACCTCTTTGCTGAAGGCGCCCACTACCGTCTTTATGACAAGCTAGGTGCGCATTTCATAGACACTGGTACTCATAAAGGCACACACTTCGCCGTCTGGGCGCCTAGAGCAGCATCTGTTTCTGTCATCGGTGATTTTAATCAGTGGAACGAAGCCAACGGCATGATGCAACCGCTTCAAGGATCAGGTATTTGGACCACTTTTATACCGAATCTACCAATAGGTACCATTTACAAATACAAGGTCCGTGCCCAAGACGGATCTGTAGCGGAAAAATCGGATCCGTTTGCGTTTGCGTCGGAAGTACGTCCGAAAACTGCTTCTATTGTCACTCAACTAGACGGTTACAAATGGACCGATCAAGATTGGCTTACAAACCGAAAGAAAAAGCACAGTATAAAATCCCCCATCAGTATCTATGAGGTTCACCTCAGTTCATGGAAGCGAGTGCCTGATGAGGAAAATCGCTGGCTGACATATCGAGAACTTGCTGAGGAACTGCCTCAATACGTTAAGGACATGGGATACACCCATGTTCAGTTCCTTCCTGTAGCGGAACATCCTTTAGATTCTTCCTGGGGATATCAAGTTACAAGTTACTTTGCTCCAACCAGCCGATTTGGCTCACCTCATGACTTCATGTACCTGGTTGATAAGTTTCACCAGTTGAGTATTGGTGTAATCGTTGATTGGGTGCCTTCGCATTTTCCACGCGATGGTCATGCTTTAGGAATTTTCGATGGCACGCATCTCTATGAACATGCCGACCCCAGACAAGGTGAACACAAAGAATGGGGTACTTATGTTTTCAATTACGGCCGATACGAAGTCGATGAGTTTTTAACTAGCAATGCTTTTTTCTGGTTCGATAAATACCATGTTGATGGCATTCGTGTTGATGCCGTTTCGGCAATGCTCTATCTCGATTACGGACGCAAAGACGGTGAATGGGTTGCGAATAACTACGGTGGTAGAGAAAACCTCGAAGCCGTAAATTTCCTCAAAAAGCTAAACGAACGCATTTATCAGGAACATCCCGATGTTGTAACCATTGCCGAAGAATCTACAGCATGGCCATCTGTTTCTCGCCCGACCTATCTTGGTGGTCTGGGATTTGGTTATAAGTGGGACATGGGCTGGATGCACGACACTCTCGATTACTTTGGAAAGGAACCTATTTTCCGTAAGTTCCATCACAACAAACTAACGTTTCGCAGTCTCTATGCGTTTTCAGAAAATTTTGTTCTTTCTCTTTCACATGATGAAGTGGTTTATGGAAAGAGATCTCTTCTTGAAAAAATGCCAGGCGATGACTGGCAAAAGTTTGCCAATCTGCGCTTGCTTTACGCCTATATGTACACAACACCAGGCAAGAAGCTCTTATTCATGGGCGACGATATTGCCCAAAGAAACGAGTGGTACCACGAAGCAAGCCTTGACTGGCACTTGTTAAAGAGTTCAATGCATGAAGGTGTCCAAAAACTGGTTCGTGATCTCAACGTCCTTTACGAACGCTGTCCGCAACTCCATGTACATGATTGCGAACCGCAAGGCTTTCAATGGGTAGACTGTCAGGATGTCGATCAAAGCGTGCTTTCTTACTTGCGCAAAGATGATTCAGGAGAGCCTATCTTAACCGTACTCAACTTTACGCCAGTACCGCGTGGACATTACATCATCGGTGTGCCGAAAGAAGGTTTTTGGAAAGAGATTCTCAATACTGATGCCACTGCCTACGGCGGTAGCGGTATGGGTAACTACGGTGGTGTGGAAAGCACAAAAATGGATGCGCATAGTTTTAATCATGCAATTCAGATAACACTGCCACCGCTTGGTGCAGTGATTTTTTCTCGCAGGCAATCAGAGTCTGAGTAAAAATTGAGTCTGAAACGCATCTTCTCTTGCACTACCACTACTGGGGAAGAGGTGCGCCGTCCTTGAGTACAGCGACTGTACCAGTGCCACCACATATGGGGCAAGTGCCTTTGTTCTCTGGTTTGCCATTTACGTATTCAACAACCTGACCAATATGATTTTGGCTCCATGCATTCCAACCGCCAGAAAAGGGAAATTTGATCCATAGCTCGTTTGGATCTTTGCCAGGCAAATGTTGCCAACGAGGATCGTTTGCTTTTAAACAATTACCAGGACATACGCCAGCTCTATAACATTGCAGAGTGCGTGCGGTTGATGCAGCCCCATTTTTCATAGAAACTAATTTTGCGTTTTTTGCTACCCATTCAAATTCTTTCTGCGCTTTTGAGTATATTTTTTGATAGTAATAGCAGTAAGCCAGCTCGAAGTGAGTTTTCACATCATCGAGGCCCAGGGCGATGTATTTTTGGAATTCCTTTTGCGCTAAAGCAAACTTGCGGGCGTTGTATAACTTTTCGGCTGCCGCAAAATCGGGTGGTGGTGGTCTATCTCCAGGTTTTATTGATTTCCAATCCAAGGCTGGAGTAACTGGAGGTGTGTCAGTTGCAAGCGGATGCTTTTCGCTGGTAGCTCCACCAGGACTTTCGCTAGAACTGGCACTAGACCCTGCACCAGTTTCTTTCGTGGGTGCTTTTTGCTCTTCAGCAACTGGGGCTGTTTTAGTTTTGTCTTCAGTTGCGCTCGTGGCAGATTTTTCAGCGGCAGATTCTTCGCAAAGACCATTCTGGCTAAACATATAAAGAGCACAGAGCATAGACAGAACCAATAACGATTTTCCTATCGATTGCACAAATGCCACCCTCATTTTTGGTGAAAACTAAAGTCTATCAATTCGATTAATTCAATCAGTGCAACCAATTCTATCAGGCAAGACAGTTCATTAACTGTATGTCCAGAAAAGGAAAACAATGCCTATGGATTACGCTAGGTATCATCGAAACGGCAAATACCAGAGACTAATGACAAATCTCGAAAGTGTTGGCAAATTTCAATTGTTCGACACAGAAGTCGAAAAACTCCTGCTAGGCGCAGGTGTAATTCCGTTATGCCGCGCTTTATTTCGTAAGACGATGTTTGTCCTTTCGGCAATGTCTATCTTATTTCTCTCCTACGCTGTGTTTTGGATGGTCTGGTATCGATTGCCAGTATCTCCGCCCCGCCAAGTTGATCTTCGCCACTCGTCAGTTGAAAAGCCATATTATGTGAGTTTTTGCTCTAGCCTTGCTGCAAATCCAATTGGTTACCCTGGTCACTCATTTGTTGTCTGGAGTGAGACGTCACCTAGCGATCTCACGAATGCAGAATCATATGGCTTCGCTCCCAGTTATATAGGTGATCAAATTCCTTCTCTTTTCAAAGTTGTTCCAGGTGCTATCAATCGCACAGATACGCAAGGCAATATGCGTAACTTGGATAGACTTACAATCGTCGTCAATCAAAATCAATTTGAAAAAACTCGCGCTCTTAGACAAAACTGGCGCGGTGACACATTTCGCGCCGGCGTAAGAGACTGTGTTGCTTTTTCTAGAGACATTGCTCTTAGTCTAGGTTTAAAGGTGCCGACAGCTTCTTACATTTATCCGCAAGACTATCTGCACGAATTGAAAAAACTCAATTCGTGCAATTGACTTTCAGATTGGATTTGTAGCAGTGCTTTGACGAATCGATCTGGCCACAGGCAGAAACGACATAACCAAGGATGCCAGAATGGCTAGAAAGGCGAGAAAGAATGGCGCACCAGGTAGAGTTATTGGTGCCGTGCTTGAGGTAAAGTAACTGAAAAGGAGTGTGCCCAAGAGTGGCGCAAAGATGCCGTTCAAAGCGCCTTGTGTAGCAATTGCTCCTTGCAATTTATTTTGTTCAAATGGGCTTACCGCTTTCGAAAGTGCACTAGTGCAGGTTGGTTTTACTGCAGCACCGCAGGCATGTATGGCAATTATTACAGTGACGAGCCACGAACCGTCGATCACGTTGTAGAGCAAAAGGGCAAGCGCATCTAAAAGCAATGATGCAATAAGCGTGCGAAATGGACCGAATTTCGGCAGAGCATAACGCAGAAGAACTAACTGAACGACTACACTGAGGATGCCCTGTAGCGAAAGTGAAGCACCAGCTTGAGCAACACTCCAATGAAATAGGAGTGCGCTATAGAGCACCCAAGTAGATAGAAAAACTTGAAAGGCGAAATCGCCGCACAACATTATGAAATTCAACTCTCTAAGCGGAGCACGAGAATAAAGAAACTTGCAAGATTCAATCGGATTGATAATCTGGTAATTTGTGGGTTGCTCAGCTTTTGGGCACTTTGTGATTGAACTGGTGCTGAGGGTTGAGATGAGAAGGCAGCACAAAAGTGATGAAACGGTGGAGGCAAGCATTGCCAGTCTGAGATCAAAGTTTCCAAACCAACCACCCAGCGATGCTCCAACGATAAATCCCAAAGTGCCAGCAGCGCTCAAGCAGGCGAAATTATTAGTGCGTTTCTCGGCATTACCAATTTCGGTTATGTACGAAGCCAGCAACGGTTGGCAAGTGCCCATCGCGTAACGAAGAACGAATGCGGCAAAGAGTATGGGCAATGAACCTGCCAGCGCCGCGGCACATGTGCTAACACCGGCGCCGGCGCAGGAGAAGGTGAGCATAATCTTTTGACTGAATTTATCCGAAAGTACGGCTTGCATTGGTGAAACAAAGAAAAGAATGAGACCCGAGACTGCAAGCATGGCGCCGTAGTAAAAGGCTGTTTGCGCTATATCGCCATGAATTGTTGCCTGGATGAGCTTGGGCAAGACGGGCAGCGTAATCGCTGCCGCCGTTGCATCGGCAAACGAGATTAGCCAGATTGAGCCGGGCATTCGGGTATTCACGACGAATATATACCCGGTTGGCAAGAGACTCTCTCAGTACGGGCGTCTGTCACTCAATTGCTACGTTTGCCATCAATTTGAAAGTGCTGTTCAACTTTGTGATTGTCGGAACTTGGCGACACTGGATGTGGTGCCTTACGTATCGTGTGGGGGCGACGTTTGAGTTCAGATGGGGAGTTCAAAATTTAGATGGCTGGATTTAACGTCGCTCAGGCTGCTATTTAATAGCGGATGATAAGATAACCTCGACAGCGCTCAAGATAAGTACTGGGCTGTTGAGTTTGGTTTGCTGAAGACACTTTCCAACCTGCCATCTTGCCATGCCGATTGCCTACACAATAAAACAGAATTTGTGGCTGATAGTTCTATCTTCCATCTGCGCAGCCATGGTTTTTTCTTGTATTTGGTTGATAACCGTCCTTATGGACTCGCAATCTTGGGTCCGTCACACTTTGATTGTTCAAAACGAAATCGGAAACTCTCTAATTTGTCTAATGGATTGCGAGACCGCTTATCGAGCCTATCTATTGACAGGTGAAAAGCAGTATTTGGAACCCTATGAAACTTGCTATCGACATGTGATGGGCCATCTGGAATCCGTCCAATCGTTGACCGTTGATAATCCTCAACAACAAAAGCGCATGCCGGAGTTGATGGATCTTGCCAAAAAGAAGATTGAATTTACTCAGAAGGTAATTCAAATAAGAGAGAAATCTCCCAACGTATCGGGTCAGGCTCTCATTTCGATTGAACCTGGCAAAGTCATAATGGATCGTTTTCGTGCTGTTATTGCAGATGCTTTAGCCGAAGAAGATCGTTTGCTGAATCTGCGCATTCATCGCAGCGATGCGATGAAGGAGTCCGTTTATATCGGGCTGATTTTGTTGTTCATTTTGTTTCTTCTCACAATTGGTGCAATTATTCAAACGACGCGATCTTATGTTCGTGAAAGAAACGAACGTGAACGTGTTCTGCGCGACGCTCAACTTAAAGCCAAAGAGGCAGACGAAGCAAAGACAAGATTTCTTGCGCACATGAGTCACGAAGTAAGAACTCCGCTTGGTGGTGTTTTAGGACTTTTGGAAATCTTGAAAGATTCGCCGGAAGATCCTGAACGGCAAGAAATATTTGCCCAAATAGAAAACTCTGGTCAGCACTTGCTTTTCTTGATGAACGAAATTCTCGATTATGCAAAACTCAAGAGTGGCAGCTCGTTGGAACCTCGATATAGTGACTTTTCTATCGATTCTCTATTCGACTCAATCCGTACTTCCCTTGGTTCTTTCGCTGCTTCCAAAGGGATAGATTTGCAAATTCGAAATACGATTGATAGCAAAAAAGAGCTAAGTGCTGATTCCGATCGAATCAAACAAGTGCTACTAAATATGGTGCAAAATGCGATCAAGTTCACGAATAAAGGCGGCAAGGTAGAGC